>Ga0255048_10001795_pt1 | contig 14370 bp, 10 predicted proteins | sample JV7_2_2_MG_FD_183619 | JGI IMG/M metagenome (GOLD analysis project Ga0255048, IMG submission 183619) | Seawater microbial communities from Jervis Inlet, British Columbia, Canada - JV7_2_2 | ecosystem: Environmental > Aquatic > Marine > Inlet | place: Canada: British Columbia | collected 2016-10-06
TCTCACAAGGTCGGTGACACACCCGGCATACGGAGTCGGGCAGGGGCAGCCCATCCATGATCAACTCGAGTGCATCCTCATACCGCCCTGCAGCGATGTGGGCGGAATACCCCTGGATGCACATGTAGAGAGGGCAAGCCGTCGCGCAGGAAGCGACCATGGGTCGGCCTGATTCGCTGCCGATCTCGAGAGAGCGCGCCCGGGCCATGGCACGCTCGAATCCCTCTACGACACCCTGGTCGCAACGCTGGCCACAACTCGTCCGCCCACAATGCTGGCAGCGGTCATGGTCGATCGCATATGTGGATATCAGCTCCGAACCGACTTGTTCGGGATGCCCGACCGCTCGGTTGTAGAAGATGGGGCACGCCCTCTGGGTGATAACGACACTGAGCTCGTCTCGTTGCTTGGCCCTCTCGAAGACGGCTATAGCCGAGTTGAGATCGTTGGGATCGATTGTCTCCACGTGCGGTGCGCCGAGGGCTCGTACCACTGCCTCGATGTTGACTGAGCGATCCACTCCCTCCGGCTCCACCTCGATCCCTGGGCTTTCCTGGAACCCGGTCATCGCGGTCACTTCATTGTCCATGATGACCGCGACCATGTTCACGTCTTCTTTGATGACGTTCAGCAGCGCCGGCATGCCGGAGTGGAAGAACGTCGAGTCACCGAGAAAGCCCACAGTCCGCTCACCAGTAGTACGAGCCACGCCCGCCGCCAGCGTGAATCCCGCGCCCATGGCGAGCAGGGCATCACCAGTGCTCAACGGTGGGGCAACCCCCAGTGTGTAGCAGCCAATGTCGTTGAAATAGAGGGCCTCGTCTCCAAAGACCGAACGGGCAGCAAAGAATGACGAACGATGCGGGCAGGCAGCACACAGCGTGGGCGCACGTTGGGGCAGTACGCGTAGCTCGGCCTGCGGCCGCGCCGGCGACCCGATGCCAAATACGTCATGAAGCATCGTCTGTATCAGTTCCGGCCGGTATTCCCCCTCCACTGGGAGATGCCCGGTGCGTTTCCCGAGGATTTTGGAGGGAAGCCCATGGAGCGTGCACAGAGCTCGCAATTGGTCTTCGAGGTAGGGAGACAGTTCTTCGACCACCATCACCGTGTCCAACTTGCGCAGCTCAGCGACCAGCCAATCCTCGGGCAACGGGTAGACGGTGCCAAGAGACATCAGCGTGATCTCGTTCGCGGCCACTGCCTCGCTCATCAGATCCGAGCAGATCGCCGTTGGTGCACCAGAGGCTACGACGCCGGTACGCGCACCTCCCTCGCGATCGAAGAAGCTCGACTCACTCATCATCTGCGCCGCCGTCACCAATCGATCGTTGATCTCGACTCTCATGCGCCGGGCGTTGGATGGCACTGGCAGGAATCGGGAGGGATCTCGCCGGAAGCCAGGTGTCTCATGTTCGACGATCGGTCCAAAGGTGATCGGAGCCGAGGTATGGCAGACACGTGTGGTCGGACGCACGATGACCGGAAGCTGGCTGCGTTCGGAGACCTCGAAAGCGTATCGGGTCACCGCCAACGCTTCCTGAGGAGTGCGCGGGTCAAACATCGGTATGTGCAGAGCGTCGGAAAGGTGTCGTTGATCCTGCTCGTTGGGGCTGGTGTGGCTTTGCGGGTCACCGGCGCTGACAATCACCATGCCGCCAACCACACCGACGTATGGGATGGTCGTGAGCGGGTCGCCGGCCGACATCAGCCCCAGATGCTTCATGGCAACAATCGACCGCGCACCGGTCAGCGACGCAGCGAATGCCATCTCGAGGGCGACCTTCTCGTTCACCGAATACTCGAACGGAATTCCCAGGGCCGGTGCGAGCAGGGCGAATGTGTCAGTCACTTCCGTTGACGGAGTGCCCGGATAGCCACAGGCGAAACCGACGCCGGCTTCGATAGCACCGCGGACGATTGCTTCGTTGCCAAGCAGGAATTCGACGTGCCCGACCTCGGTCGTGAGCAACGGATGATCGACCGTCACATCACCTCCTACTCTGTCATCGGCCAGCGGGCGCGGCGTCATCCCGTCCGGCCGTTCGGTTGGTTTCAGGGTCACAAAGGGTCAGAGGGAAAGCAATGAAGCATCTCCATCATTTCTCCTGACGCGAATGGTTCAGAAGGACAGGGATTGTCGGGCTCGTGGGGAGTCGATCCCGCCCAGGACTCGAGGGACCCTGACTCCGGGGAGAGAATGGGATATAGGGTGAGTGACGGTCCCGTCTCGGGCAAGGAGCAGATGAGGTGAGTGCCAGACCGAAGAATTCGAGTGTGGTGAAGACCACCTCGGGTGTGCCCATCAAGACTGTCTACGGTCCCGAAGACACCGCCCATCTCGACTATCGGCGCGATCTGGGAAACCCCGGTGAATACCCGATGACCCGCGGGCCGTACCCGGAGATGTATCGCAACAAGCTCTGGACGATGCGCACCTACACCGGGTTCGGAACCGTCTCAGAGGTCAACGACTGGAACCGCCGGCTGTATGAGGAGGAAGGGGCCACCGGTCTTTCCATTGCCCTGGACCTCCCAACCCAGATGGGTTATGACTCGGATTACGAGGAGTGGAGCCCGGAGGTGGGCCGGGTTGGGGTTGCGATCGATTCGCTGGCCGACTTCGAGGTCTTGTTCGAGGGAATTCCCCTCGACGAGGTGTCGACCTCCTTCACGGTCAACGCTCCGGCGTTCGTCTTCCTTGCTCTCTATCAGGTGACCGGTGAGAAACAGGGCGTTCCCGTTGAGAATCTAAGGCCAATTGTCCAAAACGACATTCTCAAGGAGTTCTTCGCCCGAGGCGCCTGTGTATTTCCCGTCGAGCCGAGTCTGCGCATCGTGGCCGACACTTTTGGGTACTGCTCACAGGTGATGCCACGGGCAAACCCAATCTCGGTCTGTGGCTATCACATACGTGAGTCCGGGGCCACCGCCGTCCAGGAGATGGCATTCGCCATCTCGAACGCAATCGAATACATCGATCGAGCCCTGGAGAAGGGACTGGACATCGACTCGTTCGCGCCGCGGATCTCATGGAATCTCGGGGCCTTCATGGATCTTTTCGAAGAGGTTGCCAAATACCGCGCCAGTCGTCGGATCTGGGCCCGACTCATGAAAGAGCATTACGGCGCACAAGACCCGCGCTCGTGGAGGTTCTTGTGGTTTGCGGGCACCTGTGGATCCACCTTCAGCCACCGACAGCCTTTGAACAACATCGTGAGGGCAACGGTGGAGACACTCGCGCTGGTGCTCGGCGGCGTGCAGAGCATCACCGTCAACACCTGGCAGGAGGCCTTCGAGATCCCTGATCAGGAGGCCATGCTGACGGCACTTCGAACTCAGCAGATCATCGCTCATGAGTCGGGTGTTGCGTCGACCGCGGACCCCCTGGCCGGGTCTTACTTCGTGGAGTCGCTCACCGACGAGTATGAACGTCGCATTCTCGAGTTGATGGACGACGTGGCCGACCGGGGAGGGATGGCGCAGGCCATCGAGAGCGGTCACATCGCCCGAGTCGTTCTCGACGAGGCGTACAAACACGCCGCAGCCGTTGAGAGTGGCGAACACAAGATCGTTGGTGAGAACATCTTCACCCTCGAAGACGAGCACACCCCCACGGGTCTGTTCCAGTACGACCCTGGGGCTTCAGTCGAGCAGCAGCGGCGTCTGAAAGAGGTTCGGGCAAGCAGGGACGACGAAGCTGTCGCCGAAGCTCTGGCGACACTTGAGAAGACGGCCCGGGACCCGGAGGCCAACATCATGCCGGCAACCGTCGAGTGTGTCCGGGCTTACGTCACAGTCGGGGAGATTTTCGCCACGCTACGAGCGGTGTTTGGGGAGTATCAGGAACCATTGGACATCTTTTGACCGCCGAACAGGAGCTGTTTCGCAACACGGTCCGGGAGTTTGTCGACGCCGAGGTCGAGCACAGGGTCGAGGAGCTCGACCAACACGGTGTGTTTCCCCAGGACTTGTTTGAGCGTATGGGTCAGCTCGGATACCTCGGGCTGTCGTATCCGGAGGACGTCGGCGGCCAGGGCGCGGACTTCACCACTGCATGTGTGATGTACGAGGAGTTGGCTCGCGGCAGTCTCTCGCTTGCCGCTATTTGCGCCATGCAGAGTCTCATGGGAACCCACTTCGTCTACAGGTACGGGACAACCGCCCAACATGACGCCTACCTCAAGCCGGCGCTGGCAGGCCAATCGGTCGCCACATTTGCCCTGACCGAACCCGATGCCGGGTCCGATCTCGGAGCGATGAAGACCCGAGCGGTGAAGGTTGACGATGGCTGGATGATCAAAGGAACCAAGACCTGGATCACCAACGCCCCTGTGGCTTCTTTCCTCACCGTGGGTGCCAAGACCAGCGATGAGCCGGGAATCAAGGACATCGCACTCTTCTTGGTCGATGCCAACAACCCGGGATTTTCAGTGGGCAAACCGATCGAGAAACTGGGAGTCAGATCGAGTCTCACGTCTGAGGTGTCCTTCGACGACTGTTTGGTCGAAGGTGATGCCCTCCTGGGTGAAGTGGGTGACGGGGCCAGGAACGTGGGAGGTGTGTTATCTGAGATCAGGGTGATGACCGCGGCATTGGCGATTGGACTCTCTCGTCGCGCCCTCGAGGATGCCGTTGCCTACTCGAAGGACCGTCAAGCGTTTGGACGGAGCATCGGGAAGTTCCAGAGCATCGAGCACAAGCTGGCCGAGATGGAGACATCTTTGTATGCCTCTTCGTTGATGACCCGGGACGCGGCTGCCCGGATCGACAAGGGAGAGCCAAGCCCGGTTCACTCCGCTATGGCCAAGCTCTATGCGACGGAAGCCTGCGTCACGATCGTGGACGAGACGACACGGATCTTCGGCAGCTATGGGTTTGCGATGGAGTACGCCGCCCAGCGTTATTTCAGGGACGCGAGATTTCTGTTGTACGGCGGGGGGACTTCAGAGCTTCTTCGAGGCATCATTGGCAGAGATGTCCTAGGCCGCGGCGCATGACCAGAGTTGGTTTCGACGTCGGTGGCACCTTCACCGACTTCGTCCTCGAGGATGCCTCTGGCCGCTGGCACACCGGCAAGCGGTTGACCACCTACCCCGATCCATCGGAAGCGTGCATCGTGGGGCTCGAGGCGCTGGCTACGGAGGCCGGTGTCGACTTCAGCGATGTGATCCGCGCCGTTCACGGAACCACGCTCGGGTCCAACATCGTCATCGAACGCAAAGGTGTTGGTGTCGCTCTGGCCACCACCGCCGGTTTTCGGGATGTCCTCCAGATTGGGAGGGAGAAGCGATACCAGGTCTATGACCTCCAAATCACCAAACCCGCTCCTCTTGTCCCGCGATCCTCGATATGGGAGGTGGGAGAGCGTGTCCTTGCCGACGGCACGGTGCGCGACGCTCTGGACGAGGATTCGGCCCGTCTCGCGATCAAGGAGATGTCCCAGCGTGGGGTGACATCTCTTGCTGTGTGTTTCTTGCATAGCTACATCAATCCAGACCATGAACGTCGATTCGGCGAGTTGGTCGATGAGGAGGCGCCCCACATCGCTGTCTCGCTGTCCTCAGATGTCTCCCCACAGTTCCGAGAGTACGAGCGAACCAGTACCACGGTGGTGAACGCCTACCTCGTGACAGCGGTTAGCGCCTATCTCAAGACGATGATGGCCGAACTGACTCAACGCGGCTACGGAGGACGACTGTTCATCATGCAATCGGGCGGCGGGGTGGCCACCGCGGAGTCGATGGCCGAGCTTCCCGTGCGAATGATTGAGTCCGGCCCTGCGGCCGGGGCGCTCATCGCCGCCAAATACGGCGAGATCTCGGGCCACGACAATCTGGTTGCGTTCGACATGGGCGGCACGACTGCCAAGTTGTCGCTGATCAGCGATGGTGAGCCCGCCACAGTTGGCCAGTTCGAGTTGCACAAGGTCCGTCTGGCTGCAGGCAGTGGGATCCCCATGAATGTGAGAAGTCTCGACCTGGTCGAGATTGGAGCCGGAGGGGGGAGCATCGCCCGAGTCGCCCAGGGGACGATTCGGGTTGGCCCCGATAGTGCTGGGTCGGTGCCGGGGCCGGTTTGCTATGGCCTCGGAGGCATCGAGCCAACTGTCACCGACGCCAATCTCGCTCTCGGATATCTCAACCCACAGGGGTTCGCGGGTGGGTCGATGACTCTGGATGTCGAGACGGCGAGACGGGCGATCTCTGAGAACGTGGCCGAGCCGCTGGGTATGACCACCGAGGAGGCGGCGTGGGGAATTCATCGGCTGGTCAACCTGAACATGGAGATGGCCACCAGAGTCGTGTCGATCGAACGAGGCAACGATCCGCGGGAGTTGGCCCTGGTAGCTACAGGCGGGTCTGGGCCCGCTCATGCCTGCCGGCTGGCGGTGGCGCTTGGAATGCCGGTGGTCCTGATCCCGGCCGCCGCCGGCGTCGCGTCTGCGATCGGTCTTCTGTCGGCCGACGTCAAGTTCGACGTTTCACGCTCATTCGTCGCCAAGCTCGCGGGGTTGGCTCCGGAACGACTTAGCCGGGTGTACGACGAAATGGAGGCCGAGGCATCGCGCGTCATCGAGGAGTCGACCGATGCCAAGCCGGTACGAATGGTCCGAGAGGTGGACCTGAGGTACGTGGGCCAGGGGTTCGAGCTGGCGGTTGAGATACCAGAAGGTCCGGTGACCAAACATGTGCTCGATCGAGTGCGCAACGCATTCGACGAGGTCTATGAGAAGAGATACGGATTCGCCAGCGCCGACAAGCCGGTCGAGGCCACCACCTGGAAGCTGACTGCATTCGGTGCCAGCCCTCCATTGGAGATCCCCAAGATCGGCTCAGAGGACGGGCTGGCGACGGCTGACCCGGCCGGATCGCGGATGGCCTACTTCCCTGAAACCAGCGGCTTCGTGGAGACACCAATATTCAGCCGCTATCAGTTGGCCCCCTACCAGGCGATACCGGGACCAGCAATCATCGAAGAGCGGGAATCAACCACAGTGATCCCCCCTGGTCTCGAAGGGCTGGTCGACGAGTACGGAACCGTAAGCGTGGGAGTCGTGTGAGCAAACGTCCCGAACCCATCACGCTCGGAGTGGTGTGGGGTGCACTGCAGTCGATTGCCGTCGAGGTCGGTACCACCATCCATCGCACCGCTTATTCGGCACAGGCACGGGAAGGACAGGACTTCTCGGTGGCGATCTTCGATCGAGACGGTCGAATGACCGCACAGGGTCCCTACAGCCCCGGTCACATGGGAGCGATGAACTTCGCTGTGCTCAACATGCTGGAGGCGTTTCCTGCCGAGTCCCTTTCCCCGGGTGACGTGATGCTTCTCAACGATCCAGCCCTCGGTTCGGGCCACCTGCCCGACTTCTTTGTGACTCAGCCCGCCTTCCACGGCGACAACCTCGTCGGTTTTGCGGTGAACATCGTCCATCACACCGACATCGGGGGATCGAGACCAGGAAGCCAGGCTGTCGAGGGTATTTTCGACTATCAGCAGGAAGGGCTGTTCATCCCTCCCACCAAGATCGTGGTGGGAGGAGTCCCCAACGAGGCTGTGCTGGAGTTGATCGCCGCCAACTCGAGAACACCGGACAACATACGCGGGGACCTCCTGGCACAGAGAAATGCCCTCAAGGTGGGCGAGTTGCGACTCCAAGAACTTGTAGAGAGACATGGTCTGGGTGTCTACGAGAGCTGTATCGAGGCAATCCTCGATCAAACCGAAGAGACAATGCGAGAAGCGATCTCTGCCATTCCGGATGGCCGGTATGAGTTCGCCGATCACCTCGATGACTACGGGCCCGACACCGAGTCTCTAACGGTTCGCGTGGTGGTGACCGTCGCCAATGATTCGCTGTCCCTCGACTTCGGCGGCTCCTCCCCTCAGACCGAATCGGGGCTGAACGCCTATCTCAACTACACGAAGTCTTACAGCTACGCCGCGATCAAATGCCTCACCGACCCCTATGGCCCGATGAATGCTGGTGCGCTTCGCCCTATCGAGATATCGGCCCCGGTGGGGACCTTTCTCAACCCGAGACGCCCAGCCGGTGGAGGGCCACGAGCGATCATTTGCTACCGGATATTCGAAGTGGTGCTCGGTGCGCTCGCTCCGGCACTTCCCGACCGGGTCTCCGCCGCCGGCTCCCACTTCTCCAATCCAACCTGGGGCGGGCTCGACCCCGCCAAGGAGGGGCGGTTCGTCGCCTATGAATTGATCCTCGGCGGCACCGGCGCCCGGGCATCGCGGGATGGATGTGAGGCGATGTCCTCTGCTTTCAACGCCTCAAACATCCCGGTGGAGGCCCAGGAAGCTGTGCAGCCAGTCATCGTCGAGCGTTTCGAGTTGATTCCCGACAGCGGTGGCCCTGGTCGTCATCGTGGCGGCTGTGGTGTGAGAAGGGACATGAGAATCCAGGGTGAGGAGGTCAAGTTCTCCAATCTGTCGGAGCGTCAGGTGTTCGCACCCTTTGGGTTGTTCGGCGGTTCGTCGGGCGCGCTAGGTGCCACGGTGATCAACCCCGATGAACCATCGGAGCGTCCTGTCGCAGGCAAGGTGTCGATGGATCTCACATATGGGGACGTGGTGAGCTTCCGACTCTCCGGTGGTGGCGGCTATGGCGAAGCGACCGAGCGCGATCCGGATGCTGTCGCTCGGGACGTCGACCTGGGTCTGGTGAGTCGTGAAGCCGCCCGGGATCACTACTCGGTGGTCATTGGCGAGGACGGCTGCATCGACACGGAGGCGACCGCTGCCGCTCGAACCGAGAGCGACTAGCTGGCCTTGGCCGCGACAGCTCCCTCGATACCGGTGACGATGTCCGCGAGCGTCGACCCCGTCGGATAGATCAGAAACCCGAGATCGTTCAACACCGGTTGGCTCTCATCGGAGATCGTCCCACCAACTACCAGCACCACATCATCGGCACCGACCTCCACGAGGGCGTCTTTGACCCGTCGGCAGTATTCCTCATGGGCACCGGAGAGCACGGAGAGGCCAACGACATCGACATCCTCATCGGAGGCAACACGGGCGATGGAGGAGACCTTCTGATGCCGGCCGGTATAAACCACCTCCATACCGGCGTTCCGCAGCGCTTTCACCACAACCTTGGCCCCGCGGTCATGCCCGTCGAGTCCCGGCTTGGCGATGAGCACCCGGATTGGGGAAGTTGGCATCTGTCGATGGTAGGTCGGCTGCTTACTCCGAGTTCCACCTACCAAGTGATCTGATGCAAACACACTAGGAAAAATGATGCCTGCACCAGATTGAGTGATATCGGTCGAATCGATACAATCCTGACTAACCGGTCAGTCAGGATTGGGATGCAAACAGAGCTAAGCCAGATAGTCGAAGAATGTCGGATCGCGGTCGAGGACCCGGAATACCCGGCAGTACAACAGTGGCTGGAGGCAAATCCCGGCGGGAAGGTTCTCGGCCACTTTCAGGTCTACTTTCCCGAGGAGCTTGCCCACGCGGCCGGGATGCTCCCGCTGAAGATGAAAGGTTTCGACAGCAGCGTCCAGATCCGAGAGGCCGATGCCCACATCGCAGCCTTTGTCTGTTCGATTCTGAGGACCTCACTGGAGCAGGCCCTCTCCGGCCGTCTCGACTTTCTGTCGATGTATGTGACCCATCCCATCTGTGATGCGGCACGTCATCTCAACGGGGTTTGGACTCGACGATTCCCCGACATGAACTGCCAGATTCTCTACTTGCCCCAGAACGCGTCCTCGTCACACGCTGCGCCTTACCTTGCGGCCGAGTACCGCCGGATCGCAGGGTTGATCGAAGAAGTCACCGGCTCCCCGATCAATGACGACTCGTTGCGAGCCAGTATCGAATTATTCAACGAAAACCGTCGGCTGCTTCGCGAGCTGTACCAGATCCGTCGGGAGACCCCATGGCAGATAGGTCTGGCGGATGCGTACCTGCTCATGTCGGCCGCTGGCGCCATGCCCCGGGAGAGACACAACGAGTTGCTCGAAAGGGCCCTTCCCATCATCAGGGCCGGAGACAACCACCCTCAGGACAAGCTCCGCATCGTGTTCGAAGGTGGCTACTGCGAACAGCCCCCCATTGAGATGCTGTCGGTGCTTCAAGACGTCGCCTACGTCGTGGACGACGACTTCATGATTGGTCTCCGCTGGATCCTCGACGACGTCCCCACGTCTGGCGACCTCATCGACAACCTTGCTGTGTCTTATCTCGACCATTCCAGCTACAGCCCGGTACAGCACGATCCACGCAAACCCAAGGAGGACATGTTGCTGAAGCGCATCCGAGAGTCAGGGGCGGAAGCGGCGATCGTCGCAGCACCCAAGATGTGCGAGCCGGGACTCGAGGAGCAGGTCGCCTACGACGATGCCCTCACCGCAGAAGACATACCTCATTTGGTCATTGAATTCGAGGAGAAGACCGCCAATCACGAACAAGCGCGGATGGAGGTTGAGACCTTCGCCGAATCTCTGCTCTTTGAGTTCGTCTAGGAGACCCCATGGAAACCCAGAAAGTTGCAATACGACCCTCGCTCAGTCGGGCTGGAGACACCCGTACAGCAAGCCGCTCGCTCATGGATAACTGGTGGACTGAGCTAGGCGAGGCCGATGCAAGCGACAGGCCGGTGGCCAACACGTTTGTGATGGGATCGCTGGCGGAAGTGCTCACCACGTTCGACCTGACTATGAGTTTTCCGGAGATTGCTGCACTCCAAACTGCGGTAAAAGGCAAGTCGATGGACTATCTGCTGGCCGCTGAGGACCTGGGCTATTCCCCCGACATCTGTGGTTACGTCAAAGTCGACATCGGACTGCATGCCACCGGACGGAATCATCCACTCGGCAAATATCCGAAGCCGGGAATGGTCGTTGCCTCGAACATGTGCAACACCTACATCAAGTGGTCCGAGTTCTGGGAACGTCAATACGGATGTCCGGTTTTTGTACTCGACCTCCCGGGCTGGCGCGGGACAGGCTTTGAGTACGACGCTTCCAGTGACAACTTCAGAGACGACGTGAGGTACGTAGAAGGTCAGATCAGAGACCTCATCAGCCTGTCGGAGGAAGTCTCTGGAAAGAAGTTCGACATCGACAAGCTGCGCGAGGTTCTTGGCAACGTCAACCGGATGTCCGAGCTGTACCAGTCGATCCTGGCTATGAACAAGAACAAGCCAGCACCCTTCAACGCACTCACCGAGGGGATCAACTACATGGGGATCGCCAACATCCTGAGGGGTCGCCCGGAGGGGATCCAGTTCATGGAAACGGCACTCGCCGAGCTCGAGGAGAGGGTTGCCTACGGTGTGGGGGCGGTGACCGATGAACGTTTCCGGCTGCTGTTGGTCGGCACGGCCTGTTACACGAACTTCCGGGACTTCGTAGGGATGTTCGAGCGTTGGAAGGGCGTGTTCGTGGCGAGTGAGTACATGTCTTTCGCCGGTGGAGGTCTCGACCGTGGTCTTCACTACGACCTTGACCGTCCGGTTGAGAGTCTTGCCGAGCAGATTCTCATCACCGCTCAACCAAGCATGAGTGGAATCTTCTATTCGCACGAGTGGCAAGCTGCCACGGCGGAGGAGTACCAGATCGATGGCATCTGCTACCACGGTGTGAAGTCGTGCCGGACCACCGCTGCCGGTCTGCCCGACGCCCGTGAATGGCTTCTCAACAACGCCAACGTTCCCGGGCTCTTCATCCAGTCCGACCTCGTCGACTCGCGCTTGTGGTCCGAAGCACAGATGAGAAACCGAATCGACGCCTTTTTCGAGAGTCTGGAAAGCAGACGAATCCAGGCAGGAGTGTGAACACATGTTGGTAGGAGGAGTGGACGTAGGTTCGACCCAGACCAAGGCCGTGATCATGACCGGGGAACACGAGATCCTCGGACGTGGTCTCTGTCCGACCGGCGCCAAGCTGGCTGAGGCTGGCCAAACCGCATTCGATCTCGCCATGGACGAAACAGACTTCACGGAGTCTGACGTCTCTTTCGTGGTTGGGACAGGCTATGGACGATTCAACATCAATTTCGGTGACGCCCAGGTCACCGAAATCTCATGTCATGCCCGCGGTGCGGTCCACCTGTTCCCCAATACGAGAAGTGTCCTCGATATTGGCGGGCAGGACACCAAGGCGATAAAGGTGACCGACGACGGTCAGGTTGTCGACTTCAACATGAACGACAAGTGTGCTGCGGGCACCGGACGATTCCTTGGTGCGGCCTCCGATGCCCTGGAGATCCCCCTCGGGGATTTGGGACCGCTGGCCCTCACTGCCAAGAACCCGGTCAAGATGACCACCACCTGCACCGTCTTCGCCGAATCGGAGATCCTGGGCTGGCTGGCAAAGGGGCGGCGCATTGAGGATGTCGTGATGGGGGTCCACAACTCCATCGCCTCCCGGAGTGTGGCTTTGCTGCGCCGGGCAGGAATCGAGCCAGAGGTCACCTTTACCGGAGGCGTTACCCGAAACACGGCCATGGTCGAGCTCATCTCCGAACTGGTGGGCTCTCAGGTCAACACCAACGAAGAGTCGCACTACTGCGGTGCCATTGGGGCAAGTCTGTATGCCCTCGATCAGGTCCTCACAGGAGCGTTTAGCGAGAGAGGAGCGACGGCATGAGTCTCACCGCTGGCATTGACCTCGGGTCCAGCTACACCAAGGTCGTCATCGTCGACGACGAGGACTCCATCGAGTCGACATTCATGAGAAAGACCGGCTTTCACTTCGCCAAAGCGGCCGAAGAGAGCCTTCAGGCCGCGCTGGACCGGGGTTCGTTCGACCGTGATGACATCGGTTACGTCGCTGCCACAGGTTTTGGTCGATACGCGGCCGAAGTCTCGGATCTTGCCATCACCGAACTCACTTGCCACGGGTATGCCGCACACAAATGGCTGCCCAACGTGCGCACCGTGCTCGACGCCGGTGGTCAAACGGTCAAGGCCATGCGTCTCGACGAGGTCGGTCGCGTTACCGCTTTCCGACTCAACGACAAGTGCGCTGCCGGCGCCGGTGCCTTTCTGCAGAAGACCGTCGAGTATCTGGGTTATGACATCACGGATATCGCCAGGCTTTCGGAGGCCGCCGAAGATCCTGTCACTGTGTCAAGTGTGTGCACAGTGTTTGCCGAGTCGGAGATCATCAACCACCTCGCCAACGACCAGAGCATCGAAAACGTCTGTGCGGGGGCCGTGATAGCCCTCACCGGTCGGGCGGCCCAGTTGGTCAAGAGGGTAAAAGCGGAGCCACCTTACGGTCTCACCGGTGGTCTGGCGTCGATCAGTCTGCTGACCGACAGGCTCGGCGAGATCCTCGGGTCACCCTTCTCTGTTCCACCAGACGGTCTCGGCGCCTACGCAGGCGCATATGGCGCCGCACTTCTGGCTCATCAGCGGCTGGCTAAACGCACCGAATTGGTCAGTGCCTGACCGGGGACACCCTTCGGCCGGTGGGACTGGACTCACAACTACGCTCCGCGTAGTCGACGACCCGCCGAAGGAGAGACTCTTGTCCGAGACCGTGACCGAGGCTTCGCTCCGCCAAGACCTCTCGCCCAAGAAGACCCACCTCATTCGCACCACCTACCGAGCGATAAGCGAGAAGGGTGCGCATCGGGTCTCGCTCCAGGAGATCGCCGATCGAGCTGATGTGAGCAAGGGGATCATCCTCTATCACTTCGGATCGAAAGACCGGCTCTTGCTGCAGACCATGGAGTGGGTCCTGCAACGCACCGCGGAGCGCATTCGTAAGGCGATCGCCACCGAGACCGAACCGAGGCGCCAGGTGTTGGTCATGCTCCAGGTGATTTTCCGCGATGCCGATGCCAACCGCCGCTTCTACCTCACCTATCTCGATCTCCTCGATCGCGCAGCACGGGTGGCCGAGTTCAGCAGGCTCAACGCAACATTCGATTCCATCGTCAACTCCCTCTACGCCGATGTGATCCGAAGCGGTGTCTCCGCCGGGGTGTTCGAAGTGGAGGATGTCGACGAGGCGGCCTACACGCTCCGGGCGATCGTCGACGGGTTGTTTCTCCAGTGGCTCCAGGAGACCGACTGGAGACGTCTGCATCCAACGTATCGAGAGATCTGCAAGCGATCTGTGCTCACCTATTTGGGAGCCGGCTCGACCGAATCCCCGTGACCTACAAGTTCATACCTGCGATTGCCGACGAGCTCGAGATTCCCGACGAAGGAACCCTGAGCCGGGCCCTCTATCGAGATGACCGCCTTCGGGTGGTTGGTTTCGCCTTCGACCAAGGCCAGGAGCTCACGGAGCACTCCGCTGCGGTTCCGGCGTTGATCCAGGTGATGTCGGGCAGACTCAGGGTCGGTCTTGGCGACGACACGATCGAGATGGACCCGGGTGC
>Ga0255048_10001796_pt1 | contig 14364 bp, 17 predicted proteins | sample JV7_2_2_MG_FD_183619 | JGI IMG/M metagenome (GOLD analysis project Ga0255048, IMG submission 183619) | Seawater microbial communities from Jervis Inlet, British Columbia, Canada - JV7_2_2 | ecosystem: Environmental > Aquatic > Marine > Inlet | place: Canada: British Columbia | collected 2016-10-06
CGAGGAAACGACAGCCGTAACTGAGGAAGCGACGGTCGTAACCGAGGAGGCGACAGCCGTAGCTGAGGAAGCGACGGTCGTAACCGAGGAGGCGACGGTCGTAACTAAGGAAGCGACGGTCGTAACCGAGGAGGCGACAGCCGTAGAGGAAACGACAGTCATAGGTGTGATTACGGAGGTGGATCTGGTCGCAGACCAGGTCGTGCTTGAGGTCTGTGATGAGCATCTGACCATCAAGCTCGCGGGGCAGGACACGTATACGTTCGATTTGGATCACCTGTACGCACATCAGAGGACCGCAGGACCTGTTGAGGTACTACTCTCCTCGAGTTCGCCACCCGTCGCCCTCGAAATCGCGGACCACGGACCGTTGGAGGACGGCGACTGCCCGTAGTCCGAACCGGTTCGCACCTGTCCAACAGTCTCTCAGGCTCCGCGATATTGATCACTCGGCATGGGGACAAAGACGGCCGGCGGGCTTCGTCGCTCGCTGGCCCAGTTGACGCTGGCCCAGTTGACGAGCGTTGTGCGGCCTCCGCGGCTGCTCGCCGTCGTCCATACCCGGAATCAGGTTCGTTGTGGTTGTGACCATCGGCTGTGGGCTCGGGTGGTGAGGCCGGCGGCGGCGAGGTAGATGACCGCCGAGGCGGTCACCGCCGCGGCGACGCCGGCTTGTTGGGCGACAAGGCCGAGGGTGATGCCTCCGCTGATCTCACCGAGGGATCCGGCTTGGCCCGCGAACGAGTGAACCGTTGCTCGGTTGGAGCGGTTGGTGAAGTGGTTGGTCCAGCCGATCGTGACGGTGCGGGCCACGTTGCGCATCATGCCTTGGGCGATGATGCCGGCGAGGGCGACGGTGAGCAGATCGACTCGGGCCAAGATCGCGACACCGATACCGGTGACGATGTGTAGAGCGGTCAGGGCGGTGACCAGTTGTTGTCCGGCGAGGCGAGAGCCGAAGATGTAGAGGACGGCGATCGCACCGATCGATTGCATCACCCAGGCAGCGCCGACCAGCAAGGCCGGGTCGAGGGTGGCTTCTTGGAGGCCGATCTGGTCGAGACGGGCGATCGACAGCCGGTCGACGGCTTCGCTGGCGAATCCGGCCATCACGGTGATGATCAACAGCACCCGTAGACCTGGCCTGCGAGAAGCAGCGAGTCCCTCGCCCAGCAGTTCTCGAAAGCGGGCCCGGCCTGAGGTCTCGTGGCGTTGAAAGCCGGTTTCGGGCATTCGAGCGATCAGCACCAGTCCCCATCCGAACAGAACTGTGCCGACCACGACCAGGGCGACCGATAGTCCGGCGATCGCCGCCAGGACTGCGGTGCTGATCAGGCCGATGATCGAACCGGTGGCTTCGATCCTGGCCCGGCGGGGAAGGACCATGTCGACCGCTTCGACGGAGCCGATCTCGTCGGTGAACCATGCCGCCTCGGCACCACTGCGAAATGTCGACCCGAATGCCCACAGCACTTGGGTGGCGACGAGCAGCCCGAACCCTGGCGCCAAGCCGGCGCCGATGATGGCGAGCGCGCAGATCAGGAAACCGAGGATCACCGATAGGCGACGACTGCGAATGTCTGCCACCACACCGGTCGGGATCTCGACCAACAAGATGGTGACTTCCTTGGCGGTACCCAGCAGGATCAGTTGCAACGGGTTCAGCCCGACGTCAACGACGACCCGCAAGAAGAACAACGTCCAATAACTCGACCAGCACAACTGCCACACGAACCCCGACTGCAGAAACAGCCGGAGAGCCAGCTTGTTGGACGATTCGGTCTCTTTGAAGTCACTCACGGGTCTACTATGCCTGTGGAACTGGTCGACTTGTTAGCGCTAGATTGACATTCAATGCCGCCAAACGGACAGTCGCTGATTCGGCCGGTCGGGTTCGCATACGAAGCTGGACATTCCACGGGCGAGCATCAACACGACGAGCACCAACTCGTCTACGCCAGCCACGGCCTGCTCTGCGTGGACACCGCTGAATTCCGGTGGGTGCTGCCGCCGCTACGGGCTGTCTGGGTGCCCGCCGGCACCACCCACACCGTCACCGCCAGAGCCGACAGCCAGATGTCAACGCTCTACGTTGATCATGACGTCAGCGTCTCATCACTCGACGACGTCACGGTGATTTCCGTCAGCCCTCTGCTGCGAGAACTGATTCTCTACGTCCTGCACGGCAGTCCGACTGGCCCGGCTCGTCGACGGACCGACGCTGTCATCATCGACCAACTGGCCGTCGCCCCAACCGCCCCGCTCGAACTCCGACAACTCCACGACCCCCGCCTGCAAGCGATCGCCGAGATTCTCGAAACCAACCCCAGAGACCAACGGACACTGCGGCAATTCGGCCACCACGTAGGCGCCAACGAACGTACCCTGCAACGCCTCTTTCGGCGCGAGACCGGGACCACATTCGGGCGATGGCGCACCCAGCTCCGGCTCCAGCACGCGATCATCACCCTCGGCCAAGGCCACACCGTCACCACCGCCGCGATCACCGCCGGCTACAACGAGCCGAGCGCCTTCATCGCCGCCTTCCGCAGCACCTTCGGCACAACGCCAGGCAGATACTTCACGACCTGAGCGCCTGGCGATCAAGCGACCGAGTCGGGCAGCGGGTTCGAGTACTTGGTCATGACGGTTCCGGCTGCGATTATCCACACGGTGTTCGCTAGCAGATTGATGACCCAAACGATCTGGAACACTCCGGGTTCATCCGCAAGCATGACGACCCAGGCAAGACCGGTCACTCCTGCGAAGATGCCGAGCCATCCGATCCACCGTGGGGAGGTTGCTGTTCGCAACCAAGCGCGTGAGAGGAGCCAGGGCGCGATCGAGAAGGTGAGAAGACTGCCCAGGAGGAACATCAGCGCAGCGAGGCCAGCGTTGGACTCGTAGAAGATGTACATCGAATCGGTCGCTGATTCGCCCAGCTCGTCGAAGAGCGGCTCGAGTTTGGTGGCGACCAGGATGTTGAGCAGGTAGGCCGGAAACAGCACGATCAGGCCGGCCCACATGGCTATTGCACCCAGCCAGGCTTCGTTGAGTGCTGTACGCACCAACAAGAAGAGTGCGTAGGTGAAAGGGACTGCCAGCAGCAATGCAGCCAGCCCCGTCCAGCCGTAGAGGTGGAAGCCATAGCTGTTGCTCGCGACATCATCGAAGAATGCAGCGAGTTCGCCGGGATTGTCGGGTCGTGCGACGCCGGCGGTGATAGCCGTCGAGAAGGCCGACAGCACTATCGCGACTCCGCTCGCGATCCCGAGCAAACCTCCGGTCCGAATGAACTGCTGCGTGTCCTTCATCTTCGTTTCATTCATCTTCGTGTCCTCTGGGCGGCCGGGTACTCGGGCCACGACCGTACTCGGGTCACGTTTGAGGGTTCAATCGCTGAACGGCTGGGACACGAGGTTCCACACGGTGATCGCAATCCCGACCGCGATGAAGGCCCACAAGACCGCTCGAACCTTGAGAGGTGCAACGCCCCACAGGTTCTTCACTTGAGCGTAGATGAAGGCCGCGATCACCAAAATGCCGGTCGAAATCCCGGCGACAGCTGCTGTGATTCCAAGAACAGCCTCGGTGGTCGACCCATCGGCCGGGTCGATGATCAGCAGCAGTATCCCGGCGCATGCGGCAACCACCACCGCGACCAACGAGGCCCCGACAAGGACCGTGAGGCGATTAGCGCTCCGATCTGGAGCCGAGATCCTGCCTTGCGATTCCATTGCCCCCCGATGTTGCTGCCGCTGACGACCGTAACACCCCACCCATAACGCCACGTCTCGGTCCGACCGACAGATAACCCGGGCCTCAAGGCGACCGCCACAACCCGGCTCAGCAGCGCGCTCAACAATCACGCCCGGCCGTGCAACGCTCGCCGGGATCTCGACAATACGCGTACAGGCCGGCGGGGCCGGAATGGAGCGGAGTACGTCGTCGTTGACGCCAGACCCCAGCTCGGCCGCGGTCTCGATGCTCGGAGACTCAGTCAGCGAACATGCCAGCGGTGATGAGCTCGACGACATGGTCGGCGAGTTCTTCGGTGATCGGCTCACCTGTGAGGAGGAGCCGGAACCAGAGCGGGCCAATGACGGTTTCGATGATCAGGTTGCCGTCCGCGGAGATGGGGAGTTCGCCGCGTTGGATGGCCCGCTCGACGATTGTGGCCGAAAGGGCGAGGCGGTGGGCCCAGAAACCGTGCATCGCTTGGGCGAGCTCGTCTGAGGTGGCTGCAGCGGCGGCGATGGAGCGGGATCTTCGGGACCCGCCTTCGGTGCCGATGTTGGCGACAACTTCCCGTGCGAGCAGTTTCAGGTCTCCGGCGACGCTTCCTGTGTCAGGGATCAGGACGGCGTCGGCGCTGTGGAGGGCGGCCGCGTCAGCGGTGAGCGCGGCTTTGGTCGCCCAGCGCCGGTATACCGTCGTCTTGTGGACCCCTGCGCGTGCGGCGACTTCTTCGACGCTCATCTTGTCGTAGCCGACCTCCGTCAGCAGCTCCGCTGCTGCCCACAGGACCGAGCTTCGGACTCGTTCGGCTCGGCCACCAGGTCGCTGCTCGCCCACTCGGGGCTGTGTCTTCCGGGGCTGTATCTTCGTCATGATTCTCCAACTTTATCGCAAAAAGGGTTGCGTTTGGAGTATGAACGATCCATGATGGAAACGCAACAGAAGTTGCGACTACCCGGAGGACCCGACATGACCGACCAAGCAACAGCCACCATCTCGCTCGAAGCACCGGAACAGCAGTCTGCACTCCAGCTGAACTGGAACTGGCTCGGGCTTTGGGCGTTCCTGACCGTGTTCGCCGTCTTCGAGGTTGCTAAACACGGTTTCGTGAACGGCTCACCGCTCTATGCCATTGCGCTCACCGTGACCGGAATCGGTTCGTTCGTCGCCCCGGATCTGACGTTCCTGATCGGCGCAGGTGACAACGTGGCGAAGGGTTCGATCTCCACAAGGGCGGTCACTTTCTATAACGCCGCTCATCGGATGCCGGTCGCGTTCGCCTTCACAACCGCTGTCGGCGTCGGGCTCGCCCCGCTCGCCCCGCTTCCCCTGGCGGTCTTCATCGGCGGGCTGTCGTGGATGGCCCACATCGCGATGGACCGCGCTGCTGGCTACGGGCTCCGCAACCCCGATGGCAGCCGCAACCGTCGCTGACCCGAATCACAACCACCAGAGGAGCGAAAGAGCACATCATGCGTCACGAACTGCACACCGAGATCGAGATCAACGCCCCAGCCGAAACGGTCTGGGACATCCTCACCGACCTAAACGACTACCCCAACTGGAACCCGTTCATCACCGAATCAAGCGGCGACGTCGCCGTCGGCGCCAAGCTTGTCAACCGGCTCCAACCACCCGGCGGCAAAGCCATGACCTTCAAACCTGTCGTCACCGTCGTCGAGCCGGCACAGACGTTCGAATGGCTGGGTCGCCTCGGCGTCCCGGGCCTATTCGACGGTCGCCATCGCTTCACGCTCGTCGCAACACCGTCCGGTGACACCCGCGTTGTGCACACCGAACAGTTCCGAGGCGTTCTTGTGCGGTTGATGCGCAAGTCCCTCGACAAACAAACCCACGCCGGATTCGAAGCCATGAACGCCGCCCTCAAGACCCGGGCCGAAGCGGTCGCGGGGGCCCAGTCATGAGCCCGCCAACAATGGCCGGCTGGAACCTCGCGCTCCGGTTCGGGCTCGAACTCGCCGCACTCGCCGGGCTCGGCCTGGCTGCTTGGAAACTCACCCCCGGCCCCCTCCGCTGGGCCGCCGTCACCCTTGTGCCGATTGCCGCTGCGGTCATCTGGGGTGTGTTCAACGTCCTCGACGACCCCAGCCGCTCCGGCCGAGCCCCCATCGAAGTCAACGGCTGGACCCGACTCGCGATCGAACTCCTCATCCTCGGAGGGGGTGTCGCGGCCGTTGCTCTCGTCGGTCGGCTCGACATCGGCATCGTCTTCGCGGTGCTTGTCGCCACCCATTATGCAGCTTCATTGAGCCGGCTCGAATGGCTCGTTCAGGCGTGACATCGCCGAACACGCTCTCGCGGCTGTCCGTGGGCCTGGTGGCAACCGCGCTCCTGCTGGTCGCCGCCTGCAGTGACGATGACGACACCGGCGGCGAGTCGTCCCCGTCCGGGACAGCAGCGAGCGAGGCGACCACTCCGGCAGCGAGCGAGGCGACCGCGCCGCCGACCGCTACGGCGACGGCGGGGCCCGCCTCGGGCGTGCTCGAGGAGCTGCTGGAACTGTCCTCGGGGTTTGACCAAGTCTCGGTCTGGGGTCGCGACCCCGGTGGCGTGCGCCTCGAGGCGCCCAACGGGCTGACGATCGACGCCGCCGGCAACGTCTACGTGACTGAGTTCCAGGGCGGGCACCTCCGCAAGTTCAGCCCCGACGGCGAGCTGCTCCTCGATGCGGCCGGGGCTGGGGCGGAGCCCGGCATGCTCGCCAACCCGATCGGCGTGGCCGTCGACGCCGACGGCACGATCTACGTCTCCGAGTCCGGGGCGAGCCGCGTCTCGCGCTTCGCGCCGGACGGCACGTTCATCGTCGCGTTCGGGAGCTCGGGCGGCGAGCCGGGGCAGTTCCGCTCGGCGATGGGCATCGCGGTCAGCGACGCGTTCGAGGTCTTCGTCGCGGACTTCGGCAACCACCGCGTGCAGGTCTTCGACCGGGATGGCGCGTTCCTGCGGTCGTGGGGCGGCCCTCGCTCCGGCCCCGACCAGCTCAACAACCCGATCGGTCTGCAGATCGGTCCGCAGGGCAATGTCTGGGTCGTCGACTCAGGCAACGAGCGGGTACAGGTCTTCACGCAGCAAGGCGAGCTAGTGCGGGGCTTCGCGGACGTCGGTCCAGGTCCGCAGATCGTCTCGCTGAACGCGGCGGGCGATTTCTACGTCTCGTCACCGTGGGCGGAAGGCCGGATCCGGCGCTTCAGCCCCGACGGCGACCTCCTCGGCCACGTCGGCTCGAGCGTGACGAACGAGGAGCTCGCGCGGATGACGACCGAGGAGGCCGCGAGCGTCGCGGAGTGGTCGACGCTGGCCGGTCCGCACGGCACGGCGACCCACCCGAGCGGCACGGTCTACGTCGCGGACACCGCCAACGGGATCGTGCGGCGGTTCGAGCCGGTGAAGGATTAGGAGGCCGCCAGCCGCAGTCTCAAACCAAAACTGTCAATCACCTTCCGGAGCCACAGTGTCCACTATGAACCGGGACCGCACACCGCAATGGAAGTCCCTCGGGTTGACGGACACCAGGCAGATACTTCACGATCTGAGCGCCGTCGACGGCCTGAGATTACTTTCCAGGCTCACCCGGTCTTTGGCGCGCCTTCGACGAGCTGTATCCGCCCCAGGCCCCAAACCGGTGGAGCACGCTGCGCTGTGAAGTTACGACCGGGCTCGAAGGTCTGGATATGAGCGTCAACCGAATCCCCCACCGACGGGGTACGTCTGCGCCCGTTACGTCGCCCGACTCGGCGCCATTACATTGGACTCCGAAACAGGAGGGCGAGCAATGCCGATGCCGTTGTGGTGGGGACACATCAACAAGCGGGTCTTCAACCCCAGGGCGGTGCGCAATGCCAACTGGCAGGTGATCCATCATGTCGGTCGTTCGTCGGGCCGGTCCTATCGCACACCGCTCGAAGCTCACCGGGTTGACGACGGTTTCATCTTTGTGCTCGTGTACGGATCGCGATCGGACTGGGTTCAGAACGTCCTCGCCGCCGGCACGGCAGGGCTCGAGATCGACGGCGACATCGTCGATCTGATCGACCCGACGCTGATCACCGCTGACGAGGCGTTCGAGCGACTTCCTACCAACACCAAACGGCCCCCAAGACTCCTCAAGATCGACGAGTTCCTGGCGATGCGCCAGGTGGAACCCGGATAGCTCGAGCCCTCAGATCCTGCCTGCTCGCCGAGCGTTTCTTACTCCCCTTGTTCCGCTCCACTCCCCGCTGTTTACCGGGATGCTGGTACATGGTTGGTACATGAAGACCCTCTCAGAGACGGCCACGTTGCGTGGTCACTGCTACGAGACGGAGCCGCGGGCCGTGGTTTGCGTTGCCTTCAGAGTGAGTCGGCGAAGCCCTTGATGTCGCGGATCGTTGCGTACCACACGTCCGGCATCGCATCGAGGAACAGACAGTCGCCGGCGTGGCACGTGCCGTTCACCGTTCGGCTCACCGCGCTCACGCCGGCATCGAGCAACTTGCGGTAGTAGACCAGCCCCTCGTCGCGCAGGGGGTCAAGCTGGTTGACCGAAATGACATGCGGCGGCAGCCCGTCCAGATCGGAGGGCTCGGCGTGCATCGGCCACGCCAGCGGATTGGTCGCGTTCGCGCCGTCGGGGTCGTACGTCTTGGCAAGGGCTCCCATGTTCTCGACGTTGAGGAAGTAGTCGTCGTTCTCGAACAGCGAGGTCAGCGCGGCGATCGGATCGGCGTAGGCGTTGGAGATGTACGGACACTGTGCATAGACGCCGTCGATGTCGTCGATCCAACCGTCCTGCTTCGCCTTCAGCGCGGTGGCGATCGACAGGTTTCCGCCACCCGACTCACCCGAAATGATGACCTTTGAGATTCCGAGGGCGTCACGGTTGGCGATCGCCCACTGCGCGCCGCTGGCACAGTCGTTCAGCCCCGCGGGGAACGGGTACGGTCCGAGCGCACCCGCCGCGTTGCGAAATTCGACGCCGATCACGACCATCCCCGTCGCCGCAAGATCGTCGCGCCAGCGGACGTAGTTCGGGTTGGCCGCCTTGAGGATGGCCATGCCACCACCGTGGGTGTGCACGATGCACGGCACCGGTCCAACGACCGCGTCGGGACGGTGGATGTAGAGGTTGATGTCGTTGCCGTCAACACCATTGATCACTTCGGTGTACGACGAGACGGCGGTGACCGGCGTTGTCTTTGCAACAACGACACCACCGAGCGCGTCGAAGCCGGCCTCGGCCTCGACGCAGTAGTCGAGCAGCTCGTCGATTGTGTTGGCCGCCGTGACCGGCGACGGCGGAGGGGCGACGTCCATCCCCAGCTCGGCCATCGCGGCGATCATCCGAGGGTCGGCACGGGGATCGTCCTTGATGTCGAAATCCGGATTGCCGAGACGGCCGGGCAGGTTCGGTGAAGTGGACATGGTTGCCTTTCGATCGTCGAGAATCACAGCTTCGCGCCCGGTCACGGGTTGAAGCGACCCGGGATGCTGGCGACCGGCCGGAGTCTCGGTACTGCGCATCATCAGATCGTCGAGGAGCAAGGTTGCTACGAACGAGTGGATGAGCGAAGGAACAATCGCGGCCCCGGACGGACGCACGATCGGTTACCCCGAGTACGGCGACACGGACGGCATCGGTGTGCTCTGGTCGCACGGCGGACCAGGGTGTCGTCTCGAACCGAAGCCGTACGGCGACGCGGCCTCGGCGGCCGGCCTCCGTCTCGTGGGGATCGACCGCCCGGGCTACGGGCTCTCGACACCCCCAACCGGGACGCACAATCGGCGGATGGGTCCCCGATGCCCTTGCGGTCGCTGACCATCTTCAGCTCGACCGCTTCATGAACCGGGACAGCAGAACATGGCTGGTATCTTTGTCATCTGTCGGCGTTCGGCTGAATCTAGGTGGAACGAAGCACCTCGGAACGAAAGAAGGCCCCGGCAGATCTTGCGATCTACCAGGGCCTTCGTGTTGGTGGCGGGGGTAGGATTTGAACCTACGACCTTTGGGTTATGAGCCCAACGAGCTACCGGACTGCTCCACCCCGCGTCGCTTGGAGAACATGCTAGGGCGCCGAATCCCGACTGACAACAGTCGATGCACTTACGACTCGTCGTGCGCCTGCCCGGCCCGAGAAGCCATCGCCCGAGCGACCGGGTTCGTCGACGGTGGCTGGAAGGCGATCCCCGAATTCAGCTGGCGCGATATCGACAGGTGACGCTCTGATCGCGCCACAGGAACTTGCGGCGGCCGCAGGAACTCCGCCACCGAGTTGGGAGATGTGCCAGGCACATCTCCCAACTCGGTGGTTAGAGCAGGCGGATTACGATCGACGTGGCGGAACCGATCAGCAATATCACGACCGCATTCTCGAACACGTGGATCGGGATACGTTGGCGGAAGCGGACGCCGACGGGCATCGAGGCGAGGGCGATCGGAATCAGGGCGAGTCCGAGCAGAAACAAGTTGACCGTGAAGGTTCCCTGCACTGCGAACACGACCAACTGCATCGCACCGGCGTATCCGAACGCGGTCGTGATGCAGAAGATGTACGTCTCACGAGACAGCCCGAGGCTGAGAAACCACGGGACCACGATCGGGCCAGACAGGCCGGACGCCCCTTGGAAAAACCCAGCCACCGCCCCGACTGGTGCTGCCAGCCGCGCCGCCAAATCGGCCGCCAGGTCGGTTCGCTCACCGAGAACCCGGTTGAGCACGAACAGCACGATCACGCCGACGAGCAACCACCGCAATGTGCGGTCCGGCAGAGACGACAGCAAGATGGCACCGAGAGCCGCACCGCCGAGCCCGCCAGCAACGAACGGTCGAAGCGTCCTGGCGTGGTGACGATGCTGACGGACAGTCCAAGCCATAGAGGCATTCAGATACAGGTTCGACGGGGCGACGATCACCACGGCGTCAGCGACGTCGATGAACAGGGCAAGCACCGGAATCAGCACCAGCGGATAACCCATGCCGGTGGTGCCCTTGACCATTGCGGCGATCGCAGCCGCCGCAAGCACCACGACAACTTCGGTGGTGCTCATCGTGTTGGAAGCTCACCGGTCGACACGAGAACGGTGGTGAAACGACCCAAGGAAGGTGACGGTACCCGATCAGGGTCGGGCGACCAATGGCTCATACATCCGATCGGCTAGCTCCGCTCCAACCTCGACAGCCATCTCGATCAAGCGTTGGGCCGCCGGTGACAATGTGCGCCCTCGACGCCAGCCGATCGAAATGCGTCGGGCCGGGATTGCCGGCTTCAGCTGATGCAACGCCGTGCGTGGGTCGTCGGGCTCGACGCACAGCAGCGGCAGCACCGCGATTCCCATGCCGGCGCGGACCATCGCCGCAACCGTGCCGTTGTCGTTGGTGCGGAACACATAGCTGGGGTCGACGCCGGCGCTGCGCAGGCTCGCCTCGTTGAGGAGCTGGCACGAGTTCTCGCGCTGGCCGATCATCGGCTCGTCAGCGAGGTCGGCGAGATCGAAGGGGCCGGGACTGAACTGGCCGGGGCGGGCGATCAGCACGAACGGATCGTCCAGCAGATGGCGTGATTCGAACTCGGGCGCCACGTCTCCCACCATGAAGCTGATATCGAGTTCGCCGTTGAGGAGCCGTTCGTCGAGTTCGTCGTCATGGTCGCCCTCGTAGACGGTTATCTCGAGGTCGGGGTGGTGCTCGCGGATACGGCCGACAACCTGCGGCAGCACAGTCGCCGAAACGCTCTGAAAGGTACCGATCGCCAGCCGGCCGATGTCACCGTGCCGGAACCTGTCGAGGTCGTTGTCGATGCCGTCGAGCTGCGACAGAAGCCGCCGACTGTGGATCAGCAGCTGCTCGCCGAACGGTGTCAGTTCGACCGGGCGCGGTCCGCCTGGGCGGTCGAACGCCGACTCGCCGGCGATCCGCTCGAGAGAGGCGATCTGTTGGCTGATCGCCGACTGCGTGTATCCCAGCCGGTCGGCTGCGCGCCCGAACGTGCCCTCGGTGGCGACCGCGTCTAGCGCCACCAGGTGTCGGAATTCGAGGTCTCGGAGTTGGGACATATCCATAAGCATATCTGATGCTTAGCGACAGTAACCATCGCTAGTGTTTAACACCATCTGGCCGTACCTTAAAGGCATGACTTCCAATCACCGCCTTTCACAACTCGATCAGCTCGGTTGGACGATCGATCGTCGCGGGATCGCCGGAGCTCCCGATCAACTGATCGCTCAGATCGCCGAGGACGCCATCCGCTTGGGCGTACGACCCGTCGCGGCCGGCGTGTTCGCTGACCCCAAGGACCCCGCCGCCGCCCGCGAGCGTGCCTTCGGCCGGATCGCCCAAGCCCTCGCTAGGACCTACACCGCTGACGCACCCGGTCGCCTGTCCCGAGTCGGATAGTCCCCAGCGCCGCGAATAGACCCCACCGCTGTTCTGCCGCCCGCCGACCGACAGAGTTACCGCAGGTGCCTGGCACCTGCGGTAACTCTGATGTGACACACTCACGGCATCGGAGGGATCGATGCGTCAAGGTTGCGCGACCTGAGGGTTTGCGCACTGGGCACTGACGAATCGCCGCGGATCGGCGCCTTGTCGCGACCGGCGCGCGCCCTCACCCGCCCCGTGATGCGGGTGCTGTACCGGGCCGAGGTGAGTGGACTCGAGAACGTGCCCACCGGCGGGCCGGCGATCATCAGCCCCAACCACCGATCGTTCTTCGACTCGCCATTGGTGATGGCGATGTCGCCGCGCCCAGTCGTGTTTCTCGGCAAGGCCGAGTACATGGACCGTCGCAGGACGAAGTACCTGTTCCCGGCGTTCGGAATGGTGCCGATCAAGCGCCACGCTCGCAAGGCGTCGATGGCGGCGCTCGAGACCGCCGCCGACCTGCTTCGAGCCGGCCGCCTGGTCGGTATCTACCCCGAAGGCACCCGTTCGCGTGACGGCTACCTGCACCGCGGTCACAGTGGCGTCGCCCATCTCGCCGCCATCACGGGTGCACCGATCATTCCGGTCGGGATCACCGGCACCGACCGGGTTCAGCCGATCGGCGCTGCGGTGCCACGCCCGTTCCGCGGCCCGGTGCGGCTGAAATTCGGCGAGCCGATCCAACCCGACGACTATCGCTCCGGCGGCAGCCGCAAACGGCGCAAGCGGATGCTCGACGACGTGATGGCGGCGATTGCCGCGCTTACCGATCAGCAGCGTTCGAACGACTTCTCATCGGGCGAGCCGCCACTGATCCGCGGCGGAAGCGAAAGTGTCTACCTGGTCACGGCCCGCAGCGCCACCGGGCTGTCATGGCGCCACGCCGCCGAACGTGTCGTCGACGATGCCTGCAACAACTACGACGATGCTCGCGTCGCCGAAGTGCACCGACTGCGATGCCGGATGGGACCCACCGGGCAAATCGAGTTCCAAACCGAGTTGAAGCTGTCGACCAAGTTCCGAGTAGGAGTACCCCAATGACTACGACAATCAGTACGACAATCAATACGACCCAGATGAGGAGCACACCATGAGCGAGGGAAGCGTCTATCACGTCGTGGAACTGATCGGATCGAGCGGCGACTCCTGGGAGGAGGCCGCCCGCAACGCCGTCCGCGAGGCAAGCAGCGCGTACCAAGACTTGCGCGTCGCCGAGGTCGTCGAGATGGACGTGCTGATCGAGGACGGCGACGTGATCGCCTTTCGCACCAAGCTGCGACTGAGCTACAAGCGCGCCGTCGACTGATCAGACGGGGCGTTTACCATAGATGCCTCGGCCGCGCATCCTCAGCACGACCACATCGTGCTGGTTGGACATCTCGCTGCGCGTGATCACCGTTCCCCGGTTCGGCTTGGTCGCCGACGGGGTCGCCTCCTCCACGGTGTTGGTGGCGGTCAGCTGGTCACCGGGCCGAACGGGGGCCAGCCAGCGCAACTCGTCCATGCCGGGCGAGCCATGGCTGGACGAATCGTGCAGCAGGCCATTCACCAGCAGACCCATGTAGAGCGCACAGGTGTGCCAGCCGCTGGCGATCAAGCCACCGTATGGTGAATCCTTGGCCGCCTCGGGATCGACATGAAACGGCTGCGGGTCGAACTTGGTGGCGAAGTCGATCATCTCGTCGGCGGTGACCTCGATCGTGCCGAGCTCGAACACGCGGCCAGGCACGAAGTCCTCAAAGTAGATCGTCACGGGGAACTAGATACCACGGCCGCACCACCGTGAGAGAGCCGGGGGTACGCGACACCGCGCCGATACGCCGAGCGCCACTACCTTTCCGGGGCGTGAGTTGCCGCGGATCTTCCTGCACATCCTCGGCCTTGTCGTGATTCTGCCCTGGTTCATCCTGTACGTGCTGTGAGGCCAGAGCGGCTCAGCGCCGCGGCGTGACCTCGGCGCTGACCACTTCGGGCTCGGTATCGAGCAACTCGGCGGGAAACCCGGCTGCCGTGATCGACAAACCCCTCGCGTCCTCCAAGCGCCGGACGATGTCCTCGCTCCAGGCACCACCCCCATTTACCGTGCGGCGCCATCGCGGAAGATGCCGATCATGACCGGGTTCAGCTCGACCGCTGGAAGTGCCGCCGATGCTGCGTTCACGGAACGATCCGCTCGGAGCCGACCGCCACGACGTCGGGCGACCAGGCTA
>Ga0255048_10001798_pt1 | contig 14361 bp, 11 predicted proteins | sample JV7_2_2_MG_FD_183619 | JGI IMG/M metagenome (GOLD analysis project Ga0255048, IMG submission 183619) | Seawater microbial communities from Jervis Inlet, British Columbia, Canada - JV7_2_2 | ecosystem: Environmental > Aquatic > Marine > Inlet | place: Canada: British Columbia | collected 2016-10-06
TGCTCAACGTAGGCATCGAGAAACTGCAGGTATTCCTGCCTCTCCGATTGGCTGTGAAGCTCGACCCACATCTGCATCCAGATGCACTCGGATGCCAGGAATGCAGCTGTGCCGCCGTCGCCAACAGGCTTCCAGCAGCTGGTATTTCCTGCACTGCCATGCTCACCGGCCACCGCCACTGAAAACGGCAGGAATACCTTGCCCGGTTCGTTGTACGGGTTATTGTTCAGGTCATAGAACAACGGCACAGGCGACCAGTAATCGAGAACTCCGACAACCCGATAGGACTCGCCATTCATCGTGATCATCTCGCCGACGGAATCCTCACCACCGAATAACTGTTCGTTCATCGCTTGTCCGAGAACTGCGACAAATTCTTCGGTGTCGTCGGATTTCTTATCCCATCCCGAGCCATAGGCGAACGGGACGTCAAACATGGCAAAGAAATCGGCCGTTGTTGCCCGCGTTTCGATCTGCGAGGGTTTGGCCTCTTCGCCCTGTGGCTCGATCACGCGCATCGACATGAAACTGACTACCTGTCGACTCGCCTTGCCGGCCTGATAGAGGGCGGTTGCATCGAGATAGGTTAACTGCTCCGGCGGCTCATTTGGTTCATCGTACGGCTCGCTGGGATCCCAGTTATCGACACGAACGTAATAGAGCTGATCGGATTTGTCGGCGATCGGATTGCCGCTCATGATGTAGCGGATCGTGAACATGCTCATGAACGCGCCGATCCCAATCGCGATGGCTGCAACCATGAGTGCACTCAGGGCCGGGTTAGCGCGAATGCTCAGGGCGCCTAATCTCAGGTAATAACGAAACATATCTTATCCTCCGCCGCCTATTCGCCGGCCGCCTTGGCCAGGTGCAAATCCGGCGGGCCATCGCTGACACTGCCATCGCGCACAAATATGTTGCGCTTGGCGCGATCCGCGAGTGCGAGTTCATGCGTCACCATGATGATCGTGGTGCCGGACTCGTTAATTTCGCTGAGCAAGTCCAGCACGCTTTCGGCCATGTTCGAGTCGAGGTTGCCGGTCGGCTCATCGGCCAGCAGGAAACGCGGCTCGCCGGCGAGCGCGCGCGCAATTGCGACGCGCTGCTGCTGTCCACCGGATAACTGCGCCGGCATGTGTTGCAAGCGTGATGCCAGACCGACCATTTCAAGGCTGTCGACAATGCGCTTCTTGCGCTCTGCCGCAGTAAAGCCGCGGTAGCGCAACGGCACATCGACATTGTCGAAAATATTGAGTTCGGGAATCAGGTTAAAACTCTGAAAGATGAAACCGATCTTCTCGTTTCGGACCTTCGAGCGTTCCTTGTCGCTCAGTGAAGAAATATCGCGCCCGTCAAGTTCGTAGACGCCGCCGCTCAGTTCTTCAAGCAGTCCGGCGATATTTAAAAAGGTCGTTTTACCCGAACCCGAAGGACCGGTCACCGAGACGAATTCGCCTTCGTCCACGATCAGCGAAAACTCGCGCAACGCGTGCGTCTCGACCGTATCGGTACGATAGATTTTCGAAACATTCTTCATCTGTAGCATGGTGATTGCTCCTGAGTGCGGCAGCTATTCAGTAAGTAGAACCGTTTCGGCGCTGCGAAACGGATCCAGATTGGAAATTACGATGGTGTCGCCCTGATTGAGGCCGGCAACGATCTCGACGGCGCCAAGACTTCTCGCACCGACTTCGATTGCACGCCTGACCGCCAGGCCGTCCTCATTGAGTACATAGGTAACGCGTCCCGCACCGCTATCCAGAAACTGGCCGCGCTGCACGAGCAGAACATCCCGGTATTCGGCAAGCAGAATTCGCGTCGTCAGACGTTGATTTTGTCGCAGGTTGGTCGGGCCGGATTCGCTGAACCGAATACGCCCATTGACCTGGTTGTTCACGATTTCCGGTGACACTGCTATCAGCTCGCCCGCGAACCTGTTGCCGCCGACCATAATCTCGACCTGCATGCCGACCGCCAGATCGTCGGCATAGCTCTCGGGGATCTGCGCGTCAATTTCAAAGCGAGACAGATCGACGACGGCCATCACTGGTGTGTCGGTGGACACGGCTGCTCGCTGATCGACCAGCAGATCACCGACGATGCCGCTGACCGGCGATTTTATGGCGAGATCGTCGACCTGGCGCTGCAGATTCTTGACGAGTAATGTCTCTCTGTTTAGCTCGAGTTCGCTGGCACGCAATTCGAATGCGAGTCGCTCATCAAACAGATCTGCATCGGCAACCGCATGCGCGTGTGCAACCTGTGCATTCTGCAAGTCGTCCTGTGCTTTTTCGTAATCGATCACCGAAATGACGCCGAGCTCAAAGGCCTGATCCGCGCGCCGCTTTTCGCGATCTGCTGCGGTAAGAGAAACCTTTGCGAGATCAGCTGACTTGCGTTTTTCAAGCGCCAGCTGGCGGGATTCGATGCGCTGCCTTTCCAGTTCGACCTGACGCTGTTCGCGTGACGATTCAGCCTGTTCGAGCTGGCTTGCCAGGTCCGGGCTGTCAACCACCGCAACGACCTGACCTTCGATCACTCTCTCGCCGGCATCGACATGCAGTGTTATCGATCCGGATGCAGTCGAATAGAGAGTCGGGCTGACGGCCGCTACGACACGACCCTGCACTGAGACATCCCGAATCAGGTCACCACGGGAAACGGTTGCCAATCTGATTCGGTCCATCGGTAAGCTGATAGTGGCATCTGCCCAACGCTGCACCCAGGGCGCTGCAAACCATGCGAGTACGACGATGCCAACCACCGCGCTGGCAGCAATAATCTGCTGTTTTCGTTTGCTTGGCGGTGCAAGACGGATGTCTTGTGCCGATGTATCCGCGATTTTCAGTTCAGGCCCCCTGCTCTACGCCTTATACGGCCACGCTTATGCGTGGTTTAAGACTTAGATGCGCGGCGGACCGATTTCGTTTACTCGGTTGAGTTCAGCGCCCAGTCGTAGTCGTGAAAGACGATCTCGTAGTCGCCTGCGGCCGCCAGCGCGGAGGCCAGCGGTTCAGGCGCAATGCGTTGCGCGTAGGCGATCAGGCCGTTTTCTGCCGGCAGGCCGGCCTTGCGCAGCTCATTTTCGAAGTCTTTGCGATACCACTTGAAAATCCTGTTCAGAACAACGCTGCGAGCCTCGTGGTCAATGGAGATATTGCCGGGGTCGCTGGCGAATTCCGCGGTAGCGCTCGCTAGAAACGCTTCGAGGGCATCGCCCGTCGGCAATTCAGGCCGCACGATCGGGCAACTGCCGCTGGCGCAGCTCAACACGAAGTGAATTCGAGCATCCTGGTACTGCTCACGAATTTTCTTGTTCTCCACGGACAGCAGGCTCAGATATTCATCGCCAAAACTGAAGCGTTGCCGGTAGAAGAACCCCAGGCCGGTTACCGCCTCAAGAGGCGCTTTGACATCGGTAACACTCGCAATCGGCCAGTGATCCAGCACACTCTTGATCACGTACGCGTTGTAGCCATACATCCAGTACGCGAGTTCATCGTTGCGGCTCGCAAAACGCTCCGGGTCCGTTTCCGGGCTTATGGCGCTGACGGCTGCCAGGTAGCCATTGAGCTCCGCAACAGAAGATGCCGACGCCTGCCAGGCCGCGTAATCGATCTTGCCATCCGCACTCACGTACCGGCCGAGCAAGTTCTCGAATAAACCGTGCGGAAATCCCACCCCTTCGTACGCTACAGGAAGCGGCGCGTCGATAACGACATATTGCGGGCGGTTCACGAGCAGCAGCAATGCCACGACCGCGACGAGAAACGCTATCGCATAATATAAGTATTGCATGAGTTAACAGACCTGCAGCGAGCGCCACTTATTACAAGGAGTCACTGTGCGAGTCGAGCAGTCAGCGCCCGAAAGAAGGCTAACTGCAACGCCCAGTCGCTGGGCAGGCTCGCAACTTCGCGTGCGCTGTGTTGCGCGATGACGAGATTATTCACAGGGTCGATATGGATTGCCTGGCCGAATATCCCCGAGGCCGCGTACACCCCCTCGCCCCTGAGCCACCAGAGGTAACCATAGCGATCGAGGCCTTTCGACGGCGTAATCGATTCCTCCGTCCAGCCATCTGGCAGCACCGGAGTGCCGTCCCGCAGTTTGCCGTTGGCGAGCGCGAACAATCCGATCCTGCCGTAGTCCCTGAGCGTTGCATTAAGGCTGCTGCCACCGAATTCGCCGCCACCCGGTTCGCTGAGATTCCAGCTTGCAGCGTGCTCCATCCCAAACGGCTGCCAGATCTTCTGACTCAGGTAGGTCGATAAATTGTTGCCGATGGCCGAGCGTAGCAGCGTGCCCACCAGATTTGTTTCGGCCGTGTTGTAGTTATGCACTTCCCCTGCTGCAGCGAATCGGGGCTTGTCCCGCAACTGATCGTAAATACTCAAGGTGTCCCATGTGATCGTATTAATGTCAGCTTCCGGGTTGGCGTAGTCCTCGTTCCATTCCACGCCGGACGACATCTGCATCAGGTCTCGAATGGTCACATCGTCGTAGGACGAGTTCTTCAGGCGCGGCAGGTAGTCGCTGACCATTTCATCCACGCTCTGGATGTAGCCGTCCTGGATTGCCGCGCCTACCAGCAGGGATGTCACGGACTTGGCGACCGACCAGGAAATCCAGCGGCTTGCGGCCGTGTTGCCCAGTTCGTAGCGTTCGTAGATGACGAATCCGTCCTTGATGACCAACAAACCGGCAACATTGTGTCCACGGATGTAATCCTCGAGCGTAACGATGGAATCCTCGTATACAAATGAGAAATCGGAGAGATCAAACTTCTTGTAGGGCAGCGGATACGGATTCGATCCAGCCGCTACCGGGCGCGTCGAGGTCAACTCCTCCATGTTGCGAAAACCCGCGACCTTTTGCGGCGCGTTCCAGAACAGGACGTTGTTGATGTCGCCGAAATTTGCCGCATCGTCGGCCGGATCAATATACGGCGCGTCAGCATGGGCAGTCAGTATCAACCCACTACCGAAAACGAGCCTCGCAACGCAAACAGTAATCCTCTTCATGCCCGTCAAGACCCTCACCCGGAACCAGTGAGCACATGATATCAAGTACTTATTCGCCCGGCAGGAATCGGCTGCCCTTTTGCCAGGAGGCGGCATCGTACGGGTTACCGTCAATTACGAACTCCTGCATCGGAAAAAGAAAGCCGTCAGCATCAGGATTGATTCCGTAGCCGTAGACGAGGTGTCGGCGTTGCCGTGCTTCATCTGCGCCAATTGAAAACACCGGCTGGCCATTGAATCGGGATTCGAATCCGGCGATGTCCGCAATCGTAGCCGGTACATCGATGATCGACGACGGTACGCTCGATACTCGAAACTCATGGTTTGCGTTGGGTGGCTTTAGTGCCAACATAGGTGTCGCCATACCAACCAGCAACGCGCTAACCTGATCTGACGACACGAAGTTATCGACCGGCACCCACGCGCCGTGATCCGCCATCAGGACAATGAGGCTGCTGTCATAGATGCCCAGGTCCTGCATGCGTTGCAATACGTTTAGCACTGCTACCAGGCCACATCGTGCGTGTGCGAATACTGCCTCGCGAGTTTCCGGCTTGCGCCCATCAAATTCACAGTGTTCATTGCCGACAATTGGCCGATGGCTCAACATGACATGAATCATCTTGTACACCGGGACGTCGCGATCCGCTGACATGCCCTCGGTTAGCTCGTCAAGAAACGCGAGATCCGAAAAATACTGCATCTGCAAGTATGCATTTGCCTGTGACGTCGCCTGAAACACCCACAACTCATCGCGATGCACCAGTGCCTTCACAAAATGTGGAACGACGCGAAACAATGCGAGGTCGATCAGTTTCGCCGCATCCGTGCGCGCATAATCGATTGCATCAACATGACCACTGGACGAGATGCCGTAGGCGTTCGAATAATCTCCCTGCACGTAGACATTCTTGAGTGCCACCGGCGCAGCAATATCGATTTCATAACCGGCCGCGAATGCTGTATTGATGATCGTCTCACCACGCATCGTGTTGCCAATAAACGATTCCACGGGTTCTTCATTGTGAAACAGCTTGCCACTCAACATGGCGGGCACCGTGAGCTGCGTATACGGGTACGCCCCAAGATGCTGATCGAAATAGGTAAAGCCACGCAGTTTGGCCTTGAGGTCGAGTTCTGCCGAGTTCGCCAGGATTGCCGCAAAGATGTCGGACTGGAATCCGTCCATGACGATGTGCACAATATTCTTGCTGGCTGAGAATCGCATCGCAGCGTCCCTGCCCTCGGTATTCGCCGCGATGTCGCGTGCCTTAAGAACTTCCGGATTGCCGACTAATGTCATTCCCGCCGACAAGGTTTGAATTGCCAGCGTCGCTACCGCGGCCACGAACAACGCTTTACCAACTCGCTGGTAAGCCTTGGTGGCCAACCACAGTACGATTACCCAGATCGCAATATCGAGTGCGCCTCGCCAGGCACCATCCAGCCAGTTGATATTGCTGCCGTCCAGAACTCCGTAGTTCCAGACAAGAATATTGCCCTGCAACCACAACAAGACAGCCAGGGCGCATAAAATCGCCTCATAGCGCGCGCGCCCTTGCTCGGTCATGACGAGACCAGGCAGCCCCATTACAACTACCAGTGCAACGGCGTACGGCAGTACTACAAGAAGCACTGCAGGCAATGAGCTCGTAAATTCAGCGGAGTTACCGACGTAAATTGAAAGGGTCGCGAATACGAAAATTGTCGTAACAGAGATGACTGCAAGCGCAAACGACTTCATGCTAACGACGGTCAAACCAGTACAAGGTTCTGCCGCTTGTAGAGACTGTTTCGGATTTAACGATGCGCGCGCGCCGGCCCAGGTAGCGCTCGAATGACTCCTGCTCGTAGTCGTCGAACAGATCCTCACGCATTTGCAGTAATCGCTGCACCATCGGGTCGTTCTTCGGCACGAACTCGATCACGCCCTGCGGTGCCATGTCGACCAACCAGCCGATCACCTCGGTCAGTGGCAGGTTCTTTGCTATCGCAAGGTGATGAATCAAAGCCAGACCCATAACGGCATCGCCTTTTGCCCGCTCCCTGAATCCCTTTCGCTCCGCTTGCGACCAGCCCTGATCAGGGCTCGGATTGGCTGCGTCCAGGTGCAGGGGAAGAAAATTCAATGATTCATCCTGCGCACGCTGAAAACCATAGTCCAGGGCGCCATGGTCGAAGTCGAAACCAATCGCCAGTTTGGCTCCGTTATCGAGCGCTGCCGCCGAGTAGTCACCCGTGTTGCAGCCAATATCAAGAATAAGATCGGGTTGGACGTTGCTTGCAAAGTCCGCCACAAAACTGCGTTTCCTGACCGCTTCTCGATCGGCGTAGCTGTTGTCCGTCGCATAATCCTGCCAGACCGTTTTGCCATCTGACTTCGGCTCGAGTCCGGCAATCCATTTGCGCAGACCGTGTAGAATTTGCTCATATCCGATGCGTGGTAGTTTTCTGGCTTTAGCCTTCTCGATCGCATGGCTCGAGTCGGGCGTGCGTTGCAGTCGGGCCTGCATGAAGACGTTGGTTAACACGTTCCATGACAGTCGACTGCTCCACGGCAATACCTTACTCAGGTCTTCTGCCGAAACGCCCTCCAGTGCACCTCGATACCAGGCGTTGTGAGCAATGCCGGCGATAGAACGAAGTAACAGTGGGTTGATGAATTGCTCGCAAAACTGCCGATGACCGGCCCAGTACTCACCCTCTTCGTAACGCCGAAACGACATGCTGTCGATGAATACCGGGTTGGGGCCAACAAATTGCACGTTGTAGGCGGTCGCGTCAGTCATCGCGACATCTTTTTTCAGCGCTGCCTGTTGAATGTCGAGGTGCAGCAGTGCGGCCGCTTTCAGTGCAGAAAAAGACCATTCATACGGATAGGAAATAAACGGTAGTCGTGGGTGTTCTAATACCAGCCGGGCGCCGGTACCCTGCTCACCGAGTAGCGCTGCGTCGACAATAGTTTCGCCAACGAGTTTTCCGGCAGAGACGAGTTCATCCACCAGTCCGCTGCCGCGCACAAATTCGAAGTCGTCAGTTGCCATCGGCATGACCGTTCGCAAGACACGATCATCGACATAGAAAATTCGTCCCCTGCGATCCCGGAACGAGCCCGATTCAGTGGCGACCTGCGACATCTAGACTTCGTTTTCGTCCTGGCTTTCCTGCACGTTCGGCTTTTCGGCCTGCCCGGAAAAGAACGCCTTGAGGCGATACCAGTAGAGGCGCAATACGCCCATGGCGACGGCGATGCCGGCCAGGATACTTTGCAGGATGATGCTGCCCGTTCCTGGGTCAAGATAGGCATGAACCGGCGCCGCGAATACGGTGCAAGCCAGGATCACTACCGCGATACGATTTCCCTGCGTGCCTGCCATTTTGTTGCCTCCAGACCCCTTGTCGGGCCAAAATATCCATAGGCGGATATCTTAGCGTTTAACATAGTGTGCGGCATGCGCAACTGTGTGACTTGATCCACAGTTTGATGCACCCGGCATCGATCTAGCAGTTGGCAACCTCGTATTCCCAGTAGCGGGACAACAGGCTATTGAATCGGCTTATGTAGCCGTCGCCATCCTCGATCGTCTCTCGCAGTTCTGGATCCAGCGTCTGCAGTTCGATCTCGAAACGAAACTCCTCGCGCTCCGCGTGGCAGGCGAACAGTGCCTGCAGACCGTCGAATTCGGCGCCGTCGCCCCGATCAATACCGATGAGTCGCGGGTCACCATTGGCAATGATGTAGGCGATACGAGTGACGACATCGTCTTCGCCGATCCAGGCTGCGAGTTGCCCAGCAGGAGCGTCTGTTGCGGCGATCGGCCCGAAGCCATCCGGAAAACCATCCCGACCAGTGCTCAAGCGATAAATCCGTTTCAGATCTTCGGTCCAGATGTAGTTACCGCGACGCATCATCACGACGGTGCCATCGGCGTAGTGCAATTGGTGGCCACGAATCTCGCGCTCTTTGATCTTGTTCGGCCAGCCAATAGCCGTGATCGGATCGCCAACCTTGATCGCTTTGAGTGCTTCAGCAAAACCAAGTCGCTGTGCATCACGCGGGTCCTCAGTCATCAGAACCCATTTTTGAACCGAACCGTCTTCCGCCGTAACTTCGATCGCATACTGGCTGTGCGGAAACCCGTAGCGCGCGGCCGTCACGGTACCTGAAATAGTTACCGTAACCTTGCCGTCGTACACGACCGGATTGTGGTGTGCCGCGGCGAACGGCGACACGAAAACTATTGCGACTGCGAGCCACGCTGCTTTGATCAAGGTCCTGCTCCCGAATTCTGTCTTACTGAAAGCCGGGGTGAAACTGGATGTGACACTCCTCGCAGGGCGGATAGAGAACTTCGCCTGCGTTGAACATCGCATCAAGATCCTTGTTGCGCGCCGCTTCGCGCGCCTCGATTCCGGCACTGATAATTACATCAGCAAACGCCTGCCATTCCGGGTCCTGCGCCCACTCATCGTCGTTTGGACCGGCGCCACCCTGTTTAATTGCATTGGCTGCATCGATCACGACATTTGCAGCATCGATGAATATCTGCCACTCGTCGTCGGTTTGTGGATCTTCTATGCCCCACAAGGTATTCGTCGCGGGTGTAATTTTCGAGATCATCATGTCATTAACGCTATTCGGCACTGGTGCGGGTTGCTCGTCACCAACACCGGTCGATACAGCCAGTAGGAGCGTGCAACACAGTATGGTTCGAGATCGCCATTTCATGCTCCCGAAAATACAATATTCTCAACAAATCTGCCATCGACTAGCTAATAACGATTCTATTGTTGCTGTATTGACTGCTTGGGGAGATCGGCGCTTAGATATTCGAAATACGATAAATAAAAGAAAGGCCCTCCAAGTGAGGGCCTTATCTTTCTTGCTGGGTGGAATGAGTCCCTGATATTCAGTTGCCTCCGGACCTGAACGTAACCTCCACACCGAACACGCGCCCCTTGGCCAGCGGTGAAAAAGTGCCACCGGTGGGTACAGGACCAATGACATCCGGCAATTGTGTATCGCCACCGTGTTTGACTTCATCCTGCAGGTTGCGACCGTAGAGGGAAAATACCCAGCGGCCGTCGTTGGAGTGAAAGTCGAGACCGGCGTCGAGAATTTGCTGCTCTGTGATGAAGCCCAGGTTGCTGTCGGTATACGCGGATTCGTCGCGGAACGCGTAATTGATGCGTGTGGACAAGTAGCCCCATTGGCCGATGTCAAGGTCATGGGTAAAGCCGATGCTCCAGGTAAGGTCGGCTGCGCGAGGCAAGTCAAGCGCTTTATCGAGCCCGTCGATAACGCCGTCGCCGTTTAAGTCCTCCCTGACTTCGTCGTACGTCGAATCGATCACTCCCAACGACGCCAGCAACAGGAAGTTGTCTGTCAGGCTGAACGCACCGTCTATTTCCAGGCCAGTAATGGTTGCGTCGGCCGTGTTTCGAATTAGCTGGACAACGCCGGCACCCTCGTTGGGCAGGTTAAGCTCACGCTGCATGTCATCGATGGTGTTGTAGAACGCTGCCACATTCAGGCGTCCCCATTCCCGTGTGGATTTGTAGCCGATCTCGAAACTATCGACGGTTTCTTCGTCGAACACTTCCGGCGCGTTGATCAATGAGGTGTTGCGCAGGTTATAACCGCCGGATCGAACGCCCTGGCTCCAGTGGCCATAGACCAGGCTATCGTCGTCGACGTGGTAGGTCGCGCCGATTTTTGGCGACACGTTGTCCCATTCCTCGCTGTCAACAAAGTCGAAGGGGCAATCTTTGGTTGTCACGATGTTGCACGGTGAATTTTGATTCATAATGAGAGACGCGACGTCTGCCTCTTTTTCTTCACGCGTAAAGCGCAGGCCTGCCGTCAGGGTCCATTGGTCCGACAGCTCGTAGTCGACGGCGGCGAACACGCCCAGCGTATCCACTTCATAGTCACCGCCGCCGTCAAGCGTTAAAGCAGGCGCTACACCGCCGGTGGCGATTCCCAGTAGCTCGCGCCGCTCGTGGTAGTTGATCTCGTTGGTGAAGTAATAAACGCCCACTGTCACATTGGCCCGATCGTCCGCGAACAGGCCGTTGTAACGCAGTTCATTGCTTATTTGCTCGGTGTTTAACCAGGCGGGGGCGTGGAACAGCCACTGTGGTTGGGCATCGATGTCGGAGCGAGCCGTACTTTCCGAATCACGCCAGCCAAAAATGTTGGTGATGGTGCCATCACCAAAAGCGACATCGATATTTAGCTCGGCACTGAAGAAATTGGTCTCGACAGTTTGAAAGCCCGGATCATCGATTGAGAAGTCGTGACTGTCGCGGTCAAAGTTGACGAAGGCGCCATCCACGCCGCTACCATTCGTATGTGTCTGGGAGGCAGGACCGTCACCCTCGATGTCCGTGTATTCGTAGCGCAGAATTAGCTCGGTACTGTCGGTGGGAGTCCATACCAGTACCGGGCGAACCATGGTCTGTTGGATGGCGCCGAAGTCACTGCCGTCGAACTGGTTTTCGAACCAGCCATCATCGTCGTTGTAATAGGCACTCAATTTTATTCCGAGCGTATCGGAAACGGGGCCGCCGACACTGGCCATCAGGTAACGGTTTTGACCGCCATCGCCGCCGCCATCGACCGCCGCTCGAATGCTGGTCTCGAACTCGTCACCTGGCTTCTTGGTGTTGATCAAAATGGCACCACCGGTAACATTGCGACCGAATAGAATTCCCTGTGGGCCGCGCAATACGGTGACGCTTTCAACGTCGAACATGTCGAAAATAGTGCCGACATTGTTGCCAAGATAGACGCCGTCCAGGAATACACCAACGGTTGGATCAATCGACGGAATTGAGCTGTTGATGCCGAGCCCGCGTATCGAGAAGTTGGCGCTACCGCGGAAGGTGCCGATATCGTCAAGTGCAACGTTGGGCATTCCGACCGACATATTCATCAAGTCGCGTATTTTCAGCGATTCGATTTGTTCGGCGTTGAAAGCCGTAATCGCGAGCGGAACGTCCTGGGCGTTTTCTTCGCGTTTGCGGGCGGTGACTATGATCTCCTCGAGGAGAATACTGGCGCTGCCGCGCCTCTCCTGAGCCACCGCATCCGGGGCAAACAGCGCCCCCCCAATGCAAGTCACAGCTAGAATCATCGGAGCCAGTAAAGCGGAAAAATGCCGTTGATAGTAAATCATTGTGTTACTCCCCCGCGCTATGTGTCATGCGCTATGTGTCATATGGAGACATTCGTTAGTCTATCTCGTTCATTCTTGCTCAAGGCACGCAGTCACGCAAGCGACACTAAGGACTTACGTTAGTCACCTGTCCCTCCTGATTATTCGTCTGCGTTGATTTCGTTGAACTTTTCTTGAGCGCAAGTAAGCCTGTGAGTATGCCTGAGAGGATTTGACGGGCCAATAAAGTCCTTCGGTGTCGCCAAGCAGCCTATCGGCAAACAGGACGCAACCGAGCGTCAAGGCGTGTCATTTCCGACACTTTTCCGACAGCAGTTGGGCATTGTGGGCGAATTCGCGACAAACGCCGTCTTTTAGCCTTTATAAATCAATAACCTATAGTGATTCTCGAGCATCAACCAGGCTATTGAGCAATCTGTCGACACCTACTGAACTTTCGCGCACAAATGGTAAACCTGGTATTGCCAGCGCAACGGCCAGAACACGAGTGCCAGCGCCTGCAAACCCCGTAGCGGTGCCGCCAGCCAGCCATTCATCGCAATCCAGTTCCATGACATCACATGCAGATCTTTCCACTTCCGTGTGACGGCCAGTCCAGCCTGCTCGAACAGCGCTTCCCATTCTTCCAGTGTTCGCACGACTTCTTTGGCCTCTTTCTGATTCGTGCCTGTAAAGAGTCGTAGCTTGCGCGTGAGAAAATCCGCATTGGGTACAAGAATCAGAAATCGCGCGTCGGGCTTTGCTACACGCGCCATCTCTTTAAGAGCGATGACAGGCTCAACGAAGTGCTCGAGCGAACCGAGACAACTGATCAAATCGAATCGCGCATCATCGAACGGTAATTTTTCTGCGGCGACGGCATGGAATTCTCCATCGGGCATATGCTTTGCGCAGTACTCGACGGCACGCTCCGACAAATCGACCCCATGGACCGCAGCGCCCGCCGTCGCACATACATGCAGCCACTCCCCCAGCCCACAGGCAATATCAAGTACCGCATCATCCGCATCGACACCAACCTTAAGTGCCAGTTTCCTGAGATGCGCCGACCCCTGTAGTGGCTTGTTTGCATCAGCATAGTAGACGTCGTCGTAAAACGACTTCATGTCTTCAAGTTCGGGATTCGTTTCCGTCATTTAGCGCATAACCTTTGCAATACAGTCTTCAACTTTTGCACCGTAATTATCCCATGAGAACTGACTCGCAAACTCACGCGCCGAATCACGCATGTCGCCGCCGGCAACGTTCACGACCGCCGCGCCGAAATCCGCATAGTCGTCAGGGCGAACCAGCACACCGCTTAAGCCATCTGCAACTGCATCGCTGACGCCACCGCAATCAAAGGCCACTGTCGGCGTACCCTGCGCCGCTGCCTCGACAGCGACCATGCCGAACCCTTCTACATCACCGTGCGTCTCGAGTAAGGGAAAAATGAACACGTCTGCGGCCACATACAGCACCGGAATTTCGTCGTCGTCGACCTGGCCCAGTAGCTGAACCTGCCCTGACAGATCGTGTTCTGCAATAGCTGCTTCGATATTGGCGAGAACGGATCCGCTCGCACGATTCAGTGCGCTCGACGGTTCACTGCCAGCGATCACGAGCAGCATCTCCGGATTGGCCTTCGCAAGGCTGGCGAAGGACTTTGTTATGAACTCGGCCAATCCTTTGCGCGGAATCAGGCGCCCAACCGACAGCAACACTGTTCTTCCAGCAAGTCCCAGGGAACTCTTCGCCTCGTCGTGCGATATCGACTCAGCTCCCAGATCTGCACCGGGATTGATGATGGCAATATTGTCTTGTTGTACACCGCATTCACCCGCAAGCCGCGCAGTGTTCTTGCTGTTGCAGATTACGCGGTCGGCTCTTTTGAACAAAGGCACGAACAACCACTGATACAGGCGCGAGTCGGCGACAATATCGAGGCCGTGCAACAACAAAATGGATCTGGCACCTGCCAGTTTCGCGAGCAATATCACAACCGGTGCTACCAGGCCGCTGCCGCCCAAAACGATTTCGGGAGGACCGTTTGGCCTGCGCCGAAAAATACCTTTCAGGAGAGTGAGCAACAAGAACACGGGTGTGGGCGATATCGAAGTCGCGTGGACGTTGCTGCCCGCGGCGACAAATGCAGCGCAACCGCCCGGTCCCAGCAG
>Ga0255048_10001799_pt1 | contig 14357 bp, 15 predicted proteins | sample JV7_2_2_MG_FD_183619 | JGI IMG/M metagenome (GOLD analysis project Ga0255048, IMG submission 183619) | Seawater microbial communities from Jervis Inlet, British Columbia, Canada - JV7_2_2 | ecosystem: Environmental > Aquatic > Marine > Inlet | place: Canada: British Columbia | collected 2016-10-06
GCACCGCGTTCCGGCCGCCGGGATGAGAGCGTGGGCAGAGCCGGATCCGTCTCAGCAGCCCACGACCCGGCTCGAACCAGCCGTCGAGCTGACCGTGTCCGAGCAGCGCGGCGACTGGGCGAATGTTGTCGGATCCAACGGATGGACGGGATGGGTCGACGCCAGGCAGCTCCTCGGAATCGGTGCGGCCCCGGCCGCAAAGAACTCGATCAACGTCGGAGGATTCCAGCTTCGTCCGCTGCCGCTGATCGGCGCCGCAGTGCTACTGGTGTCGGTATTCCTTCCATGGGTGAGCGGATTCACATCGGTGAACTCGCTCGACATCGCGCTCTCGTTCCTATGGGACCTCAACGCCAGCGGGGCGCCGTACCTGGGCTGGGCCATCATCGCGCTCGCCGCCGGTGCATTGGGAGCCTCCGGGATGAAGAAGCCGAACCCGGCCATGATCACTCTGCTGGGCTTCATTGCGGTTGCCCTCACCGGAGCGTTCCTCTTCCAGATGTATCGGGGGATCACCGACTCCGGTGGCGAGCTCGGTGACATCTTCGACTGGATCGGGTTCGCCCCCTGGGTGTCACTCGGTGGTGGCGTGGTGCTGATCGCAGGAGCCAACAAATAGCAGTCACTGCTCGATGCGGTAGATCACGGCGCCTGTACCTTCGCTCACACTGAGAAGGTCGTTGCCGTCGAATGCCAGCGCCTCACCCTGGGGCTCGGTAGGCGAAGGAGCCTCACACGGCGCCACACTCATCGCGTTTGCGACCGATTCATCGCTGTGACGTTCCCACAGCCAGACACTCCGATAGGTGCGGAGGGCGATTGTCGAGCCTTCGGAGCTGATGGCTCCGGCCGTCACGAACGACAATAAGCCGAGATCAATCGTCGCCACTTGCTGCGCCTCCACAGATGAGTTCGACCATGAGTCGCCCGGAATCCGAAGCAGCGAAGACCGGCCGCTCGGCGCCTTCGTAACGATGAACGAGTCTCCCGAGACTGGATCGACGAAGAAGGCTTCGGCATCCGCCGAGCCGTCCGGGTATCGAACGATGAGGGAGTCGAGCTCTTCCACATCTCCGTCGAGCAACGATGGTTCTGCGAACCGATGGATGGTCACCGACGGCCGGAGGCTCAGGTTGTCACCGATGTCGGCGATGTAGAGATACACCTGTCCGGTAGGACTCGACACCACCGACATGTCCTCCCAATCAACGTTCTGCGCTCCGACCTCCAGTGACCCGAGCACATTGCCGGACTGGTCCAGCGCCCAGAGTCGAGGCGGATATCCAGAGTCGTTATGAGCCCAAATCTCCCCGTTGGTTCCAGCGACAATTCCGCTGACCTCGACCAGCGCCGGATCGGTAATCGTCCCAATCGCCACCGGCTCGGAGAAGGCCGCGCAGACTGCCGACCGCAAGGGCGTAGTTGAAACCGTCGAGCTCGAAGTCGTCACATCGGTCGAGTGGCTTGGAACCGCTGTAGACGCCGCAGGTTGCTCAATGCCACTCCCGACCGAACAGGCGGAGACGATGAGAATCAAGAGAACGATCCGGGCCACGGCGGCATTGTTGCTGCGCTGTACTTCCGCCGCATCTTCATCGTCGCACTCGCTGATACGCATACGACGAGCCGTACCATCGACTCCGATGCGTCGACCACTCGCTGCTCTCGCCCTAGTCCTATCTGCCTGTGCGCCGAGCACCGGTGTTGACCCGTACGCAGACGTCGTCGCTACCACCGCAGCCGCGCCATCGACGATCGCCGTAAGTGAGGAGACACGACTCGGAGCCGTCGAAGTAGCGGGAAGGTTCTACGACGCCGTCCTTGCCCGGGACGGATTCGCCATCGCTGAGCTCGGTACCGACCCGCCGGCGACGGTCCAGGCCGACCTCGACGACTGGGCCAGCGCAATCGGACTCACTGGAGGGTCGTTCATCGTCACGGAGAGCCAGTTCACCGAGACGACCGCCGCAATCACCGTTCGGATGTCGCTCGATCTCATCGAAGTCGGTCCTTGGTCATACGAGACGACATTGGTGCTGGTGGGAGGCTCGCCATGGACATCGATTTGGACGACGGCCGCTCTCCACCCGTCGCTGGAGCCGAACGACACCCTCAGGGTCGATCGGGCGTGGTTGCCGCGAGCTTCGATTCTTGCCTCAGACGGAACGGCCCTCGCCGGGGTCGAGCCGGTAAAGGTCGTTGGGGTTGTCCCCTCCAGAATCGAGAATCTGGAGCAGTTGAAGCCCGAGCTGGCAAGGCTGGGCGGGATAGACCCGGCGGTGGTGGCGGAGGAACTGGGACGTCCAGCCGTCCAACCGGATTGGTTCATCCCGGTCGGCAATCTGAAGCTCGTCGTCTACGCCTCCGTTGGGGAAGAGATTGAAGCCCTGCCCGGCGTCATCGTCAGGGATGGCTCGGAACGTCTGCCGTTTCGTAACAACTTCGCCAGCCACCTGGTGGGTTCGGTCGGACCGATTACCGCGGATCAACTAGACCTGCTCGGCTTTCCATACGGACCCACAGACGTGGTCGGACAGACCGGGATCGAAGCCGAGTATGAATCGCAGCTGGCCGGCCGGCCGAGGACCGCCATCGTTCGGGTGAACAAGTTCGGACGGGTCGCCGAGGACCTCTTTGTCATCGAGGCGCACAGTCCCGCCGATGTCCTTACGACCATCGATATCGACGTTCAATCCGCGATCGAACAGGCAATGCGAGATGCCGCTCGCCCGACCGCGATCGTGGTTATGGAATCAGCCACGGCACAAGTGAGGGGCATTGCCAGTGGGCCATCTGATGACGGGTTCGATCGGGCCATTCTCGGCACCTATCCGCCGGGTTCTACGTTCAAAGTGATCACTGCCACCGCCCTTCTCGAGAACGGATACTCGGCGGTGACCGACGTCGAGTGCCCTCCCGACGTCACCCTGGGAGGAAGATCGATCCAGAACGCCGGCGACCTCGATCTGGGCACCATCAGCTTCACAGAGGCCTTTGCAGTGTCCTGCAACACCGCGTTCGCCGCCGGCACCATCGATGCTTTGACACCGGCGCTACTTCAAGAAGTCGCGGCCTCGTTCGGTTTCGGCACAGAGCCAGATTTGGGAGTGCCATCGGCTCCGAGTTCCTTCCCGGTTCCCGGCGACATCGCAGAGCTGGCCACCGCCGCCATTGGACAGGCGCGGGTACTGGCCAGCCCGGTCCACATGGCCTCGGTCGCCGGGGCGGTGGCCGCGGGTGCCTGGAGACCGCCGACCCTTATCTCCGAGCCGATCCGGTCCGAAGGAATCGAATTGGAACGGTCAGCAGTTTCATCGCTGCGCGACATGATGAAGACCGTGGTCACCTCAGGGACCGGCAGCAATGCCGCGGTAACGGGCGTAAACGTCTTCGGCAAAACCGGCTCCGCTGAATTCGGTGGCGGAGACACCCCGAAGACGCACGCCTGGTTTATCGGCTACTGGGATGATTTGGCGATCGCCGTGGTCGTCGAAGGTGGTGGCGGAGGCGGCAGTGTGGCGGCCCCGATCGCGCAGAGGATCATCGCCGACCTGAGTCGGTAGACGGCGCCTCAAAACTCACGGAAGTAGTCGTGGCCATGCGGTGTTCAAAAGGCCATGCAAACCATCATCCAACCGTCACTCTATGGCCTAGGGCTCACACTCCTGTGGGGTGTACTGGCGATCAACAACCCCACAATCACTTACCACCTCGCTCCACTGCTGGTCGCCGTGGCGATTCCCGTCGGCGCCGCCCTGACAGAGGCCATAACCATCCGAACCGCGCTTGCGGCCGCTTCGATTGGTGTGACGCTCGCCCTGGGCGCTGCGGTCGCGCTCGGCATCACGGACCACCTGGCCGGCCCATCTCTTCTCCCCAGCGGCGGAGCCGTGTTGGAGGCCGTCGTATTCGGCGGTGTCGGAGGATTCGGCGGCCTCGCCTTTGCCATTTGGCGCCGCCGGTAGGGTGATCGCATGAGCCTCGTCAACAAATCACCAGAGACATACGACCAAGTACTCGGACTGCGCGTGGTGCGGGCCTACACAGATCAGGCAATCCCAGAGCAGGAGATGGCCGCCATCCTCGAGGCGGCCCGCTGGACGGGTTCCTCAAAGAACGTACAGGGTTGGGAGTTCGTCGTGGTCGAGGGTGACCAACTCAGCGTCCTGGCGACAGCCGGGAGTTTTACGGATCCAATCCGCAACTCGACCGCGGCCATCGCTCTTGTACAGACGCCCGATGGCAATCCTTTTGATATCGGTCGAGCGGCGCAGAATGTGATGCTCGCTGCCGCGGCTCGTGGCATCGGTTCTTGCCCGATCACGCTGCACGATGACGACCGATCAGCGGAGGTCCTCGGCCTTCCGACGGGCTTCTCTTGCCGCTACGCAATCTCACTCGGTTATCCATCGGAGGAGGGCGAGTCACGCCTGCGTGAAGCCCGGCGTGCCGGAGGCATGCGCGGCCGCAAAGCGATCGCAGAACTGACTCACTACCAGCGTTACGGCGGCTAGTCGGGTCAGGGAACCGCGACCACCGCCCTGATCTCTACCAGCATTCCGGGAATCGGGAACTGGAGTCCGGCTGCGAGAAAGGCGGCCGGTCCATCCACCGGGAAGTACTCGGCGCGCACCGGAGCAATTCGGTCGAAATCCTCGACATCGGTGAGCAGCACATCCATCGAGATCACGTCGGCGAGCGATGCGCCTGCCGCAGCGACCGTCACTTCGAGATTCTGAATGCACTGCCTCATCTGCACTGCGGCGTCACCAACACCCACAACGTTTCCGTCGATGTCGAACGGCGCTTCGGCCGAAGTGAAGAGGAGCGACCCGGCGTCGACCCGAACAGCTTGCGAGTAGTAGGACCGAATTGGCTGATAGTGGCCAGTCGGGTTGATGATGCGACGCCGGCTCACGATCCGCTACCTCCCGTCAGGTGGCCGCGACCCACGGCAACCACCTCAGCCAGCACCGAGACTGCGATCTCTTGGCTGGTACGGGACCCGATCTCTAATCCAATCGGTGCGCGCAGCTTCTCCACGGCATCGGCGTCGAGTCCCGAAGCAGACAATCGGCCACGCTTGGCAGCAGTCGTCTTGCCGGATCCCATCGAGCCAACATATTGAGCCGGGCTGCGCAGTGATTCGATGAGGACCTCATCCTCCAGCCGGGCCTCATGGAGAAACGAGACAACAGACGTGGCGGCATCGATACCCACCTGGCGCAGCATGTCGACCGGCGTCCCGCATCGCACCGAGACCGCGGTGGGGAACTTCGCCTCACTGGCCAACCAGTCACGGGTGTCGATGACATGCACCGCATAACCCGCCGCGGACGCCATCGCAGCAAGCGCCTCGGCAACGGCAATGGCTCCTAGAACCACCAGCTTTGGCGGGGGGAGCACAGGCTCCACGAACCATGACTCACCGTTCTTTTCGACGAGCTGCGGGGTTCCTTGGTCGAGCACCGTCACAGCCGCTGCCAGTACCACGGCGGGTAAATCCATACCCACCACGACCCCACCGTCGGCGTCCAGCAATGCGCTCCTCCCCTGGTGGGACCCGCTGACGGCAGTGACCAGGGAACCCCTTTCCCCGGCGGCGACCAGGACACGGACGGCGGCGAGGACTTCAGCTACCACGGTTGGACGAAGACTTCGATCGTGCCGCCGCATGCCAGGCCGACCTCAAAGGCGTCCTCGTTCGAAACGCCGTACGAAACCACCTCCGGCGTACCCGTCTCGAGCACCCGCAGAGCTCTGAGCCTGAGGTCCTCTTCCACGCACCCGCCGCTCACAGATCCGTAGGTCTCGCCATCACTCGACACGACGAATCGCGATCCGGACGGCCACGGGGATGAACCCCAGGTTCGGGTGACCGTCGCCGCAGCCACCGACTTCCCGGCGGCGACCCAGGCATCACGAATGGCAAGGGCTTCGCTGAGCATCGGCTCAGTCTATGAGGATGCGCCACCGGGGCGATATGCGCCTCCGATCCTGTCAACGGCCCCGGGTTGGTCTGCTGTATCGACGAGACGCAGGGCTGCTTCCAGAACTTCGCGCTGTTTGGCAGTGTCACCGGGGGGTCCCAGTGGACGCCCCATCGGATGGGGTGTCACCAAGGTACGGGGAAGGTGCATTGCCTCGGCGTAGTGAGAGAAGGCCTCGACGTAAACCCCGACCGTCGCCAATCCGGCAGCCTCAAGGGAGCGCGCAACGTGTCCGACCGACACGTGACACACCGGTCAGACGGGCACCAGAAGTACGACATCGGAACCGGTTGCCTTGAGTCGGTCGGCCCACTCCGGCCCTTTTTGCTTCTTCAACGGCGTCTGAGCGCAGGCTCCGACAAACGAATAGGCCGTTGAGTGCAGCGACCCGATGACGCCGTCCCTTTCGAGTTCGCGCAACCGGTGGATGGGAAGGGAGACATTGTGATCAGCCACCGAACCCCGGGTGTCATAGCCACCGTGTCGCACCTCCACCATCTCGGACGCACTGTCGACCGGTATCTCAGAAAGGGTCGGACTCTCCTTGAGGAATTCGCTTATCCGCGCCTCGGCCTCCACCTGGGTCATCGAATCGATCCCCAAGGGTTGCGGGTCGTCGCCGGCCACAAAATGGCCGCTTGAGGTGAGCAGGGCGACCTTGGACTCAGCCACGGGCCGCTCCAATCGAGTAAACGCTGAATCGTCATAGCGATACCGCTCGTTCACGGGCCGGGAGTGGTAGCCAGCACGCTGCAGTTCAATGGCGAGGTCGATAAGGGCCCCCGGGTCTCCGGTGTCGAACAAAGAGCCAATCTCCGACAACATCGCCGCAACCGCATCCCCCACCCCTGCCGCATCGAAGCGGGACAGGAACTTGAAAGAGAGGTCGGAACGTTTCCCGTACGAGAGAGACTGGGCAAACTCCTCGAGGGATTCGATCGGGCCTTCTGTGTCGGTCATCGGCAACACGCTAGTTGCGCGCATTTGGTGCTGAACACAATCACCGAACCGGGCCTAATCTCGCCACGAACCGACTACCACCACGCACCACGGAGCCATGGGCAGCAGACCACCGAGACCAGGTCTTGAGATCTTCAGCGGCCGGGGGCGACACTCCGCCGGCTACAGGCTGAGGCGCCTACGTTGGATCAAGAATTTCTTCAAGGTGCTACTCGTTCCAATCGTCCTGGTCGGTCTCATCGCCGGATTCCGGATGATCGCCAGCTTCACCCAACCCGACTCGAACCACCTCGCCATCCTCGGCTACGACGGCTCTCCGCTCACCGGCGCCATCATCACAGCCAGCGATGGCCGCGAAACCACCAGTGTCGAGGGAGGAAGCGCCTTCCTTGCGTTCGACACGCCGGAATCACTACGGGTCGAGGCTCCGGGATACAACACCGCCACCTACACGGTCGAAGCGCTTCCACCTGAGGGCGCCCTCCAACTACAGATGGAGCCACTCAGACTTCAGGGCAGGATGATCGGCCCCGGAGGCAACGGCGTGATCGGAGCGACGGTGACACTCGGTGACCACGAGGTCGTCACGGGTGAATTCGGCTCGTTCGAAATCGTGGCAGCCGCACCAGGCCTTGTCGAAATCAGCAAGCCGACCTGGGAAACCACCTCGTTCGAGTGGGACGGCGGCACGGAGCGTGAAGATCAGCAGATGGGTCCATTCTTGGTCAAGGGTGTGCGGATTTTTGGATACGACACAACCCCGCCGGAATACCTCGAACTATTGCGCCTCGCCGACGCGACGGTGATCAACGCGTTCGCTTTCGACACCAAGAACGAGTTTGGCGAGGTGATGTACCTGTCGGCCGACTACGAGGCCTTTCCGATGGAGGCCATCATCAACAAGTACGACGTACACGAGCGACTTGCGCTGGCCAAGGAACACGGCCTTTACACAATCACCAGGATCGTCACCTTCCAGGACGAGTTCGCCGCCAGGAACTACCCCGATCGCGCCATCCTCAACCGCGAAACCGGCGAGCCCTGGCGCAATTGGCAAGGCATCGGGTGGATGGATCCAACCGATCCGGAGGCGTGGGAATACCCGATCCGCATGGGAATCGAGGCTTGCGAATTCGGTTTCGACGAGGTCCAGTTCGACTATGTCCGCTTCCCCACCGACGGCAACACTTCACTAGCCGTGTACGACGATCCGGAAGCGGCGGCAACCCAGGAGGGCCGGGTGACGACGATCACGGCATTCCTCGCCGAGGCACGCGAGCGAATCAATGCCGCGGGTTGCGCCGTGTCGGCCGATATCTTCTCGATCGTCCTCTCGGTGGACAACGATCAGGGGATCGGCCAAAAAGTCGAAGAGTTGTCGGCGAGCGTGGACGCCATCAGCCCGATGATCTACCCGAGTCACTACGCCAACGGGTGGCTCAATCTGGACATCCCCAACAACTACCCGGACGAAGTTATCCGTGAAGCGCTCGACTACAGCGCGGGTCGCCTGGTCGGTGGAGCACACATGCGACCGTGGCTGCAGGCGTTCAGCTGGTCCGACGACCAGATTCGCGAGGCGATCGCGGTCGCAGACGACTTCGGCATGGGGTGGCTGTTGTGGAACTCACAGAGCGAGTTCAATCAGGACGCTATTCCGGCCAGTTAGACGGCAAAGTCCACCATGGAATGTCCCTAGAGCGGGATCGTCATGCCTTCGTATGCGGCATCTGTGTGCGGGAACAGCGCACGAGCCATCGACCTCAGTCCATCCACTTCCGTATCGCTTCGAGCCGGGTCGTGGCTGGTGAGCACCAGCTGCGTGACTCCAGCATCCTGGGCGGCACGCACCGCAGACTCGAACGAGCTGTGACCCCATCCCTTGCGGGTCGTCCTGAGTTCCTCGGGGGTGTACTGAGCATCGTGCACAAGCACGTCGGCCCCAGACGCCAACTCCACGAGCCTGGCATCGGTCTCGGCGTTCCCGGCCTCATGGTCGGTGGCGATGACGATCGACCTCTCGCGACCCTCTAAACGAAGCACCGCGACCCCCTGCGGATGACTCCCCATGGTGTGGCGGATCGAAACGGAACCGACTGAAAACGGTTGTCCCAGTTCGCGGAACGACACGTCGGCGGCGACCTCATCGAGTGAAACCGGCCACCATGGCGGTCTCAGCACGCTACCCAGAGTGTCTCGAACACCGCGACCGCCGAATACCGGACCATAGAAAGTCACCTCATTGCCCGCTTCAAATAGCGGGGAGAAGACGGGCAGGCCCTGGATGTGGTCCCAGTGATAGTGCGTGAGCAAGATCGAATAGCGTTGTGGGACCCCGGCACGCATCTCGTCCTCGAGACTGCGCAGACCGGTTCCGCAGTCGACGACGAGCCAATGACCTGGCTCCGCCTCCACCTCGAAGCAGGTGGTGTTTCCCCCATACCTTCGATAGGCCTCGCCGGAAACCGCCATGGACCCGCGACACCCGCGTACATTCAACGAATCACTCACGAGTGTTTCCGGTCGACGTCAACACGCTGTTCTGCTCCCGGCCCCTAGTCAGACAGCGCAGCATCCGTATCGCGCAGACGCCGAGCCAGTTCGGCCATGATCTTGACGCCGATCTCGGGATGTCCCTTGACGAGAGCCCTGAGATCCCACTGGGTGATAACGAGACAATTGGTATCGGTGGTGGCGACTACATCCGCAGTACGAGGCGTGTCGTCGAGCAGGAGAGCCATCTCGCCGAAGTAGTCGCCCGGCCCGAATTCCGCCAGCACCAGCTCGCCCTTACGGGCTTCCGCGCTACCAGAAAGCAGCAGATAGAAGCCACGTCCACCCTCCTGACCCTCAGTGATGATCGAGTCGCCGGCCGCGAAATCACGCTCCTTGGCCGTTCCGAGGATGCTCTCGATCTCTTTATCGCTAAATCCTGAGAACAGAGTGGTCCTCTTGAGGAATTCGGCCTTGTCCATGTCTACCACCTGGGTCCGTCGAAGGGACCACGATATCCGATGATTGGGACCGGTGTAGTAGCTCCACCAAAACGGGTTAAGGGCCTTTAGCCCCTGGCGGGCCTACCCAATTGCCCGCCACCCTCCCGGAGTGAGGTTGGCGGGCGGGTGGCGCTATCCGGCGTGCACAGCGCCCCCTCCTGTGAGTGCTCGGAACACCCACCCGCCGCCACCTCTCCTCCCTACCCTCTTTGGCATGCCCAACTTCTTAGGCGCAGTCCTCACCGGTGGCAGGTCGACCCGGATGGGCGAAGACAAGACGACGGTCGAAGTCGCCGGGCGCCCGATGAGTTCCTGGGTCACGACGGCACTGGATTCCACAATGCCGGATACGAATCGCCTGATCGTCTTGGGACGCACCCCTCTGGGTGAGATTCCGAACCTGGAGGACCGGCCGGGCGAGGGACCTCTCAGCGGACTGGCCGCCCTTGCCGACCTTCCAGAGAATCTCGGTCCGATACCGGATGCGGTGCTCCTGCTGGCCGTCGACCAACCTTGGGTCCGCCCGGAAACACTCCGCGCGCTTCTGAATCGGTACGCCGGGCTTGCCGTCGTGCCGATCGACGACGGCGTGCGCCAGGTGACATGCGCGGTATATCCGTGGAGTTTTATCGACGCCGCGGCAGAAGGAGCGGCCGGGGGACAGGGTCTCCAAGCATTGCTCGACGAGATGGAGATCGACGGCATTGAAAGCGAGTGGGCAAAGTGGGGAGAAGACGGCCGATCCTGGTTCAGCGTCGATACCCCGGCGGACGTGACCGAGGGTCTACGCCGATTCGGAGCGCCCTAATCCACCCGGCCGGACTTCGCCGCCTGCGGCGGCGAACAGGCACCGGTCCGGCCTCCTCCGTCAGGCGGGGCCACAACCCCGCCGACGGCCGCCTAGCTACGTCGACTCCTGACTCCCGACCCCCGACTCACACGGGTTCGAATTGGGCCGTGAAGTGACGAAGCCACGGTGCCTGCTCGACGATGCGGTATCCCTGGAGCGAAGAAGCCCGGGCGCCCACCGACAGGACCACTTCTGCGACGTAGTCGATGTGGCTCTGGGTGTAGGTGCGGCGCGGAATTGCAAGCCTGACGAGTTCCATCTGTGCCGGATCCTCCGACCCATCTTCCTGCACCGTTCCGAACATGACCGACCCGATCTCGACCCCGCGGACTCCGCCATCGCGATACAGCTCGATCGCCAGCGATTGCGCCGGGTATTGCGACTGCGGGATCTGTGGAAGCAGAGCCTTGGCGTCGAGATAGACGGCATGGCCGCCGGGGGGCCACACGATCGGAATCCCGGCGTTGTGGCACTTCTCGGCCAGATACTCGGTGCTCCTGATTCGGTACTGCAAATAGCCCTCTTGTAGTACCTCATCGAGGCCAACCGCGATCGCCTCGAGATCCCGGCCTGCCAGCCCTCCGTAGGTGGGGAATCCCTCGGTGAGGATGAGCAGATTGCGACACTGCGCTGCAATCACCGCATCCCGCATCACCAGCAGGCCGCCGATGTTGGCGAGCCCATCCTTTTTTGCCGAGAAGGTGATGCCGTCGGCGAGCGCAAACATCTCCTGGGCGATCTGGCGCGGAGTCAGATCGCCGTATCCGGGCTCGCGTGACTTGATGAACCACGAGTTCTCCGCAAACCGGCAGGCATCCAAGAAGAAGGGGATCTCGTATTCGTTGCAAACGGCGCGCACTTCGCGCAGGTTTGCGAGCGATACCGGCTGGCCACCGCCGCTGTTGTTGGTCACAGTCACCATGACGAGCGGGATCCGCTCCCGACCAACCTCGGCGATGGTCTCTCGGAGGGCCGCTATGTCCATATTCCCCTTGAATGGGTGATCATGCGCCGGGTCCCGGCCCTCGGCGATCACGAGATCTCGTGCCTCGGCACCCTGAAACTCGATATTGGCTCGCGTCGTGTCGAAGTGCGTGTTGTTCGGAACGACCATGCCTGGCTCGGCCACAATCGAGAACAGGATGCGCTCAGAGGCTCTGCCCTGGTGGGTAGGAATGACCTCCGGCATGCCGGTGAGTTCTTCGACAACGGTGCGAAGCCGAGCGAACGAGCGGCTCCCGGCGTAGGACTCGTCACCGACCATCATCGCCCCCCACTGGGCCGCCGACATCGATCCCGTCCCCGAATCGGTGAGAAGGTCGATCGTCACCTCATCGGCGTGGAGTCCGAAGAGGTTGTACCCGGCCCGTTCCAAGGCTGCCTCGCGCTCTTCGGGCCCCGGCATGTCGATGTGCTGTACCGAGTGAATCTTGAACGGTTCGATAATCGTGCGGTACGGCATAACTGGACTCCATGGTGAGGCGTGAGAGCAACGCTATCGGAGATAGGAGTTGTCAGTAGCCAGTAGCCAGTAGCCCGAATCCGGGCTGAGCACTGAGTACCGAGTACTCAGTACTCTCCTCGTTCGTGACCCCCACAACCATCGCCGTATTTGGCGCATCACAATCAAGGCCTGGAGATGGCAGGTATGAGGACGGAGTCGAGTGCGGACGCCTCCTGGCGGTGGCGGGTTACGCAGTAGTCACAGGCGGATACGGCGGCCTGATGGAAGCCGTATCCAAAGGAGCGCACGGTGCAGGCGGTCACGTACTCGGGGTAACGACGCCAACCGTGTTCTCCGATCGCGACGGCGCCAATGGCTTCGTCGCCGAAGAGGTCAAAACCGAGCATCTCACGGAGAGAATCCACCAGATGACCGATCTCAGCTCCGGATCGATCGTTCTACCCGGGAGCCTCGGAACGATGACCGAGCTCGGAGTAGCTTGGAATCTGGCGTTTGTCAGTCGGTACTCAGACGGCAAGCCAAAGCCTGTGGTCACCGTTGGGTCGACCTGGCGAGAAATCGTCGAACACCTCGGGTCTCGCCTTGACACAGATACCGGTCTGATTGTGTGTGCAGAAACGGTTGCGGACGCCGCGGCAGAGATAGAGCGGTCGGTGCCGGTCGGTTAAGACTCCTCCGGAGCCAGGCAAGCGATCCAGACGACCCGTTCCTTCAGCAGCCCAGGTCGTTGCTCGTTCTCGACCTGCGAGATGCCGAGCTCGATTCGTTGACCCTTCCCAAGGCATGCGACCGGAGGCTCGATCCACGGACCATCCTCTATCCGCCACACCGACTCGGTCACATCGAATTCAACGCCAGACGGCGCATCACGATCGGTTGCGAACCCGATCGACACTCCGTCGGGTCGATCCTCAACGATGACCGCATACCCGGCGCGGCGTTCGACATCGAGGTCGGGGCCGGTTGAATCGGTATCCCCGGCGCACGCAGACACAAGCATTCCGAGGACAACCAGCGACAAGACGGAACGGCGCAACATCGAAATCGAGGATAGCCCCTGCCACCGGAGCGCCGACCTTCGCGATAGACGGTCGACGGCGAGCGGCTCGTACAATCGCGGCAATGGCGAAAACCACGTTTGGCCTTGGCGGCATCATCGATCACGGGTCTGGTGACCGCACCGGGGACATGATCAGCTACGACGCCGGCGATCTGACCACCCACGGAGTCATCGTCGGTATGACCGGCTCGGGAAAGACCGGTCTCGGAATCATCTTCATTGAAGAGGCGATTCGGTCGGGTATCCCAACCCTGATCCTCGACCCCAAAGGGGATATGACGAATTTGCTGCTTACCTTTCCTGACCTGGCGCCGGGCGACTTCGAGCCATGGGTCGACAAGGGTGAGGCACGCCGCGAAGGCATCTCTGTGGGTGACCTCGCCGTCAAGACCGCAACGAAGTGGAAGAACGGCCTCGAATCCTGGAGCCTCGATGGTGACGACATCGCGCAATTGCGCGAGTCCGCCGGGTTTTCGATCTACACACCAGGTTCACAGGCGGGAGTCCCCCTCAACATCCTCGGTTCCCTGGCGGCACCGGAGGTCGACTGGGACAACGACGCCGAGGCAGCACGCGATGAGATCGAGGGATTCGTCTCGGGGTTGCTGGCGCTGGTTGGCATCGACTCCGACCCTTTGTCGAGCCGCGAGCACATCCTGCTCTCCAATCTGGTCGAACGGGCCTGGCGAGATGGCGCCGACCTCTCGCTCGAATCCCTCATCGGAATGATCCAACGGCCTCCAATGCGCAAGCTCGGAGTCTTCGAAGTCGATTCGTTCTTCCCCGAGAAGGACCGAATGGCGCTGGCCATGCGTCTCAACGCATTGATTGCATCTCCCTCGTTCGCTGATTGGCGAAGCGGTCCGCCGCTCGACATAGGGCGACTCCTGTGGGATGAAGCAGGCAAGCCACAGGCGTCGATCGTCTATCTCGCTCACCTCTCCGAGGAGGAGCGTCAATTCGTGGTCACGATGATCCTGGGCAGGATGATCACTTGGATGCGATCGCAATCTGGCTCGAGTGATCTGCGGGGGTT
>Ga0255048_10001801_pt1 | contig 14346 bp, 18 predicted proteins | sample JV7_2_2_MG_FD_183619 | JGI IMG/M metagenome (GOLD analysis project Ga0255048, IMG submission 183619) | Seawater microbial communities from Jervis Inlet, British Columbia, Canada - JV7_2_2 | ecosystem: Environmental > Aquatic > Marine > Inlet | place: Canada: British Columbia | collected 2016-10-06
GAGGCTGCACGAATACGAATGCGAGTGTCGAAGGCGCCGAATTCGTCCAGCGGGCGGGCCAGATGCGTACGACGAAGGCAGGGTCGACGATCCGACTCGGTTGAGAGAGGGTTGGCCCTAGCATTGTCCGACCCGGGCGTTTAGCTCAGTTGGCTAGAGCACCGCCCTTACAAGGCGGGGGTCACTGGTTCGAGTCCAGTAACGCCCACCCGATCAGAACCCTTGATACTGCTGGATTTGTCAGTGGTGCCAAGGGTTTCTGTCGTTCCAGATCACCGCCCTCGCTTCATCGTGAGCAATGATGAAATATGCCGGAATATGGCACCAATGTGGACAAATAGTGGACAAGACAATCAACGAGCACACATATCTTGCCGAGAGACACATTCTGTCGTACCCAGATGAGTTGATGGAAGGATCAGAAGAGTCCGCAGAAAGCCAGCGGAGACAGAGGAGGAAACATTCGAACACCGGCAACGACCTACTGATCGCTCGAAGAGTGGTCAAACGGGGAGCCTGTCTTTCCGGAGGAGTGCATCATCGGCGTCTTCGCTTCCAAGAATGTTCTCGAGGAAGGTGGCTCGCCGAACGTCGCTGACTGGGTCGACTACCACGTCGGTACGGTCGATCGTCTACTCAAGCAGGCCGGGATTCGGATGGTCAAGACGCGTTCGCGCGTCAAGGACGATCCGTGGCCGATTCGGATGCGACGCGACTTGACCCTGCTCTATCCGGGGACGGATAGGGCATCGTGACGTACTTGGAAGGTGACAAAACCTGAGAGGTTGATAGTTCAGGGACCGTCAGCACTACCCCGCGCTGGCGGTTTCTGCGTTCGGCCGTCCATATGTGCCTGATTGATAGCAGTGGTGGGTGTTGCGTTATGGGCGGCCTGGTCTTTGCTGCTAGATTGCAGTGCACGTGCAGACAACTGGGAAGGAGTTGGTATGCCGACGTTTATGGATGTCCACAATATGGACGGTGGAGTCTCAGCAGCTGATGTTGCAGGAGCGCATCAGGCCGACCTGGCTACTCAGGATGAGTACGGCGTGAACTACAAACGGTATTGGGTTGATGAAAGCGCTGGGAAGATCTTCTGCTTGGTCGATGCGCCCGATGCGGAAACTGCAGCGAAGGTTCACCACGAAGCCCACGGGCTGGTTGCAGACGAAATCTATGAGGTGTCTGAAGGTTCATAGGCTGTTCGACGACGGTCGATAACCGGCGACTAGGAGTCGTCAGATCAGGCCCCCCCTACATGCCGTTATGTGCGGGATGGGCGCAGTCGCAGTGGGCTCCGCGACTAGTGATATGGGATTCAGTTGACCCCTTTCGCGGCGGTCATCCCACCGCCGACTTGTGGGTTGTGCTGAACCGGCGGTCGATGAGCATCCATTGATAGGTGAGGAACCGGGACGGTTCGCCGACCGGCTCAAACGGGACAGGGTCGATCAGCCTTCTTCCGTAGTTCTTGACGAGAACGACCTTTCCCTCCACCGTCAGATCACGCATGTCGTCAACGGCGGCCTTCACCCACTCCTCGCGGATGAGTCCTGGATCGGCGTCGCTTATCGCTTGGAGCATGTCGAGGAGATCGGAGCGGTAGTCACCGATGAGGAACGGCTGGATCATGTGCCTGAACAATGGTCGATTTGTGGAGGTCTTCTTGTAGACGTTGTGTATACGCAGATACTGGAGAGCCTCATCGAGACGCCGGTTGACACTGTTTGATCGCCGCTCTGGTGGGATGGCAGCAAGTGCCCGAAAGGCACCTGCGACACCGTGGTAGCAGGACACGGTTTCCCAACAGCCGAAGTTCGCCGGAGCGCGGTACGGCCAGGGTTCGGTCCCTCCGGCTCGTGTTGACTTGTGGTCGAAGCGTTGATGATCGACCAGCCACTCTATTGAGTCCCGAACCAGATCGGTATCGATAGCGCCGAGTTTGATCAGCGCGGTGGTCGCGACACCTAGATAGCAAGGTAGGACACCGGAACCGCCAGACGTGTACGAGACGGCCCCTTCGGACCTGTGATGCTTGTCTAGGTAGTCGACTGCCATGGCCACGGGTTCGTCGCGGATGTCGAGTCCAGACCTTTGCATCAGGCATAGCGCCCAGAAGGTCGATCGCGCGTCCCGACCACCTTTTGGCGGGCGCGCAAAGACACCACTGTCGTCCTGAAGCGCGAGGATCTCTTGGAGCGGTGCCCAGTGCAAGACTCTGCTACGAAGGTCCGAGAGAACATCAGATGTCGGTTCGCCGTGAAGGTCCCTCGTAGAGAGATAGTTCACGGGTGGACACTCGTTCGAGGCCAGCCAATCCAGAAGGGATGTGTCAAACACCCAAGCATTCTCCCATGGTTCGCTTCCGATACACACCAGGTTTCGCGGCCCACCTGCCCTAACCGGCTGGGTGGGATGATGTTGCTCGGTGTTGCACGCCCCGGTCGGGCGGCAGATCACCTGTCGAGCTGGATTTGAGCAGCTCTGTCGGGACTAGTCCGCAGCCACTTTCGGGCACCTGCAGATATCGTGGGAAAACGGGCCCGGTTCGCCCTCACAAGGCGGGGGTCACTGGTTCGAGTCCAGTAGCGGCCACGCAAAACACCTCTCGTCTCAGTTTTGTTCGCAGTCTTCGGTCGAACATCCTCTTCAGCGTGGACACCGAGCCGTGAACCGTACACCGCATTCCAGTCGCGATCTGTGGTTCAGCCGCCACAAGGTGTATCGGGAATGGGTCGTTCGGCCTATGGAACCCGGAGGGGCTGGTTCGTATCATCGCCATATGATGAATCGATTGGGACGGCTCCATGTGGGTACCGCGACGCTGTTGCGGGGTGTCGTTGATGGCGAGCGTGGTGCGAGCATGGTCGAATACGGTCTCCTGATAGCACTGATCGCACTCGTCGCTTTCGCCTCGGTCGTCCTGTTCGGGAATGCGGTTGCCGACCAATGGGGTTCGAGCGCCGACAGCATCGTCAACGCCTAGGTGTGACAACCGGGGACGTTGTCCCTGGCGGGATGGTGTGATTGGTTGAGCCCTCCGACGAGACTGTGGGTTATTGGACTCACGGCTCAGAAGGAGGGCTCGTAGTGAACGCTACAACACGTAGGCAGCATCCGAATGCGCCGCTTACACCGGTAGGTAGACGGCGGATGGTGGCGTGTGTGTTGGATCAGGGGTGGACCGTTGTTGCGACATCGGAACGGTTCCAGGTCGATGCCAAGACGGTTCGCAAGTGGCGTGACCGGTTCCTCGCTGAAGGAGACAGCGGTCTTGAGGATCGGTCGTCTCGACCTCACAGGTCTCCGAATCGGACACCACGGAGGCTCCGCCAGCGGGTGATTCGTCTGCGTCGCCAACGGCGGTGGGGTGCCGACCACATAGGACATAGGGTGGGGTTGGCTGCCTCGACGGTGCAGAACATTCTCAATGAGGCGGGTGTGGGTCGTTTGGATCGTGGCGACCGTGCAACGAGCCGTGAACCGGTCCGCCGTTATCAGCGGGACACACCTGGTGAGCTGATCCATGTTGATATCAAGAAACTCGGAGCAATTCCTGATGGTGGCGGGTGGCGAACCAGGGGCCGCGGCTACTCCGGTGACGGTTCGAGATCTCGCCAAGTGGGGTACCGATACATCCACACCGCTGTTGACGACCGCACCCGTATCGCGTATTCAGAGATCCTCGACAACGAACAGGCTGTCACCGCTGCAGGGTTCTGGAAACGAGCCGCAGCCTGGTACTCCTCGATCGGGATCGAACCCGAGCGGGTGATCACCGACAACGGTTCCTGTTACAAGTCAAGGCTTTGGCATCGGGCCTGTGCCGAAACGGGCACTGCCGTCAAAAAGACCCGGCCACGACGGCCACAAACCAACGGCAAAGTTGAACGCTTCCACCGCATCCTTCTCGAGGAATGGGCCTACATTCGGCCCTGGACATCAGAAAGCGAACGCCACACGGCCTACGACGGGTTCATCCACTTCTACAATCACCACAGAGACCACGGATCGCTCGGATGGGCAACCCCAACCAGCATCCTCAAGGACAACCTCCCCAAAGAGCACGCCTAGGCATCACGCCGATCGTCGAGGGCCTCAATCGCCGCAGCGGCATCCTCGCTGCGCACCAGGACTCTGACGCCTCCCGTGAGCATCGACAGGTTCGGGAACGCCCCTCCGCCGTCGTCGGTGACCATCTCCGCCCTGATGCCCTCAGACATGAGATGTGCCAAGGCCAGCTGCGCCTCGAACTCGCTCGAGAACTTCGCGATCTCAACGATCTCTGACATCGAATCCTCCTGAGGTTTCGGCGCGCCGGTTTCAGTCTGCCACATCGATTGCATTGCGCACGAGGCCGTCATGATCGGGTTAGCGTTCCCAGTGGAGGCCCGATCACAATGACTCACATCCAGGGGACGGTCTAGGAGTGGAACCAGACGCCCACCTTTCTCCCGCGATCCCCATTGACCGCCCTGAGACCTATCCGGACGAGCTTGAACAGGTCATCGTGCTTCAAGACGGCACCGACGTGCGAATCCGGCCGATTGTCCCTGCAGACATCGAGCGGATTCGCCACGCCTTCGACGTGGGCGACTCGGAATCGATTCGACGCCGATTCCTCACAGGGGCGCCGCCGTCAGGCGAGTCCTATCTGCACCATCTGGTGGAGGTCGACTACCGATGGAGACTTGCCCTGATAGCTCTGGATGGGGAAGGGAACAGCATTGGTATTGCTCGATACGAGGGTGCTGAGAACCTCTCTTCTGCCGAGATAGCGATCGTTGTGGACCCGCCGTGGCGACAGCACGGCATCGGTGGTGAACTGGTAGAGGCACTCGAGCCCCCGGCAAGAAGGGCGGGGATCAAACGATTTGTAGCCGCCTACATGCCGGACAATCGAGCGATTTCCGACCTACTCACCGACCTTGGATATGGGGACCGCTGGGTTGATGATGGCCTCACCTGGGTGGCGAAGTCCCTTGTGTGACGCAGTAGCATCACCGGGTGCTGGTAGCGGACATACACAGATTCCTTGATGAGCGCTTCCCGTTCGCTGACGCAGCGGAGTGGGACCCTGTCGGTCTCCAGCTTGGCGACATGGATCACGAGGCCGAGCTGGTCGCTGTTGCCCATGAGGTCACAGACGACGTCGTCGAGAGCGCACTTTCCGGTGGCGTTGCCACGATCGTCAGCTATCACCCATTGCTGTTCGATCCCGTCACTGCCATCGTCGCTGGGAGAGCACCTTCGGGACGAGCGCTGCGACTCCTTCATTCGGGTATCTCGCTTCTCGTTGTGCACACGGCCATGGATGCGGCGCCTGCAGGCACGGGAGACGCGCTGCTCACGTCCTTCGGAATCCAGACGGCTGGGTCGTTCGCTGAGACCGAAGATGGTTCCGATTGTTGGATCGGGCGCTTCGGATCGCTGCCGCAACCGACAACAGCGTCGTCACTTGCCGAGTTGATCTCGAAACAGCTGGTAGCTCCGGTACGGATTGCTGGTGATCCCGGATCGATGCTCGAGGTTGTTGCTGCGGTCCCCGGATCAGGGTCGTCCTTCATCGAGGAGGCCGCGGGGCTCGCCGATGCGTACGTAACGGGTGATGTCAGCCATCACGGGGCACAATCCGCGGTGGACAGCGGTCTCGTGGTACTTGATGCAGGTCACGTCCCCACAGAACGGCCTGGTGTCGAGTCCCTGTACGATGCGGTCCGTGATGTAGCACCTGACGCCGTGTTCATAACCAGCGATCCGCACCCCTGGGAGGACGTTTCGTGGAAGACCTGAAGAGCCTCGAGGATCTGCTCGAGCTGATGGACATCGACATGCTGATCGACAAACTTCTCGATCAGCGAAGTTCACTGCCAGAACTCGTCGACTACAAGGCGGCGCACGGCGAGGTCGAACGACTCACGGCCGAATTGGAGACCTCCCGGACTGAAGTCAAGGAAGCCGATCGTGGTCTCAGCAGAACCAACGGTGAGCTCGAGATCGCAGCGGAGAAGGCTGCGGCCGAGCAGAACCGGCTCTACGCAGGCGGTCTCACCGCAAGAGACGCCGACTACCTCAGGCGCGAGGTCGAAATGCTGTACCAGAAGGTGTCGAAGATGGAGGACCAGGTCCTCGAGTTCATCGGGTCGATGGAGACGGCAGAGGAAGATGTCTTGAGGATCTCGGACGAACTCGCCCGCGCCAACGAGGACAAGTCCAGGCTCAGCAGCTCGATCACGGAGCAGTGGCGGCTCATCGACAAGGAGCTCGCCATGAAGGAAGAGCGGAAGAAGCACACCGCTGGACTCGTGGACGAGTACCTTCTCGACATCTACGACGATCTGAGGTTGACGGGAAAGGGCCGCGTAGTGGGTCGTCTGGCTGACGATACGTGCGGTTCGTGTCACCTGAGGCTGTCTGCTGCCGAGGTTCTCAGAGCACAGAAGCAGGATCCGCCGCGCTGCATCCACTGTCGCGCCATTCTGGTTGGCTGACGCGTGTTCCTCTGGCATGTCGGAGCTACCGTCGCGTTCGTCCGGTATGCGTTCCGCGACGAAGCCATGGATCTTCGGTACCTGGCGATCGGTGCAATCCTTCCCGACGTGATCGACACGCCGATTGCCATGGCGATGTGGTCATCGTGGGAGGCACCGAGGCTTGCGACACACAGCCTTCTCTTCGGGTCGATCGTGATGGTTGCTGTCCTTGTCGGAACGAGTGGGGGGGTTCGCAGGAAGCAGTGGATGCTGGTCGCGATCGGTGTTCTCATGCATCTTGGTCTGGATGCGATGTGGGCGGACCCGGACACGTTGTGGTGGCCTTTGTTCGGCTGGGAGTTCACTCGCGTCGGCCTCTCGACATTCGGTGCCTATGTTTCGACAGTCTTGTCGGATCCGTCGATGTGGGCCGGTGAGATAGCGGGGTTTGCCTACCTCGTCCTCCTTTGGAGATCGTCCGATCTCGGCGACAAGAATGCGCGGCAGGCGCTGTTGTCAACCGGAAGGGTCTCCGCTCCGATCGGCCGCGGCGGACTCGGCTCGTAGCGACCATGCCCTGTGGGCCATCCGAATCGCAAGGACTGCCATCACCGATGCGAATACCTTGCTGAGGAGTTCCTCGTCCATCGAGAGCGCAAGCCTGGCTCCGCCGACAGCAGCAACAATGCCAACTCCACCTGTCACGAATGCGACCCTCCACACCACCCTTCCCGCCCTGGAATGCAGGATGGCGCCGACAACTGAGGTTGCCAGGATCACGGCGAGAGACGTTCCCTGGGCTCCGAGTTGGGCGAAGCCGAAGACGGTCACGAGTACCGGCACGTAGATGATGCCTCCACCAACACCGAGCGTCGCGGCGAGCGCTCCAGCTAACAAGCCGAGTGCGATCAGGCCGAGAAGCTCCCACAGTGCCATCAGAACCACATCCCGACGGCGGCTACGGCCATCACTGCGGCGAAGACTCCGGTGAGCCAGTGCTCTGGAACTCTGTCCATCCACCGCGCCCCTGCCCAGGCTCCGACAGCCGCACCAGCGAACACGATTGCAGCGGTGGACCAGTTGACGCTCCCACTCCCAGAGAATGTGTAGAGGGCTGCGGCAGAGGAACCGACGATCGTCGCCACCGAGGTCGCTGCGGCCGAATACTGATTGAGACCTACGAGGAGCACGAGTCCCGGAACGACGATGACCCCGCCTCCGATTCCCAGGAGCCCTGAAATGAACCCCGCGACGGCACCCACCAGGGCCGCTTTGTACCAAGGGAAGTCCACACCGATACCGTAGCGTCGTCCGGTTGCCGAACTCCATCAGTACCCTCACCTCGTGCTCAACAAAGTGCTCCCATTGTTGGTTTTGGCCGTGGTTGCCGCGGCCTGCTCATCCGCGTCCCCAGAGCCTCCTGGTCACGAAAATCCAGAGGCGGCTGTTGTTGCGTGGTTCAAAGCGGTTGACGGTGGCGATGCTGTCACGGCTTCGAGCGCAATCCACGCCGAGTCGCTTGCGCTGATACTGGGCATCGAAAACGATCTCGAGACCGACGTTGTAGCGGAGTACCTCGATACGGGAGTCCCGCTCCAAGTCCAGGCCTCCTACTGGTCATCATTCTCTTCGGGGTTCACCGAGTTCTCGTCGAGGCCCATCTCGACGTTGACCGTCGGCGAATCCAAGCGATTTGCAGCGGAAGGTGTCGAGTTTGCGAGTGTTCCCGTCGGCGGTGGTGCGAGCGAGCGGACTGTCGTGATAACCCGCATGACACCCGAAGGAACGTGGCAGGTCGATCTGGTGGCTTCTCTTGGTGACGGATTCACACAGTTGCTCGCCTCCGAGTATGACTCCCTTCCGTCCAACGAGTCCGGAGATCGCGTCCGTCTCAGCTATGCAACCGTCGTCGTACCTTCGTTGTGGGCTGCAATGACCGATGGGAGCTTCGGCGACGACTTCTCGAGGTCGGCGCTTGCGTTGATAGAATCCGTGAGCCGCTGACCGTAGACCGAACCGCTCGCTTCCGAAACACACCTTGCGCCTTTCGCCACCTGCCTACGGATCTCGGCTACAGGTCCCGCAACACGGGCAATACCTCTGCTCCGAGCATGTTGATCGTTGACGGCTGGTCGACACTCGTTGTCTGGAGGGCGACGATGTCCGCGTGAACGTCGGTGATCAGTGGCGAATAGACAGAGACGTAATCGGCGGCTGACTCGACTTTCGAGTACATCGCGAGAATCTCCTTGCGATCCATCGAGTCAGCTCGGATTCTCAGATCCATCGGATCCACGGCCTCGAGTCTGCCGGGTGCCCGCAGACCGCGCCACGCTCCGAGCGTCTCCCATGCTTCATCCGGATCAGATGCCCTGATCGACCATCTCGAGGCGAGGACGAGGGGCGTTGTCCTTGCGGCGCGCTCCGCTGCTTCCCTGGCCGGGTCAATGACTCGTTGGAAGGTCACCGCCGGGTCTTTCACAGATGTGATGATGCCTTCTGCCTTGCGCGCAGCGAGACCAGCCGATTTCGGGCCACCCGCAGCCATGAATATCGGAAGATCGTGGACAGGTGGGCTGTAGAGCTTTGCGCGGTCGGTCTGGTACCACTCACCTTTGTAGGTGAGCTTGTCTCCATCGAGGAGTGCTCTCATGATGTCGAGTGCCTCACTCATTCGCGCCGCACGCTCCGCGTAGTTGGGGAAGGGATGCCCCAATGGACCCTCATTCAGGTTCTCGCCTGTGCCGACACCAAGGTTGAAACGTCCTCCACTGATGCGGTCGAGCGTCGCGGCGGCCTGGGCAACGATGGCTGGGTGGAAACGCCAAAGGGGAGTGGTCACGCCGGTCGTGAACTGAATTGTGGTGGTCGCCTGAGCCATTGCGGCGATGGTCGAAAAGGCAAATCCTGCCGCCCCGAGGTCGTCTACCCATGGGTGGAAGTGCTCCGACACGAGGACCATGTCAAAACCGGCTCTCTCGGCAAGAACGGCGTGTTCGATGAGCACCTCTGGCTGGAATTGCTCATGGCCGGCGAAGTAAGCGAAGCGAGTCAAGGGCCCTCCGTGGACGGTAGACGGTGAACAGTAGACGGAAGACGGAAGATGGAAGACGGGGGCAAGCGAGGATTCGGATTCCGAAGTGAGGTGCCAGCCAAACGGTTCCATCTTCTGTGGCACGCGCAGCGATCCCTCCCAAAAAGACCTTGGGAAACGTCTCTGCGGCTGCCATAGTCATACCTCGCAAAGGCAATCCTGGAGGAAGACATGCCAGATACAAGGAAGCTACTCGCCGAGCTCCTGGGGACGTACATTCTCGTGACCGTTGGCGGGTTCGCGATCGCATCGTCCATCGTGTCGGGTGCCACATCCGGGCTCGTCCTGATCGGCTTCGGTTTCGGCCTGGCGTTACTTGCGGGTCTGTATGCGTTCGGTGAGGTATCGGGCGGCCATTTCAACCCGGCGGTGAGCCTCGGCGCCTTCCTCGATGGTCGTATCGACCCCGTGACATTCGGTGGGTACACCGTGGCACAATTCGTCGGGGCGATCCTCGCCGGATACACGCTCGTCTGGAGCACTTCGAAGGACTTTGTTGGTTCAGCCATGGCGACGGTCCCCGGACAGGGTGTGGATTCGATGGATGCTGTTCTCATCGAGGCGCTTCTCACAGCGGTGTTCGTCGCAGTGATCCTGAAGGTCACGACATCAGGGAAGTTCGGTGCATCGGCCCTGACGGCGATCGCTCTGACGCTCGTGGCCATCCACTTCGCCGCTGTCCCGATCACCGGTGCTTCGGTGAACCCTGCAAGAACGATCGCAACGGCTGTCGGGGGTGGCAACTACACCGATCTGTGGATCTACTTCGTGGGACCGCTCCTCGGCGCGGTCGTCGGTTGGGCTGCCTACAGATTCGTGGCAGCAGACGAATCAGTAACCGCATGACTTCGAGCACAGACCACAACGAAAGGAGGGCCGGATACCCGGCCCTCCTTCTGTATGTCTGAACTCTGACTTCTGAATTCAGGCTTGAGATGTGCGCGAGCCGGCATGTAAGCCGGATCCTGTCGTGGACGATCATCTATCTGGGACCGACGTCACCGCACGGCCTCAAGCGACCTACCCGGGATGTTGCGGACGGGCAGCCCTATCCCTGCTCGGTCTTGCTCCTGACGGGGTTTACCTAGCCGACCCGGTCACCCGGATCGCTGGTGGGCTCTTACCCCACCGTTTCACCCTTGCCTGTTCGCCAGCGCTTCTTGGTTCGCAGCAGAACGCGGAGCGTTCTGCATACGAGCCCGAAGGGCTCGCGTCATCGGCGGTCTGCTCTCTGTTGCACTATCCATCGGGTCGCCCCGCCTGGGTGTTACCCAGCGTCATGCCCTGTGGAGTCCGGACTTTCCTCGACCACCGAAATGGCCGCGATCGCCCTGCCGGCTCGCAGGCAGAACGCTAGCGGAACCACAGGCCTTCTGGTTAGGCGCTTCGTCGCTTGTCGGCCCATGTCGCCCCTGCGGCACCACCGACGATCGCGAGAGCACCGAGGACAGCGAGCCCCACAACGTTGGGGTTTGTGCCCACAACAACCATGAATGTTGCGATGGCGAAGAACTGGATCAGTCCCGCGATTCGACCTGCGACTATTCCATGAACAAGCGAGAACCTGCCGGCGACATACCCGGCGGACATGAAGCCGGCCAGCGCTATGACGATCAACACGATGAGGTTGCCACCGAGTGGACCGCTCAGTGCAAATAGGGCCATCGAGGCGACCAGACCTGTTGTTGCTCCGAACACGATGCCTGCCCAGTGAAGTTCACGAAGCACGGTGTTGCACATCCTCCCTGAGGTCCTGGTCCGTGGAGCTCCATTCTACCGCCCGTGTGATGCTCACCCTGTGGGCACGGAGGGAACCAAACGACTGTCGTGAGCGTCTTAGGGACATACAAAGACAAGAAGCGAGGTACGGCCGTCATGAACACGATGGACGACACCCTGGAATTCAACATATTCGATGCCCCGATCCTCGATGAGCGTCCCTGGGCAGTCTTTGCCGCATGCAAGGACGAACAGGGGATGACCTTCTTCCCTCAGACGAAGGATGAGGAGGCGAAGGCCCTTGCGATCTGCGCTACCTGTCCCGTCATCGAGGACTGCCTCGATCGCGCTCTCGAGATGAATGAGCGCTTCGGCGTGTGGGGGGGAACAACCGAGAAGCAACGCAGAAGGCTCAGCCGAATCGTCTGAGCCGACCTCTGACTTTGCCCACTACCAGGATTCAGAGACCGCGTCCCAGACTCCTATGTCTCGCGTCCGGCTTCTGGTTTCTGGCATCTGGATCACACAGCTCTCTCCCTGACCACTCCTCCGATGTCGAGCCGCCTGACCGATCTCACACCGGGGATCATCGAGAGCATGGCGACGGCGAGCATGGAGAGCGCGGCAACCACGATCGTCACCGGTCTGATGAACAGCTCGAAGGTGAACGAATCGTTGTTGAACGAGGTCAGGAAGAGCCCCGACAGCCAGACCCCGAGTATGGCGCCGGGTACGATGCCCAGAGCGGTGAGCAGAAGGTTCTCGCCGACGATCATCCAGGCGATCGTTCCGTTCGCCATTCCGTTCGCCTTGAGCGTCGCGAATTCGGTCGACCGTTCTGCAATGTTGACTGAAATCGTGTTGAACATCAGCGAGAATGCCATCAACGCGCCGAAGATGAGCATGATCCCGACGAACGCATAGAACAAGCCGAGGAACTGCTGGGTCAGGTCGTAGAGCGTTCGTGCATCTTGGACCGTGAGAACACCGGGGAGGCCTTCGATGGCGGTGATTGTGGTGGAACGGCTCAACGTCGGGTCGAACAACGTCATGGCTGAGGTAACGGTGGGCTCCACCATGAGCGTCTCCGGGTCGTCGATGCCTGCGGCCCGAAGCGCGTCTGTTATGACATCGTACCTTGCGTACAGGGGCATCCCGAGTGGTTCGTCCACGAACTCAACGAGCTCGAGAACGATCGTCACATCGTGAGTCGGCAGATCGATCCGGAGAGAATCTCCCTCCGCCACGCCCAGCTTGTCCTCGAGTCCGCGGCCCGCGAGCATCCCCGACGGTGGAAGCTGTCCTGACGCGTTGGTCCAGCCGTGCATCTGGGTGTTGCTCTCGAATCCCTGCAAGGTCGTTGCCAACGTCTCGCCATTGCGAGTGATGGAAGCGCTGAAGCCGGCTACGGGCTCTGCGCGCGTGACGCCCCTGACCCCGTTGATGTCAGAGAGCATCTTCGTGGTCACGGGCTCTGATGCGATCACCGAGGCATCGTGGTATGCGATCTCGTTGAACTGCTTGTTGATGAGACCGACCATGCTGTCGATCATCCCGCCTGACACAAGAATCAGGATCAGTGCCAATACCACTCCGAGCACCGTCGAGACACTTCGTCGTTTCGATCTGCCGATGCCACGAAGCGTCATCCGTGTGCGCACAGGCAGCTTCGATATGGGTGGTATCGCCTTCTCGAGCAAGCTCGTGCCGCCGGTCATCAGAGGTGCGCTGCCTCTCATCGCGTCCGCAGGAGCGATCTTGTATGCGGTACGCGCCGGAACCAGCGCGGACACGATTCCCGCGACCACGCCGAACAGGAGACCGACGATCATCGTGAATGGTCGGATCACGATCACTGTGTCTGGGATGTCGAGCAGTCCTGTGTACATCCGTGTCATGAGAGATCCTGCGGCAACACCGAGCAGCACGCCCACCACCGCACCTGTGGTCCCGACCCACAGCCCAAAGCTGAGGTAGTGCCTCCGAAGCCCGCGAGCCGACATGCCAGAGGCCCGCAACGTGCCGATGATCGATCGCTGTGAGAAGACGATTCGTGTGAGTAGCACGTATACCGCCATGCCTGCAGCGGTGAGGAAGAGGATCGGGAACATGACGGCCATCTCACCGAAGCCCTCGACGTCGAGTTGCAGCGTTGAGTTCGATGGCTGGTCGGCTTGCGTGAGGATGCTTGTCGCTCCCGCATCGGTCGCGGCCAGATGGACAAGTGTGTCGACGTCCTCAGTGATGACGTCGTCGTCGTACAACACCAGCGTCTCACGGACAGACACCGATGGAGGCAACTGGTCCACGAGCGCTTCATCGACGAAGAAAACACCGAATTGCTCCGGATCGGCGAAGATCTCCTGGGTGCTTGGAGCGGGCCATATGTACTCAGCCGAGGCAGCAACACCGACCAGGGAGAATTCCTGGCCGGGACCGACAACGACGGTGAATGTGTCGTCCAGACCGAGATCGAACGTTCGGGCGACATGCACCTCGGCAACGGCCTCGAAGCTGCCGTCTGGGGCCAGATAGTCGCCTTCCTGGACGTCGATCTTGTTCACGGCCGGTTGGTCGCCGGCCGGCATGCCGATCAGCCTGCCCCTCAGCGTATTCAACCCGATCGTGATCGGCAGATCCGCGCTGTGTCTTATGGTGACCGTCTCAACGCCGTCGATGCGCACGAGCGTCTCGGGAAGGTCGTCGTCTCCGCCGGTGATCGTCATGTCTGCGAACGCAAGCCGATCGTAGGTTTGCTCGTAACTTGCGGTGAGGTTCAGATACGAATCGTACGTAGCAGCGAACATCATGACGCCGATGACCACTGTTGCGCCCACTGCCAGGAACTGCCATCGCTGGCGCTTGATGTCTCTCCGACGTTTCTGGGCGAGGTAGCTCACCAGCGGAGCTCCGAAGCAGGAGTCGGCCTGTTGTTCACATCGTCGCCAACGATCCTGCCGTCCCGAAGTCGGATCACTCTGTCTGCCATCTCCGCGATCGTCGAGTTGTGTGTGACCAGGAACACGGTTCTGTCCTCGCCCTCCGTTGTCGACTTGAGCA
>Ga0255048_10001802_pt1 | contig 14343 bp, 22 predicted proteins | sample JV7_2_2_MG_FD_183619 | JGI IMG/M metagenome (GOLD analysis project Ga0255048, IMG submission 183619) | Seawater microbial communities from Jervis Inlet, British Columbia, Canada - JV7_2_2 | ecosystem: Environmental > Aquatic > Marine > Inlet | place: Canada: British Columbia | collected 2016-10-06
GTGATGACAGTTGACGCACTCGCAAATTGGAATGTTCCAGAAGCATTCGGCTCTTGCTCAAGCGCGAGGGAAAGTACACGGATCTTGGATCCCGTAACCGCAGCAACCAATTCCCTTGTGTCGCCAGCCACAGAAATAATCTTGGCGAACTTCTGACCGCCACCGCCGAACGCGATGTTGCCAAGTTCCGCCAAGGCTGTTGTTGTTGAAGAAACCATAGATCACCTCCTTAAGCGATAGTGACCGTTACGGCTTCACCGGACAGAAGAACAACGATCCACGAAGTTCCGTCACAGACTGCACGGAACCCTGCGCCAATCTGTTCACCCGTCTGTCCCAACTTGATGCTTGTCGCAGCGGCATTGTGATCCACTACCAATTCACCGGATGAACCGGCAACCGTAAAGTCCTCGTCAACGAGACAGTAGAACTCGACGATGCCACCCTTGGAGTTGGCAGCAGGAGGAAGGGTGAAGACCACTGCCCCGCTTGCGGCACGGTTGGTCAGTATGCTGTCGAAGTCGGACGCCTGGACCGAGTAATCCGCCGTCTTGGCGTTGATCTCACGGGCCGATTGCAACAGTCGAAGTACGTTCTTGCTACTCATCTCGATTTCCTTTTTACATCGTGGTGGATGGTCCGGTTCCCCGGAATGGGGCAGGGACTCTCACCCTGTGCCAACCGAAAGGCTACTCGTTCTTGTAGGTCACTTGCCCACTATACAGGAATTGACGGTTCCGGTTGAAGACTGGAATTCCGTCAGAGTCATCGCCGTTGTAGCCAAGATGCTCGGCAGTGTTGTCACGGCTGTCGAACATGACAGACGAGGCCAAGCACTCTTGGAAACGTGCCCACATCACACCCTTCTCGTCCTCCAGCCGACGTTCCGCTTCGGCAAGACACGAGTACAGGATTGTCTCGGAGTGATCACTGCCACCGTAGAGGTAGTCGCCGGTCACGTCGTCATGCCCGGTCGATGTGGGCTTGTTCGGTCGGACACGGTACTTGTACGTCACCGTCGCGGAGGACGTGATCTGCGGCCAGAAGAGAACCTCCTGCCGTGTACCCGTCGATGCGGTAAACGTCTTCGCACGGATCGCTGCGAATTGCGGGTCGCTGCCCCCTGAGTGGTCCCTTTGACGTAACTCACGAATGCGGGCCTCGCCTACCACCTTGGTGGTGTACCATGCGTTGTCAGCCTGAGCGAAGGTGAACGGTCCCAAGATCCTGCCGAAGTCGTCCGGTAAGTCGTAGTCATCCTGATGAAGGTTGTACGCCGTACTGGCATCAACGTCGGAAGCGGAACTCGTGTCATCCAGAACCAACTGGCTACCACTGGTCCTGGTAGCGACCGAGTAGTCCGTGCCGCTGATCTCGATCATCCCGCTCGCCGCCCACGTCGGCCATGTCCCGACACTGAGCGTGACCACACCGTTCGTGGCGGCTATCGTCCCCGTGGTGTACGGGGCATTGATCGAGAGCGTGGTGACCGGCATCAGGAAGGACCAGTCGTGAATCCGGCCACCTACCGGGGGCGGCTTGTAGAATTGACGCAGCCCGGAATAGACAATCCGGTCAACAAGTGCCTTGCGGTTGGCGTCCGATTCACCGGAATGGTTACCGTCACCGCCGTGTAGGTATTCGTAGACCGCGTCCCGCAAGTCCTCGAAAGACAGGCTCAGAGTGGATTCAGCCATCAATCAACTCGCATTCCTTGCTGAAGACTTCCGGGTTCAACAGAAGTTCTTCTTCGTCGATGACAACCTTGTAAAAACCCCGTGGGCCACGACCGACAAACGTGCCGACTGAACCGTTTCTACGGAACTCCCGACCCGCATCCTCCTTGGTCAAGGACCGAGACCCGGAGGGTGGACCCGGTCGTGGCTCCACCGGAGCCTGGACACGGGGCATAGCCAAGATCAAAGCCGACAACATTGTTGACAACTCTGATGGACCGTGGACTCTCTCGCACATGGTCACAACTTGGTTGTAGAGGCTCACGGCAGCAGGGGGAAGTGGCCCACCGTTCATGATCTCCATGCGTTCTCGCGTCCGTTCATCCATCTACTTCTCCTAGCCGTCGATCATCTGACCGCCATATGACAGTGTGCAAACCTCCACCTTCTCAACAACCTTTGCAGCCTTCTTGGCAGCAGGCTTCTTGGCAGCAGGCTTTTTGGCAGCAACCTTCTTCTTCGGAACGGCTTTCTTCTTAGCCATTGTCATTCTCCATTATCGAAACGGCCTCAACCGGGGGGGGAGCCGTGAGGATTGCTCCCCCCCGGTTTCAACCGCGAGGACTACTCTTCAACGCCCAGTGCCCACCAGTCAAGATGGCACGTCCTCGCTGTGGTCGTGGCACTGACCATTTTCGTTGCGAGGAACAAGCACAACTCTTCGTCGTCAGGGAAGGTTGCCGCTTCGAGTTGCGTCTGGGTAACGTAGACCGACTCTTCCACACCATCGACAAAAATCTTGATCTTCTTGTCACCGTGATGGTGGACCGGATCGTACAGGAAACCCAACTTGACGTAGGTGTCCGCGACCATCGTATGGATGTTCGCGTGTACCTGGACCGTCTGACCAGCGGTCTTCCAAGTGAAATCGATAGAGTTGCCGTCGTCAGCAAGAACGGAGAACCCGATGAAATCCTTGTCAGCGACCACCCCGGTATCGTCCACCAAGGCATTTGCAGCCTGAGACGATTCCTCGGAGAGACCGAGGAAGAATGCGAGACCGTTGTCGTCCACATCCTCCTTCTTGAAGCGGCACTCGAAGGCGATTCGGCCAGTACCAGTCGCGTCAATCGCGACCATGCCACCAGCACCGCCACCGCTGATGATGCTGCCCTCGTCGTTGTCGGCATCGTTGCCAGCAACCTCGATAGCACCAGTCGCTTCGGTAGCGGATTGCTTCAGCGTGACCCCAGTATCGATGTAACTACCGTAGTTCCCGATGGTCTGGGCACTGATGTGCGCCGGGTGGTTCTGGAAGTCGTCAAAGTAGTACCGACCACCCAGTCCGACGTTGAAGTTCTTGATCGGGAGGTTGCCCCAGATCCTTGGTGACAACAGGCGACCGCTGATGCCCTTGTGCATGAGGTTACTAGTCATGTCTCAATCTTTCTTGTTGGGGCGTTGCCAGTCCCGGTAGTGGCCCCCTGCCCCGCATGGCAACGATGGCAGGGCAGGGGGTGAACATTCTCAATCAACCGACTACTGACTCAGAACGAAGTTTCTCCGGCGATCCACGCAGAAGAAGTTGTAAGTGCAGTCGGTATACTGCGTGATGGTCCGGTGATGGAGCGGGTGAGGACTCACCTTGGTCTCCTTCATGTATTCACCGGAGAGGAAGCAAGGCTTGAACACCGACCAGTTGATCCCGTAGACGGGACTGGTTGTGTCAACCGTGCCACTGTTGTTGTCGAAGTACGGAACCCAGACAACCGGAGTGCGGCGGAAGACGGTATTACCATCTTTGCTCGCCACGTCGTTGCCCAGATTGTCGTTCTGGCTCTCAAGCAATTCTTCCAGAGTGCCCAACACCGAGTAGTTGGTGTAGAAGCCGTAGCTGGATTGCATGTTTGAGAAGGGGCCATCGACGGGAGGACGGAATTCCGTCTTCGTCGCAGCCTCGCGCCATTTGCGCACCAAATCGGCCTTCGAGATCTGGCTGTAGTTCGCGGACCAATTCTTCCACCTGGGGTAGGTGGTCGAACTAATGCCGCCAACGTCGGAGAACCCGGAGGGGTGACCGCCGTTGAAGCCGGTCGTCGCGTTGTAGACGATCCAGTAGGGAACGCCGTAAGGCTTCAGCGAGTCGGACGAACTTCCAGGCGCGCCCCAGAAGTTGCTCTCCATCAACTCCGCAAGATCAGTCATCGCATCGACGCGACTGCTCTGGAGAAGATTGACGAGACGAGAGGGTGAACGGTTCATCGAAATGATCCGCTCTTCCAAGGCCCAGTGGGTCTCGGTGTGACGCCACGGAATGTTGCCCGTGGTCTGCGTGTCAGCAGTTGTCGGGTTGTCCACTTCGTTCAACTTCACGTTCCTGGCAGCGTTGTTGCTCAGGACACGGACGTTGAATTGATGGCCGTAACCGCTTCCGAACTCGACCTTCTTCTTCTTGAGGATCTGCGGCATGGCGATATGCTGCTGGTTATCAACAACAATATCGGCCCATGTCGTCGTTTCAAGATGACGCAGAGTGGTGGTTACTAGATCAGCGTAATCATCGCCTTGATAGGCCATGGATTACTCCTTCCTTGTTATTACCCGAACGCATCGTGGGCATTTGTTCCATGCTCCCGATGCCATTCGGCTGCGGCACGAATTGCGGCTTCCGTCCCCGAACCGGGGGATTCCTCCTGCTGCGTGGGTCGGGCCGAAGCCTGACTGGCAACATCTCGGGTTTGTTCGGAAGCCTCCTTCAATGCCTTGTCTTTGAAATTGTCAGCAAACAAAGCGTTCGCAGCGTGTTTGGCTAACTCCGGAATACTTGGAGCCTCCAAACCTTGCTGCATATAACCGGCTCCCGCGCGAGCAAATTCATTCGCCACGGCTATCCGGTTCTTGGCCTGATCGCCTGAAAGTGAATCCAGGGAACCACGACCGAAAAGTTCTTCGTCCATTCCATCCAATGTGGATTCCAATGAACGGCCAATCGCTTCTGCTTGGAGGCGTTCGTTCTGCTGTTGCATTGCACCGCTCTGCTGGTGCATTGCACCCAGCATCGACTCCATCTGCATCATGCGATAATTCATGTGATTGTTCATCCCGACAATTCCTTCATCGAAATCATCAGGGTTCTCGAATTGGAAATTGCCAACAGGACCGGGCTGCTGCTGCTGATATTGCTGCTGCTGGTACTGCTGCTGGTACTGCTGCTGCTGCTGCTGTTGGTAGTGCTGCTGTTGTGCGTTGTGCTGCATCGCGCCCAGCATCCGGTCGAAGTTCTCGGGAGTGCCGAAAGCATCCACCTGTTCCGGGCTGAATCCCAATTGGGAGCCTGTTGTGTACTGGTCAGTGCGAAATCCTGTCTCATCCTCCACTTTCGCTTCCGGTTCCGGATCCGGGGGCGACATGTCAATTACAGGCTCTTCCTCGAGGATCTCAGAAGGAGTCTCCTTGACGACTTCCTCAACAACGTCCTCGACGACTTCCTGCTGGACTTCCTCTTCAACAGCTACTTGTTCTTCTGGCATTACTTCCCTTTTTTCTTTTTACTAACCCTGTTGCCCATCTTCTTCGCGTACTTCTTGGCAGCAGCCTTCCCTTTGGCCGTATATGCGAAATGCTTCTTCCCAACCCGTGGCATTACGAATTCGAGTCCTTGTTGTGAAGGCCAATTGTCTTCAAATAAGCCTTTTGTTGACGGTGACTAGTGAATCTTGGCCGACCATGCCCATCGAAATCAATAGCAAATCCGTGTTTCCTCGCGTGTTCATTAGCCGCTTGCTGGTCTTTTGGGTGAACAGCAGCCGCTTCTGACACGATTACTTTACTCGTGGAATAGGGTTGCCTGATGTTACCGGCCCCCTTGGAATCCTTCACGAATTCCTTTTGAGTGACTTCCGAACCGTTGATCTTGTAGATGACCGTCATCTTGGTCGGACCCGGACCAAGGGGGGGGGGACATCTCCCGGTTGAGGAGGCGGAGGCAAGAACGGATTTTGCCAGGGAGGATGATCGTAGAGTGTTGGCGGTGACTGCGGTGGCGGATTGACCGGGGCTGGGGGTAAACCGAAAACGTCACCCGGCCTAAAAGATCCCATATCGGGCAGCGGAAACATTTCCGCGCCGGGGACATGGTCGTAGATTAGGTCGCGTATGTTCTGAGGGGGCAAATTTGAAATACCACGTCCAACATTGTCCAAAAACCTAATAGTCTCATCCTGCGTGATTGTTTCCCCGGCTCTTCTCCGATTAAGCTCAGGACTCGAACCTCGGGTGTCACCAACCGTACTTGCGGGAAAAGTGGGATCGTAGCCCGGAGGAGTGCCAATATCGCCGGGTCGGAGTGGGTAGTTTCCGATTGGATTGCCGGGATAGGCCGCTCTCATCTTAAGCATGTCTTGTATCTGCGGAATACTTGGGATAGTTGGCATTGGTGGCCGATTTCTATGACCCCTTTCCAATATGTCCATTGCTTCCGGAAATGGCTTCCGAGTCGGTTGTTGTCCGGGCAGAGGAACCGAAGGCCACTGTCCGGGGGGCGGGGGCGGCAGGGGAGTCTGTGCGCCAGCGGGAGGAAATAACTTGTTCAACAAATCGCGTCCTACCTGTAAAGGCCAGGATCCGACTGGGCCGGGAGTACGAAGGTGCGGGTAAGAACCTTGAGGAGGAGCCATTGTTCTTGTTCCTGATCTATCCGGCGTGATGCGACAATGTGTCTGTTAGGGTCAACGGTGGTATCTGGGAGGACCGAATCGGTCCATAACACCCTCCATCATTAGCTGACGCTGAGTAGGAGGTATTCCATGACGCCGGTTCGGATCAATCGGAACTTGCGGATACTGTGGCGGCGGCGGTCCTGGCGGCCATGTCATAGGCGGTGGTGGCGGGGAAGGCCATCCAACTAGTTCCCTAATATATGGATCCGACTTCCTGCCGGGGAACGTCGGGTAAGGCGTGCCGGGCGGAAGGGGCGTCGTGTTTATCGGCGGTGAATAGGGAGGGTCAGGAGGAGGCGGCAAGTGTCCGGGCGGATACGGAAGTTGCGGCCAGCCGGAAAGCGGGGGTTGACCGGGCAGTCCGGGCGGATACCACGGCGGAGGCTGCGGTGGAGTCTGCGGTGGGTTGGGGTACTGAACCGGCTCACCGAAAGCAGATGGAAGTCCGGGCATTACCGAAGGATAGCCACGAAAAGGAGGAGGCATTGTTTTGTCCCTAATCTATACGGCGCAGATCGCGTGAAGAAATAGGCGGTTTGAGGTCGGGGGGATTATCAGTAAGGACTCGGCGGTGTCGGTAGGAAGGACGGAAGACCGGGGGGAGGGGGCGGCTGGTAGGGTGGCGTGGGACCGGGCGGCTGATATCGCGGCGGCTGGTAGGGGGGCGGCTGCGGCTGCGGCGTGTAGGGCGGCGTGGGGGTCATGCCGGGGTATGGGCTGGGCAATTCTTCCGCCACGGCATCCGCGCTCAGTACTGGATCGCCAACAGGATGTCCAGGCCAATGCCCTGTGCCGGGCGGATAGTTGTAGGTGGGCGGGAACAGGGCGTCTCCCACTCTATACAGCGGATGGTTTCGCACACCCTCACCAATATTGGTCAGTACATCGCCCAATCCTCTCGGAATGTTCCCTTGAGGATAACCATGTTGCGGGTCCGTTGCTTCGGGCCAGATATGACGCCCCTGCTCAATCAACTTGTCGAGGCCAGTCTTCGAAGGATCCGGATTAGGATGCAATCCCAATCGATCAGCAAGGTGTGGGTAAATGTTTTCTGGGTTAATGTTCCTGTTTGGGAAAAATCTCCCCGGCGGGTTCAGATTGTGGATTCCCAACTTGTACAATTCCCACGGATCGTCTGCCGCCGTTTTCGCTTGGAGGAGTGAGTCCAGAAGATCCTTGCCCGCACCAAAAGTGCTTTCTGGACTGCCGGGGGGAAATTGCTGGGGGGGATAGGTGGGTTGGGTTCCTCCACCCATCGAACCCGGATAAGTGTCCCCTTGACCACCGGGCCATACCGTTGGCGGGGGGTATTGACCCGGCCTCGTTCCCGTAATCCTATCCCATTCCTTGCGATCCCTGGCTCGCTTTTCACGCTTCTGGGCCGGACCACGAGGGGAAAGACTGGGTCTTCGATCAGCCATGTTATGTTCCTACCTGAGCATTTCGCTGAAGCCTAGAAAAGTCCCTGGATCATATTGAGCATACTGGCCCGATCCATCTGCTGTGGCATGAACGCCCCTGACGGAGGCGACGGGACTCCACCAGCAGCCTGCTGAAAATGCTGCTGGGACTGTTGCCGAATCCGATCCATCTCCTGCTGCATCGTCCTTCCTTCCCAGTCTCGTGCGTCTCGCTGCGCTGCCCAGTGTCCTCGCTGTCTCTGCGGCTGTTGCTGCATCTGCTGATTCTGATACCGCTGCTGTTCGATGCCCTGCTGCCTCTGCTGTTCCGCCTGTTGCCGCTGCTGCTCCATCTGCTGCTGCTGCATCTGCTGCTGACTCTCACCGAACGCCTGAACGCTTTCAGATGACGGTGCTTCATACTGGGAGTAACTGGGAGAACCCCAACTGCCCAGGCCCGGATGCTGACCAGAACCTCCTCCCCACATTGACCCCAACCCGAAATTGCTGAAGTTACTCCAGGGAGACTGGCCGGAGTACGGCTGCGGCTGCTGCTGCTGCTGGGTCGCCATGTTCCCGTACAGGCTCGAGAAGTCCGTGCCGCCAAACATGTCACCAAGCATGTTACTGAGAAAAGCCATGTCAGGCTCCTGTCATCTGTGGTTCGGACCCGGACATCATCTGCTGGATCATTTCCTGTTCGTTGCGACCCGGTGTCGCCTCACCAGCCCGGCTGATTCGTTCGGTCTGACGTGACGTGACCGGACTCTGCCTCGGGTCATCAGGAGCCGGAGCCTGTTCAGCAGCAGTCGTCACGATGTCATTCAACTCGGGAAGGTTGCTGTACTTGGCATAGATGTTCAGCAAAGCCTCCATGTCAATCCCCATCCCCTGCTGCTGCATCAGCGGGAGACTCGGAATGATCACGCTCTGAACGATCTGGTTGATGCTCTGCAACCGTTGACCCGGAGACAAATACTGCATCGAGTGCGGCTCGATCTCCAACTCATGCTCATAAAACGAGTGAGTCTGACGCTCGGCGGGAGTCAACTCGCTCTGAACCGTGGGCACGTCCGGAAAATCCAACTCCATGTTGTAGGTCTGCATGGGGTCGGTCCACAGCCAGTAACCGTAGTCACTGATGATTTCGCGAGTGAAACGCACCACCTGATCCTGCATCCCGGCAATACGCTGGTTGGCACTCGCCTGCATCATGCGGTCCTGGCCGACCGTCTCGCTGCTCGCTCCCAATCCGCCAAGACTCTCAAGGTTCCCCGCCAACCAGGAGAACAACTGCTTGCTCTGCAACATGAACGCGAAGTTACGCTGATCAATACCACCAAATTGCTTTTCAACAACCGAGTCGGGATTATCAACCGCCACCACCTCGCCATCACTCGCCTTGCGAATCCGCTCGGCATCACCCGTATCCATGCCTCGAGTCAAACCAACAACCTTGGCCCGCTGTGACTGACGCTCCAACTTCCGGTACAAGCCATTGACGATGTTGTGCAACCCGGTCCAGAGCATTGCCGGAGCCAGCGGCATCGAGTTACCCGGAACCTCGGAGAACCACAGCATGTGGAACGGGCCAAGACGCCTGTCCGGTCCATTCCACTCAACCACCCGCAGGGGCAACTCGCCCTCGTTGGGTCCGAGAGTGACCAGCAACTTCTCTCTCGGGAGCCAGATCTCCCACAACTCCACCTTCTCGTCATACTCCGTGTCGTAGCCGCCGAAGCCGCTCGCAAGGGTATGCACCCGCTGGTCACCGCTCTCGTTGTAGTTCAAGTCTTCGGCAGGCTGTAGCTTGTCGCGAACACTCTTCTTGAAGCCGGGGAACTTCTTCGCATCCTCCAGGCTCATCCGATACCTGTGACCACAATAAGTGATCTCGTCCTGGCCCCGTGCCGTCATGTCATGCACCCAGTCATCCAGCAGGATGTCAGTGCAGTAGGGCTTGGTGACCGAGAAGTCGTAACCGCCCTGCTCGACAGTGCCCTTGTCCTCAATCCCAACCTTGCAGATGCCCATCGAGAACAAGCCGTTCTTCACGCATCGCTGCAAGACCCGGTGGACGTTGTAGTCCTTCAACGAGTCGTTGATCACCTGCTCGAACTCGAGGCCATACGGCTTGACTTGCTCGTTGCGAGTCAGCACCAGTACCTGCGGAGGACGAGCAACGAGTTGACGCTCGTAAATGTTCGATGCCAATTCCATCAGATTGACATGAACAGGCTTCTGGCTCCCGTCATCCGAGTAGTACGAACCGACGTACTGCTCAAGAGCCTGACGATGACGGGTACGGAATGGCTCCAACTTCTTTCGGGAAGCATGCATTGCCGACCAAAGTCGGGTCACGTCCGTGTGTTTTTTTGGATTCAATGCCACTCGTCGGAAACCTCTAGTTCCCGTTGATGCCGACGCCACGCAAGAGACATTACCGGAGTTACTATCTCCGGTTCCTTTGTCTCTTCCTTACGTTCGCGAAGTATCTTCGCACAGAGTGCATCTGCAATGACACGGTCGCCGTGCCCAGTGCCCCTGTTGGTCGGATCAGGTGATCTGGTTGAACCCCCATGCTCAATCTTACCACTCGAAAGATAAACGTATTCGCCAGCCTCTTCAAGTGCCTTTCTGCTGGGATTGATAAAAGCACGACTGAACAACGACTCACGATACGTCGCCAACAAGTCCTTTTTCCCGTCACTTGTCGAGTACCAGCCCGGCCTGTCCGACACTTTCCTCGACAATCTCTGGTCCTGGGTCTGGTAATAAATATTCCCGTAATGCAATTCCTCGACCACAGTCTTCCCGAAAGTCCGGCCCGGACCCGTTGCCTCCCAGATCAGGTACGCGCCCCGGCCACCGGGTCCACGGAACATCCGGCACAAGGCCACGGCGATCTCTGCCAACTTCACAGTACTCGTTTCATTGTCGGCCCACTCGGCCACCTTCTCACCACTGAGCCGGTCACCGACAGTCAACACCGAATCACTCGCCCTGGTCCCCTGAGAGATATCGCAACCGATGACGTAGTCCCTGTCCATCGGTGGCGAACCCTCCTCGTCCAACGCACACCAGATCTTCAGGAAACCCTCACCGGCATCCTCGAAGCGTCCCTCGTTACCCGGCTCGATGTGCAACGTGCCCTGATAAATCGGTGGGCAACAGAACTCCTGCATCAGTGACCGGAGGGTGTCAGGATCGAAGTACGGGTAATCACTCCCCTGGTAATCGATATCCAACTGGGTGGCAATCTCCACCGCATGTGCCCGGCGGGTACACTCCCGGTCGTACCACGGACTCCGGTGCTTCCCGGCCTCGTCCTCGTAGAGACCAGCCGACTTCTCTGGATGCCTTGACCAATGAAAACGCAACCGCGATGTGCCCGCCTGCCTTTGAGCATAGAACGCATTGCCGGTCCCGGCGGGTGTGCTGTTGAACAGGCGGGTATTGGTCGTGTCCGCCGTGGCACTCAGAACGTCCCAGCCACCCTGCTCGAAAGCCGCGAACTCGTCAATCAGCATCGCCGTCCGTCTGCCACCACGCCCGATATTGTCCGTCGTACTCTCGCCCTCGATCCTCGAGCCGTTCTCGAGATTGATCAACTTCAACTTGTTCCTCCGAAACTTCGGCCTCATCCACTCGGGCAATCCCTTCAGGATAAAGTCCACATGACCGAACAGCGAGTCGCTGGACCCGTCCACCAATGCCTCCTTCCGAGAAACCATCAGGTAACTCTCGAGGGGCCGGAACAGCCAACGCCATGTGAACAACGTCAGGCAAATCCAACTTGCACCCATGTCCCGTGACTTCTCGATCAGGACATCGGACTGACCGATAGACTCATCGAGAGCCAGGAACGCCTCGTCCTGAAACTCCCATGTCACGAACGGGATCTTCGGAGTCATCCCCTCCGAGATCTTCCGGGGGTCATACGTCCACCCGAAAGCGTTCACCCAGTAGAGAATGTCCCTGCTGCATGCGATCCACAACTCACGCTGAAGACCCCTGTCAGAACCCGCTCTCGTCAGCAACTCCTGCCGATACCGCAAGTTCTCCTTCAGATCCTTCGGAACCTTGCTGTACAACGGCAGACTGGATGGATTCGAGCATTTCTGCGATTTCAGCAGTTGAGCGACGGGCATCCTCTCTGAATCCTTCCATCACCAAGTCCCTGTCCTCGGACTTGGAGGCCATCTCCAACCACCGAGAATAGAAAGTCCTTGGATCACTCCTGGCAAATTCCAATAATCCCCATGCCCCGGAACTCGGAGCATCCTCGGGATTCACGTCACCGACAGCCACGTTCTCGTATACCCACTGAAACTCTGCCCTCAAACTAGCAGACTTTCCCTGAAATTGCTCCTTCTTTGCTCGGGTGTCATCCTTCGTCTTCAACGGAGGCACGGGCTTTGAACCCTTCGCAGCACCGCCAAAACCGAATTCGCTCGCCGCAGAATTCCAAGCCTCCTTCTTCGTAACACCCGAAGACTCGATAGCCTCACGACGGTCCTTGAACTCCTGCATCAGACCCTCGGACTTCAGGTGTGCCCAGAACTCATCCTTCGTCAGCATCAGACAACCTCCCGTTCCATGCACCAACCGCCCTCGTCTCGTCCGTGTACCACACCGTGTGACAACGGGTGCGACCGCCCAGGCATGCCAACTGGTAATGCATCACCTCGCTACCATCCAACTTCTCACTCACCTGCTCACGCATCTCCGGCTGATTCCCACAAAACGGACACGGCAGCAAATCCCATTCACTTGTCATTTCTTCTCCTTCAGCATTTTCGCTCGGTCCAAAATGTCTTCCCATTCTTTGTAAAACACATCCATGTCCCCAGGGTCTTTGTCGGTCAACACGCCCCTGACACAGATATGTACAAGAGACGCAATAGCCGCAGGCAAGGGCCAGTCGAAATCGACTGTGAACTCCTTGACGTGTCGAGAAACGTCCGATTGGAGTGAGTCGGGACTCGTCTTTGTCTCAATAGAGACCTTCACAAATGTTCCCTCATGATCAGTCATCACTGCTCCCTTTCAATTTCATCACAAGCTACTTCCCAAGCCTCAATCGCCATCTGTGTCGTGTCGCCCAGGGCCGTGATCAGGCACTTTGGGCAGTTGACCGCACCAAGGTAATGGCCCGTCTGGGGTTCATGGATCCGCTCCAGAATGTTCGGGATCCCCCCGCACTCCGGGCACAGCCTCGGCTTCCGTGCCATATCTTCGCTCCAATTGCTCAATTTTCGCCGCCAGATGAATCACACGCAACTTCAATTCGATCACCTGATTGTAAGCATCTTCAATGCTTTCCATTACCCCAACCTCAACCAACGCAATAAACGAGACAAAACACGACGCAGCCAGCTACGCATCGTCCTCCTCCACCCAATACCCCCCGCAGCGACACCGGTAATGCTCGCCAACATCGTCAGCAAACTCGAACTCCTGCACAGGCATCTCGCACTGTGGGCAATCAGGCATCAGCAAACCCCTTTCTTTGAAGGTGACCAACCACCCTGCGTGTCCAAGATGTCCTCCATCATCTCGCCAGTCCGAGAACTCCCGTTCCTCGGGACCGACTCCAAATAACCCTCCGACTTCATCTCCTCACGACTCGCCTTCAAGTGGCCCTTGCAGAAACGCCAGCCACCATGACGCTTCTCCTCACACTCCAACCACTCGCATTCCTCGCAACAACGCTCCAATTCATCGTTCCGGTCAGTCAACTTCCACATGTCCTCCCGTAACCGCTCATATGCCGCATCCTGGGCCTGATACTTCTGGTCATAGCCGTCAACCACGCCCTGCAACGTCTTCAGCCGACCATTCAACCACACGATCTCCTGGTCATGATGAGCGGCACGACTATCCATTTCACGACGTTCCATCGACAAAACACTCAATTCACTCATCAGCCAAGCCACATCCTCCTCCAATTCCACCCACTTCCCGCCTTCAACCCACACCCGGAATCGATCCGCAATCTCATGCCAGTGATGAGCCATGTCACTTCCCCTGGTAGAACTCGGACTCCGGAGCAGGCTCACCCGTCCAGATATCCAACCCCGCTGCCCAACGATCACGCATCAAGTCGATCTTCGCGTCAACCCACTCCATGTCCTCACGACGCTGGGTCTCACCACCAAACTCGAAATCCGCTCGACGCCTGTCACGCATCGGCTCCATAACATCATCGTCCATGACAAAACCCAGTCTAATCACTAACCACCAACCCTCAAGACACTTTTAGCCTTTCTACCAAAGATTCACCAAAGTATTCCACTTGGCTCTGTACGGGTTCGGTACGCACCCACCCCGTCCGAAGACAGGGAAGGTGGTGTCTTGGCTCCGCACTGGGACGGCTAACACCCTACGGTTGTGACTCTTTTACGTCGTTCAACCGAATGGCCCCGACACGACGCTCAACCACTGAAACCCAGCCCGGACGTGGTCGCACGACTGGCGGTTGAGAACAGCACCCCCTTATCCACGGCGGGGTAAACCACTGACATGCACCGCAGTGCGACGGGACTG
>Ga0255048_10001804_pt1 | contig 14327 bp, 16 predicted proteins | sample JV7_2_2_MG_FD_183619 | JGI IMG/M metagenome (GOLD analysis project Ga0255048, IMG submission 183619) | Seawater microbial communities from Jervis Inlet, British Columbia, Canada - JV7_2_2 | ecosystem: Environmental > Aquatic > Marine > Inlet | place: Canada: British Columbia | collected 2016-10-06
AAAGGGAATTGTGTTCGCGGCGTTCCTCAAAATGCTAATGCCTGTGCTGGTCGTACTGCCCGGTATCGCGGCCGTAATTCTTGCGCCGGATCTGAGCGCGCCAGACAAAGCCTATCCCGAGGTCATGAAGCTACTGCCAGTCGGTATCAAAGGCCTGGTGTTTGCAGCCCTGATTGCTGCGATCGTTTCGTCACTTGCGTCAATGATGAACAGCATCTCCACAATCTTCACGATGGACATCGTCGCGCATCATGGTCAGCGCTCAGAACATCAACTGGTAAGAATCGGTCGCGTCACAAGCTTGTCTGCATTGATAATTGCCGTGATTGTTGCACGGCCCTTGCTCGGAAACTTCGATCAGGCGTTTCAGTATATTCAGGAATTCACTGGATTTTTCACGCCAGGCATCGTGGCAATATTCCTGTTGGCGATTTTCTGGAAACGCACTACGGCCAACGGTGCGCTCGCCGCAGCAGTGGGATCGGCTGTTTTCTCCATCGCCTGCAAGATCTATTGGCCGTCGCTACCATTCATCGATCGTGTCGGCCTTGCGTTTATTCTCTGCATGCTGCTCGGCATGCTGGTTTCGCAAGTTGCAGGCAAAGGCGATAGTCCGAAGGCCATCGACTACGCGGCGGTCGACACCTCGACGAGCACCGGGTTTAACTGGGCGTCGCTGGTGATTGTTCTAATGCTGATCGGGTTGTATGCAACCTGGTGGTAGCGCATCATCGCAAGTTATGCGAAAGACCAATATCCACTGCCTGGGGCTGCTTGCGCTCCTGATTTCAACATCGGCCACCGGTCAGGCGCTTGATACCGAACTAACGGTATTCGGTGCCTACCGCTTTGGCGGCGAGATCAGTCTGGAAGAATCCGATGCGGTCTATGAAGCGCAGGACTCACCGAGTTATGGGCTGATCTGGAATCGTCGCCATCAGGCGAACACGCAATGGGAAGTGTATTTTTCCAGGCAGCAAACTGAGGTGGAACTCAGTAACCCTCTGATCGCAAATCCGCTGGTGGATGTGGAGTTGTATACCTTGCAACTCGGCGGTACTTATATGTGGGAAGGAAACGGTGTTCGACCCTATATTGCGGCGACACTGGGTGGTACACACATCAAGTCTGATTCCGGCAGCGGTGACAGCGACACGTTTTTCTCTGGTTCGTTTGGCGTTGGCATCAAGCTGCGGCCAACAGAGCGACTCGGGTTTCGTTTGGAGGCGAGAGCGCACGCTGTCCTCGTGCGAGACAGCACCGAACTCTTTTGCCAGACTGGCCCGGATCTGAATGTGTGTGCGATCCGGGTCCAGGGCGATTTGTTTGGCCAGTTTGAGACGTTTGCAGGCGTAACTTTTCGTTTTTGATTAGCGTTTGGTAAACGGTAATAGCAGACCACAACCCGGGGGTGGGCATTGTCGGACGCAACCGAACTTCTTCGTGAAGCGCAATATGCGTCGCAAAATGTCAGCCATGGCTCGACGGACAGTAAAAAATATGCTGCCGAAGCAAAATCGCCGGCTCAAGATCAACAGATTCATGCGGCACCAGTTGAGCACCATCAGTCTCACCCTCAGGCGGACATTCGAACCGAAGCCCCCAAACGCCAATATGCGTTGCCCGGCTGGCCATTGGGCCTGGCACAAGCCATCCCTGTCGTTGTTGGCGCATTCCTGATCATGAGAGAAATTGGGTCGATATGGTGGTCGAGACCGGATATCGAGGGTTTGTTTTCCCTGTTGGCGGGAGGATTGCTTGTTTACTTTCCACGGATGGATGCGTTTGCCAGCCTGGTAAGTTATGCAAAGACCAAAGTGTTCGTAGAAGAAGATTGGCATGCAACAGCTGACCACTTGCCGACTGCAAAGGATATTGACGAGCTCGTTTGTGCTGCATTACAGGGTAATAAGAACAAGCTGCTGGTTCTGATCATTACGCTATTCTTACTAAGCGGATTCTTCGTTACGTTCGCCGCCGTGTTTTACGTGATTGGGGCCAGGAAGGCATTCGACACGATTGAGGGATGGCTGCTTGATCGTGATGAGGAGAACTTAAGGCGCAGTAATCGGAAAACCAGTTTCAAGTGGATTCCATATGTGCTGATCGGCGTACCCGTTATGCTGGGCATAGCAGCAGCAATTAAAATAGGTTGGCGGCTTGGTTGATCGTGGGCCTTCGCTCGACCCAAAGGAGAGCATGGAGGTGGCTAGCGGCGACAGAGTATTTGGGAATTACCGATCAATGGATGCCTTAACGACCTCATAGCTTCCCGCAAAATAGGATACGTTGTGAAAAGCCTCACGAGCCAGGGCTTCCGCCACTTCACGTGCCTGGTCGCTATCTTGGCCGAAAACAATTATGCGGGTATTGTGATCTTCCATAGGAAGTCGGCCATCATTTTTGGCCGCGAAGACCTCTCCCACGTCTTTCCCGGGCAGTACTCCACCGTGCGGTAGATTTCTGGCGCCAGGAATGCTGCCTTCCATAAATGTCGGAGGATCTCGAACATCAATCCAAACGGCGGTCTGGTCGTTGTTGAATACATACCGTACGCCGTCCGGTTCAATCTCCATGACGCCGACCAGGGTGCGCCACCCTGGTGCTCCAAGCTGGTAACGACTCACGTTCGTGTATTCGACTTCGAGTAACTCTTTGGCCACGCGTTTGCTCTTGCCACAAAATGGACCATTGCAATACAGCACCAGTGGTTGTGATTTGTCCTCGTCAACCAGTCGCCCAATTTCTGCTACATCTGAAGTGTACAGCGCCATCGGTACGCCCGGTTTTGGGGCTACATTGAGAGCACCGGGAATATGACTGACCGACCACTCTCTGTAGGGGCGAGTGTCCAGCACCACAGCGCTCTGATCTTCGAGTATTCGTTGTAACTCAGCTGTAGAAATCTCTAGCGTGCCCGCACCCGGCATCGCCAGCACGGCGTCATGGGCAAGCGGAACAGCGCTCTCTCGATCCGCGTCAACCTTGCTCGAGTCACAACCACCGCCCAGTACGCCTACAAGTAGAACTATCAGAGATCGTGAAACGGACATGGGATTCCCCATCGAAGCCTCTCAATGTGTATCTTGAGTATAGTTGCTTTGCAGCCGGCCGCGAGCTGCCGGTCGAGTGTTAAACTGCTGGCAGGCGGCTGGTGACCCATTGCGGCGAACTTCCCGGCTCACTGTCGAGGGCGCACGATCCAGTGCCCTGGCTGTCTCACGGATCGACTGCCCTGCGACGATACCTCGGGAGATCTCTTCGCGTTCAACCAACGTCAACGCCAACCGCGAGCGCTTCCTCGGCGCCGGGCGGATACCACCGGTAGGCCTCAAATGGTTATAGATCGACGACGACCTCTTACCCAATGCTCTTGCAATCGCGTTCAGTGACTCCCCACGCTGATAGCGATCCCACAGTTCTTGTCGTCGTGCGTTTGTAAAACCGTAGCCAATTTCCCTGCCCATAAATACACCTCATCTTTTGCTTCTAAGATAAAGTGTTGCGATGATCATCTGAAATCACCGCCAAAAGCGGACGGTCAACATTCCGTTAGAGAACCCGTTTTCCCCAGTCATACGGTTCGAAGTTGATACCGAGAAGAAATCGTCGCACTGTCTCATCGAAATCAACTCCACACGAGCTGAGAGTGCTTCCCATACTTTCTCGAATAGCGACGTCAAGTATTGAGACTCGTCCATTACTTGAGCGTGATCCAAATAAGGTCGATGGTCGTGTCGCCGATGTTCCCGGAGTCGTGCTCCTCGCCAAGGTCGATGGCGTCCATCCAGCCGACTGCACCGTCCTCTCTGACAATTCTGGAATTGGTAGGTTTACCGCCCCTGCGGCCAGACCACGCTCCGCCCTTGATGTGGATAAAAACCTGGTTGCCGGGGTGACCGTGGATGCCCTCCCACTGACCGGGCTCGATCTTCACCCGCTGAACGATCATCCGATTGTTTTCCAGCAGCAATTCTATCGGTATGTTGGGGTAGAACAGTGGCGCATGCTCGACATCAGGAGCAATCGGCGCATCGCCCTTTAGGGTCACGTAGATCAAGTCGATGGGCGTATCACCGGTGTTGCCAGAATCATGTCCTGCGCTGAGTGGGATCGCGTCCATCCAGCCTACCTCCCCGTCCTTACTGACAATTCCCGAATACTCGGGCTCGCCACCGATGCGGCCAGACCACTCGCCGCCCTTTATGTGCACGTATAGCTGGTTGCCGGGATGACTGTGGATGCCCTCCCATTCCCCAGGACCCACCACGAGCCGTTGCAAAACTACGTGCTCGTTCTCTAGCACCACGTCACCGTCGGAGTTTTCCAGATCGGGATAGGTCAACAGGAATTGCTTATCGGTTTCAAATACTTGCTCTGATGAGTTCTTATCTTATGTGCTACCGGTGCAGGCAGTCAGGAGTAGCATCAAAATTGTGTCCAAAATCAAGCTGCGCAGCATCTTATTCTCCCGCGTTGTGCGCTTGTGCGTCTCGCGTAACGATGTCTGCTTTGGGTCAGTGGGTTTTACCCCGTTACCACGGACGGTTGAGTTAAGTTCGATTCCTTCCTTTTAAGCGCTCCCAGCTTTCGCCTTCTGCGTGGATTGTAGAAGCACTCGATGTAGTTAAAGATATCAGCTCTGGCTTCGGCATGTGTTTCGTACCGACGCTGATTGACCCGTTCGCGTTTCAGCATGCCAAAGAAGCCCTCGCAGGCTGCATTGTCGGCACAGCTGCCGACACCGCTCATCGAACACGTTAGGTTGTGACCTTTCAGGAAGCGTTGATACTCGTCGCTGGTAAATTGGCACCCGCGATCACTGTGCAGGATCACCGGTTGTCGCGATTCACGCTGCCACAACGCCATCAGCACGGCCTGCAGCACCAGCTGCCGGTTCTGGCAACGGCTCATCGACCATCCGACGACGATGCCAGAGTAGAGATCAACGACGACGCAAAGATACAGCCACAGTCCACCAACGACGCGAACGTAGGTAATGTCAGTGACCCACTTGGTGTTCGGCTCATCGGCACCAAAGTCTCGCTCCAGGTGATTCTCGATATCTGCAGGCCGAGTGCCGGATGACTTGCTGCGATGCTTTTTCTTGCAGGGAATACCCTGGATGGCGTCTACACGCATGAGACGGGCGACCCGGTTCAGACCGCACTGCTCGCCCTCTTCACGCAGATCCTCCCAGATACGACCCGCACCCAACACGCCATCACTCTCCTCATGAAGTACACGGATACGATCCGATAAACGTCGGTTCTCTCTTGCGCGGGCACTGAGTGGACGACCCCGCCAGCCGTAGTAGCCGCTGGGTGAGACCTTAAGGCAACGACACATGAGCCTTATGCAATAGGCTTCGCGGCAACGATCAATGACCCGATACTTCACTTCCGGTCGCTCGCGAAGAACGCCGCCGCTTCTTTTAAAAAATCCCTCTCCTTCCTGAGTCGATTATTCTCGCGCTTCAATGACGCCATCGCTTCATCACGAGCAACACCTTGACCCAAAAAGGCCTTTGATCCATTCGCTGTCATCTCTCGCTGCCAGCGTGTGATCATGTTTGGATTGATATCCATTTCTCGCCCGATCTGGGCTTTGGTTACACCTGGCTGACTAGCAAGGGCAACGGCTTCACGTTTGAACTCCGCCGAGTACATTCTTCTTTTTGGCATGACACTCCTCCACGGCCATTATCGGCCTTTTCAGATGTGTCCGCGATAGTGGGGTTAAACCCCTCCTTCTCTTCCTGTCTCTGAAAAAATAAGCTTCTTTCAGTCTGGCACATTGCGATGCCGTTAAGGGGAGGAGGAGTCCATACCATTGCTTCTGGCCGATTCCTGCCCTTCGGCATCATGCTGATTCTGTCATCTGAACGACCGCTTTTGATAAGAGCAGACATTGCAAGAAAGCATCATCTTGCGATCATGGGATCATCAGTCCCGCTGATGATAACGATTATCGTGGTTGGCCTGCTGTCAAGGCGCGCGGCGGGCGAAGAAACTACTCGAGACTTTTCGACCGACCTGAAGCCAACAATCGATATTTGAACTATCCTTACTGAACGACTGCGCAAAACAACATGTAGTATCAGATGAAACTCGTAATCCTTATTACTGCGGCAATCGCCCTCGGTTGTGCGTCAGAGCCAACTCTCGAAGAGCTTGAAGACGAAGCGAGTAGAACTGGCGACTGGGCAGACGTCGAAAGGCGCGAGGAGGTCATGAAGCAGAACCTTGAGTCCAGAGGCCCGGGTTGTCCGCCGAAGCTAAATAAGTACTGTGTTGAGGAACAGTCCGGTATTCAATGTTATTGCCTGCCTCCGACAGATGTACGGGAATGAATCCAATCGTAACTAATTGCTCATCAACAGGCCGTTGATGTAGTCAAAGGCTTTGTCATACTCCGACATAGCGATCCAGAAGACCGCTTCCTCACGGATCTCGTGATGTGCATCGGACTCAACAATATCGATCAATATCTGCAATGACCGGTCCCCTGCATGTCTCGATATGGCGGCCAGCGCGTCGGAGCTCAGATCAGTTCGCGTACCGATGTGCTGCTGTAACCAGTCGATGCTCGCGTCAACACTCAGCAGTCCAAGGTCAATGACATTCTCGTGCTTTCGCTGTTCGTGCCACCGCCCGTTGCACCATTCGCCAACAATCTCGATTTCTTTCGGCTCGCCAGAATTGACCAGGACATAAATAGTTTCTTCGACTGCGAGCTCAACTGAGGCCACTCGCCAGCTATGCCAGCCGTCCTCCGATAAATTGATTATGCCGGCTGCATTGGTCTGATTGCTGAATCCGGCGGCAACCATCAGCATGACCACGATCAGGCCGCGCATGCGAACCAGCAGTGACATTACTGATCTCCGGCCAAAGCCGCATCGATAACTTCCATGGCAAGCTCACTGTCCATAATCACCAGCATTTCGAGAATATCCTTTTTCTCATCAATGCTGCTGCTGGAGCGATACAGCCCAAGCATCGTTTCATCATAGTCGCCGATTAGCAGCCCCGTCAGGGCGGCTTCCTTGATGTCTTCGTTGTCAGAGTTTGTGTAAATGTCAGCAAGTGCCGCGTCCGTATCAGGACCACCGACAATACCAAGGGCTTCAATCGCTTCTGCCTGCAGTTCGATATCACTGCTGTCCATGGCGAGCTTGCGTAGCTCGACGTCGTTATTGGAAATAATGAGGGCCGTTATCAGTGCGTCGGAAATGCCTTTTTCTTCGCGCAGCCTGCTTAGCTCCTCGTGCGCGTCCATTGCACCGAGTATTTCAACGGCATCCTCGTAGTCATCTTCATCGGTTGCGTTCATCGCGATGTTGAACACGCCTTCGGTGTTACCGGAAATCAGGTACGCTTCGAGGACTGCCTCGCGAACATTTTCATTGCCGGTTGTATATAAGTCGGGCAGCCCGGCCAATGCGGCTTCATCGCCGTTCATACCGATCATGCGAATCGCCTCAAGCTGCATCTCACCACTGCTGTCGTAAGCGTAAGCTAGCAATCTCGCCGACGCGTCAGGGTGGTCGATCTGGCCCAGCACGAATAGCGCACTCTCTTTCAGCTCGTCGCTACCGTTGCCGTCGAGTAGTTTGACGAGGGCCGGCAGTGCTCGTTCGGATGGCGATGCCATCAGTGCTTCCAGGGCCATCATCTGCAGTTCTTCCTTGTCTTGCGCCGGGTCGTTGCTCTGCGCAGTGACAGTGCCTGCAGCAATTACCGCAAGTGCGATGAATATCAATTTAAAACGAGTGTGCATGTTCCTGTGCCTCAATTAGGTCGATTGTGTGTTTTTGGATGCGTTACGTTCGAGTTTGGTTAGCATTATCTTGAGTTCAAATGCGAGTTGCTCGCGCAATGCATCTGCATCCTCCGGTGCGATATCGCTGGCCGCGAGTTGCAATAAGATCGGTTCGAACGCGCGCAATACGCGTGCAAGATTATCTGCATCGTTGTGCTCCGCCGCCTGCTCGAAAATGCGGTTCTGTTGAACGATTTTCAGGACCAGTGTCGTCCTGTCTTCGGCCGTGCTGATCGGCATGCTCGCGATATCTTCCTGTGTGTCGCGCAGGTGCGCCTGGAACACGCGGGCAAACGCCCCGGAACCGTCCGAATTGCCCGCAGAAGCATCACGAACGACATAATCGTTTGACTCAATCGCTGCAGGGCCACCCGAGAGGATTACACCTATGCCTATGCCAACAGCGAGTGCTGCGGTAACCGCGGCGCCCCAAAAGAACGACATGACATTGAACGGCTTTGCAGGGCGTCGTTGTTCAGTGTGCTCACGCTGCGCCGCAAGATCGATGCTGTCGTGCCAGCGTTGTTTCATATGCGACGGCGCTGCAATCTCTTTATCAAGATCGAGTCCGTCGAATTCTCTCAATTCATCGTCTTTCATAATGCTTCTCTCTGCAGGCTCGCCATGCGCACCCGTAATTTCTTTACGGCGCGAAATATCGCCTGCTTGACTGTGCCAATGTTGCTGTCGATTTCGTCTGCGATCTCCTTGAGCCGCCACTGCTCGAGGTGTTTCAGTACAAAGCAAACGCGTTCGATCTCACTGAGGTTCTGCATTGCCGCCGACAGGTCTCGCCCGAGCTCTTCGTCGGCGCGGGCGTTTTCGGGCGTCGGAGACGGCCCTTCTACGTCAGTTTCCAGTGGTTCGAATACCCCGGGCCGATTCTTGCGCAGCAACTGCAATGCCGCATTGATCGCTATGCGGTGAATCCAGGTGTCCAGACGCGCGGAGCGGTCAAACTGATGGCGCTTGTTCCACGCATTCAGCAGAGCATCCTGCACGGCATCCTCAGCCAGATCACGGTTGCGCGTGATTTTCAGGCACGCCGAATACCAACGATCCGAACGACTGGAAATCGCTTCATGGAACTCCGCCTGGGTGGGCGCGCCCTGACTTTTTAAAACTGCCACCATCCCATATTGGATGCGTCCGTCCGGTTTTTGGTTAGCCTGCTAACCGGCAAATGTCAGCGAAAACTTAGCCCCGCTGCCGTCGTTCGGCATCACACGAATAAAGCCGCCATGCGCCGTCATGACCTGTCGCGCCAGGGCAAGACCAACCCCCGAACCGCCTTCCTTGGTGGTGAAAAAGGGCACGAAGATCTTGCTGCTAAGGTCTTCCGGGATGCCTGGCCCGTTGTCACAGACCTCGATGACGGTATTGCCGCGGCGATTAAGGCGGCCTCGCAGATCGATGCCTGGTGCGCTGACCTCGAGCGTGGCCTGCCATGCATTGCGTAACAGGTTAAGTAGCACGGGTTCCAGCAGATCCCGATCCACATAGATGTCGAGACCGGTCGGATCGACCTGCTGGGTCAACGTCACTTTTCTGTCCGGCCATTCGGCAATGGCGAGTCTGGCTACTGAATCAAACAGGTCCGTAATTGCCACACGTTTCTTTTCCGGCGGCGCGAGCCGCGTGAGCTGCCGGTAGCTATTGACGAACTGCATCAGGCTGTCGGAACGCCGCGCGACGGTACCGATAGCGTCGTGCAGATCCGAGAGATCCTCTGCGAGCGGTGATTCGGCGCCGGTCTTTTCAATAATGTCATCGACAACGTCGGCTGCTGTCGTGGCGAGTGACGTTACCGGTGTGATCGAGTTCATAATCTCGTGCGTCAGGACTCGTACGAGATCCTGCCAGGCTTGCGCTTGTGTCAGGTCGAGCTCGGTTTGAATGTCCTGCAATGAAATGAGCCGGTTGCTGGTCCCGCCGACAATAACCTCCGTAGTCGCCAGCGTTAACTGGTATTCGACGTCCTCTACCGAGAAAGTGACGAGCTGGCGATCGCCTGGAATGGATTCGGCGATCGCGTCGTGAAAATCGTGACCAAACTGATGCATGTCGGATAGTCGGGTTACGGCGGCCGCGCCGAATAATCGGCGAGCCGCGTTATTCTGCAACGAGATTGAGTCGTCACTGTGCAACGTCAGCAGTGGTACCGGGATGTGCTCGATCAGGGCATTTAGTCGCCGCACCTCGAGTTCCTGATCCTCGCGTACGCTACGCATGCGTTCGAGAATATCGGTAAATGCATCACCAAGTTCACGAAAGCCAGTACCAACTTCGTCAAAGCTGAAACGCTGCGAGAAATCGGCGTATCGCGCCGCATCAAGAAAGCGGGCGATTTCACGATTCGTGCGGCTAACGAATCGCCACAGTTCTGCAGAGAACAACATGAGCACTATTACCGCGAGAAGCGTTGCAGCGTTATAGCCAGGCACAAGGACCAGCCACATCGTTACCGCGATTGCCAGGCCGACCAATACGACTCGGGCAGCAAGGAAAAACGTAAAGCGCCTAAAGACCATGTTTTTCCATACGTCGGTACAGTGAGGCGCGCGTCAGTCCCAGCTCTCTCGCCGCATGCGATATGTTGAAGCCATGCCTGCGTAAGGCGGCAGAAATCGTTTCCTTTTCGACCTGATCGAGATTCAAGGCGGTCGATCGCTGGTCTGCCAGGGGCGCCGCGGCAGCGTGTATGAGTTGCAGGTCGTCGGCTTCGAGCACATTCTCCTGACAGAGAATGACGGCACGTTCAATCGCGTGCCGCAAGGCGCGCACATTACCGGGCCACTCATAAGCGATCAGCGCCGACTCCGCGGCGGTGGAAAATGTCTTCACGGACGCACCATACTTGCGCGAGTAAATCGCAAGGTAATGCTGCGCTATGGGCAAAATGTCATCGCGGCGACCGCGCAGCGGCGGAACAGTGATCTCGACCGTGTTCAACCGAAACAACAGGTCGGGGCGAAAATGATCCTTGTCCCGCAGTGTTGGCAACGCAACATTTGTTGCTGCGATAATGCGAACGTCAATCGACTGGGATTTGTCCGAACCGACGGCGGTGACTTTGCGTTCTTGAAGTACACGCAACAACTTAGCCTGTAAATGTAGCGCGAGATTGCCGATCTCATCGAGAAACAGTGTGCCGCCGTCCGCCGCCTGAAAACGGCCCGTACGATCATCGTCGGCACCAGTGAAGGCGCCTCTCTTATGGCCGAACAATTCTGATTCAAACAGGCTTTCGCTGATCGAGCCCAGATCAACGGTAAGAAAAACCTGTTCAGCTCTATTCGACTGGCGGTGTAATTCGCGAGCGACCAGTTCCTTGCCCGTGCCGTTTTCTCCGAGGATCAATACGTTCGCGTCCGTGGGGGCGGCACGCTCGATAATCGAGAGCACCTGTCGCATCTGCACCGAATCACCAATAATTGCATTGCCTGCAGGTGCGGCGGCCTCGACCAGCACACGATTGGCCTGCCGTAGCGACTGGGCCTCGACGCGGCTTCGATGCAGCTGAACTCCCGTCGATACGGTTGCCACGATTTTTTCGTTTTGCCAGGGCTTCGCCACAAAATCAGTGGCACCGCGTTTCATGGCCTCGACCACCGTATCGACACTGCCGTGGGCTGTGATCATGATGACCACCAGGGTCGCATCGATATCGAGAATTTTTTCGAGCCACTCGAAACCCTGCTGACCTGACGATTCACCTGGTCCGAAGTTCATGTCGAGCAGAACAACGTCGAAGTCGTGCTGCTTGAGTAATCCGGGGATGTCGGCCGGGCGGCGGCAGGTGACGACTTCCGCAAACTGACGGCGCAGCAACATTCGCCCCGCAGTCAGGATGTCATCGTCATCGTCGACGACCAGAATACTGCCGCCGTTGTCACTACTCGTCATTGCGCCCTCCGGGACTGTTCGGAATCGTACACCCAGTGTCCGGATACGTACAGTTTGCTCCACTATTCTGGTAGCGCGCGAGAGTTCAATCGTTATTTATCAGGTACTTATAAACTTGGCACGCGACTTGCTATGTATCCAGAGAGACCAAGGGGAAATACAACACCGTGAACAAGATCAGCAAGATCGCCGACCCGGCAAACACCACGACGGCCAACATCTCAGGGCAGGGCATGGATCGCCGTGTCGAGAAGCGGACGCCGCTTGGCCGCAAGCTTGGCTATGGCGTTGTTGCCGTAATGGCGATCGCATTTGTCTGGTGGCTGGTTGGCATGTTGCTTGGAGGCCGCAGCCTGAGCGTCAACTCGCAGCGCATCATTGTATCGACCGCGACGGTCGGAACATTCGAGGACTTCATCCCGCTGCGGGGGCGGTTGGTTCCTCGCAGCACGGTTTATCTCGATGCCATCGAGGGCGGTCGAGTCGAACGTGTGTTGATCGAAGACGGCACGATTGTAAAAGCGGGCGATCCGATCGCGCTGCTTTCAAATACCAATTTGCAACTTGAGGTGCTTGGACGGGAGGCCGCGGTGACAGAGCAGCTCAATAACATGCGTACGATCGAGTTGCAGCTGGAACAGAATCGCCTGTCGCACAAACGCAATCTCGTCGAGATCGATTATCAGATTATTCGGCTTGATCGTGCCATCAAGAGGCAACGTGACCTGGCCTCCAGGGATCTCGTATCGCAGTCGACTATCGACGAACTGGAAGACGAAATAACCTACTACCGGAATCGCCGTGACGTCACTCTCGAAAGTCAGGAAACTGACACCCGCATGCAGGCGCAGCAGTTACAGCAACTGCGTGATGCGGGTGCGCAATTACAGGCCGGACTCGGCTTCGCGCGCGACAATCTGGAGGATCTCAATGTACGCGCACCAGTCGACGGAAAATTATCGGGATTCAATATCGAAGTTGGCCAGTCAATCGTTCGAGGCGGCCGGCTCGGCCAGATCGATGATCCGGACGGCTACAAGCTAAATGTAAGCATCGACGAATTTTATCTCGGACGTGTTGATCTGCAACAAGTCGCAGTCGTTGAACACGGCAATCGTGATCTCGATGTAGCGGTCTCCAAGATCTATCCGCAGGTCAACAACGGGCAATTCGAAGTTGATATGGCATTTATCGACCAACCTGCGGGATTGCGTCGCGGCCAGACGCTGCAACTCAAGCTAACGCTCGGTGACAACTCCGACGCCATATTGATTCCTAACGGCTCCTTCTACCAGGAAACGGGTGGTAACTGGATATTTGTCGTTTCCGCCGACGGTGCCGAGGCGTTGCGACGCCCAGTTCGGCTTGGCCGCCGCAATACAGATTTTATTGAAGTGCTCGACGGGCTTGAGGCCGGCGAGCAGGTAGTAACTTCACCATACACAAGCTATGTCGGCATGGACCGGCTCACGATTAACCAGGGGAAATAAAATGCTGAAACTGCATAACATGTACAAGGTCTACCACACTGACGAGGTTGAGACGGTCGCGCTGAACGGCGTTAATCTCGAAATCGATCAGGGCGACTTTGTCGCGATTATGGGGCCGTCAGGTTGTGGCAAGTCCACATTGCTCAACATTGTCGGTTTGCTCGATAACCCGAGCGAAGGTGATTATTTTTTCTTCGATGAGAATGTTGCGAACTATTCAGAGACTCAGCGCAGCGTGATTCGCAAGAAAAATATCGGTTTCATTTTCCAGAGTTTCAACCTGATTGACGAACTCAATGTCGCCGAAAACATCGAGCTGGCGCTGCTCTATCACGATATGCCTGCGGCACAGCGCAAGCAGCGTGTTGCTGATGTCATGGATCGCATGGGTATTGCGCACCGCGCGAAGCATATGCCAGGCCAACTGTCTGGCGGCCAGCAACAACGCGTTGCCGTTGCTCGCGCTGTTGTCGGTGACCAGCCGTTGATACTGGCGGATGAGCCCACCGGTAACCTCGATTCGGTACACGGCCAGGAAGTGATGGAACTGCTGCGCTCGCTGAATGCAGAAGGCACGACGATTGTCATGGTCACACACTCGCCAGCTCATGCGGACTATGCCCGTCGCACAGTGAACCTCTTCGATGGTCATGTCGTGACCGACAAACTGCGCGCTGCGTAAGCGACAATCAACCAGACAACAGGGTGGAACAAGCAATGTTTTGGAACAACATAAAGATTTCTCTCAGAAACCTGCGCAAGAACAAGGTTTTTGCGGCCATTAACATCGCCGGCCTGGCGGTTGGCATGACGATCTACGTGTTCGGCGGTTTGCTGGTCGAGTATGAGGATACCCATGACGCATTTTTCGAGAACAGCGACAGAACCTATACGGTCGGATCAATAGTCGCTCCCGGTATGAATCTCGGAATCGACCAGATGAATACGGCGTGGTCGGCGTTTGGTCCAATCATCGAAGCCGAGTTATCCGATGTAGAGGCGGTGGCCCGGACTATGGGGTGGGAATACCTGATTACGATGGGTGAAGACAGCTACTACCAGACTATTCGCTTTGCCGATCCGGCGTTACTGGAAATCTTCGACCTC
>Ga0255048_10001806_pt1 | contig 14318 bp, 17 predicted proteins | sample JV7_2_2_MG_FD_183619 | JGI IMG/M metagenome (GOLD analysis project Ga0255048, IMG submission 183619) | Seawater microbial communities from Jervis Inlet, British Columbia, Canada - JV7_2_2 | ecosystem: Environmental > Aquatic > Marine > Inlet | place: Canada: British Columbia | collected 2016-10-06
GAGTTGAATGGTAGACACGGTCGGTCCGCTTTACCCAGTCGAGAGGACCTCACCAATCCCAAATTGGTACACATCAATGGGTGTCTCCAGGACCCACATCACTGGTCCGGGTGATCCGTACGAAACACAGGGTTTGACAAAACAGGGCTCCATCTCGGTAGTGCCCACCAGCTTGTTGACCGAGTCGAACCACCAAATGTCTAGCGGCATCGGCGTGTTCAACATATGAAAGGACGCAGAAGTCGGGCTGTCGTATGCAAAAAGCATGCCATCCAGTAGGTCAGGAAGGTCCTCAACGTCAGCCAGGCCCCGTTGTCGTTTGTCGGAAGTATCGGCAATCGCAACCGTGAGTTCGACACCGTCAACGCGGATCAGCTCGGTTTCGAAGTCTTCGAGACCAGCTGCCGGTGCTGCACACGCAACAACCAACAACAGAGCAGCTACTCGGATTGGGTGCCCTTCAGCAGTTCAGCAGCCACCTCGTCGGAGATGTGATAACTCTCACTGTCACCTGGGAAGGAACCCGACTCCACATCGCTCTTGAACATTTCCAATGCCTCCACGGCATCGTCAGCGAGATTCGCATAACTGCGAACGAACTTCGGGTACTTTCCGCTCCCCAGACCGAGCACGTCGTGGAAAACCAAAACCTGTCCATCGGTATGAGGACCGGCTCCGATACCGATCGTTGGAGCATCCACTTCTTTTGTGATGATCTCGCCGAGGACGTCGGGGACACCTTCAATGACAATTGAGAAACAGCCGGCGTCCGAAAGGGTCTTGGCATCGTCGATCATCTCGCGGGCGGCGTCGACCATCTTCCCTTGGACCTTGAAGCCACCCATGGCGTGCACCGACTGTGGGGTGAGACCGACATGGCCCATCACCGGAATCTCGGCGTCGAGGATCGCCTCCACCACCGGCAGCCGTTTACGACCGCCTTCCAGCTTTATCGCTTCGGCACCGCCTTCGCGAATCAGACGACCTGCGTTACGGACCGAGTCTTCCTGGCCAAGGTGGAAGGTGAGCCATGGCATATCTGCCACGACCAAGGCATCCGGATGGGCTCTCTTCACCGCTCTCGTGTGAAGGACTATCTCGTCGAGTCCAACCTCGAGGGTGGTGTCCATGCCATGAACCACATTGGCGACCGAGTCTCCGATCAAGATGATGTCGACTCCAGCTCGGTCGGCAATGACGGCTCCGGGGTAGTCGTAGGCGGTCACCATCGTGATCTTTGGTCCACCCTTGCGGGCTCTGATCTCTGGTGCGGTGATCTTCTTGGACATAGGCGGATAAGGCTACTTCGGGTCTGGGCTTCTAACTATTCAGGAGCGATCCAGGTCTGGGCTTACGGAGCCCTCAATGCATGGATCACAAAGCCTTGGATCTGTCCTTCCACAGGCCCATCGCCAAAACGCTCTCGAATAGCGTCAGACACGATTGATGTCGATTCTTCAAGGCCGGGTCCTTTCCGCTCCTCGATTTCGTTTCGCAAAGGGGTGCCTTGGCAATAAGCAGTGGCAGGTTCTGAGGGTTTTTTTGCCCCACTAATGGCACTGACACTGTCCACCGTTATCTCGCCAAAGCCGGCATCGATCAACTCCCTGCGATAGACGGTTTGATCGTGGTGGCCGTGCGGCGTCCGTGCGAGAAACTGTGGGGGATCATCAGGAAACACTTCCGCCAGAGAATTGGTCACGACGTCGGCGAACTCATTCGTCTCGATCCGGTCCCACATGTTGTACAGGAATGATCCTCCTGGCCGTAGAACCCTGTGGGCTTCTTGATATGCGCGCACCCTGTTCGGAAAGAACATCACGCCGAACTGGCAAAGGACCAAGTCAAAAGTCTCGTCTGGGAACGGGAGATCGAGAGCATCAGCCGGACGCCAGTCGATACGTGAGTCTTGGGGCTGTCTTGCCCGGGCACGGTCCAGCATTGGAGGATTCAGGTCCGTAACCACGTAGCGAGCGCCTACTCCCAAAACCGGGGCCACCGCCCTGGTGACAACACCGCTCCCAGCAGCAACTTCGAGCACACTGCTTGGCTGTAGTGCTACCGAGCGGCGTGCCAGATCCACCGCATATTGTTCGAATATCAACGGGACCAGATAGTCGTCATAGACATCAGGAATCGAGCCGGAGAAGACCCTGTCTGACACGATCAAATGCCTGAGCGTGTGCAGATTGCAACGCTCAGCGGGCTTATCTGCACACGCGTTTGAGGATTGAGCGCACCCATTTGATGTCCTCGGCATGCTCGGTGGCACCGCCAGGCGTCTCCACCACAACTGGTGCTCCCGCGGCAGCGATCGTCGCTGCCAGCTCATCGGTGGGGCACTCACCGTCGCCCAAGTTCTGATGACGATCGCGTCTTGAGTCGAAAGGGTCTTTGGAGTCATTGGCATGGACAAGGTCTATTCGCCCCGTTGCCGCCATCACCCGTTCGACCAGTTGTGCAAATGGCTCGCCGCCAGCCCACGAATGACAGGTATCGAGCACGAAACCGATGCCGTAGCCACCGATCTCTTCCCACAACTTCGCTATCCAGTCGACCCTCCGGGCAACCGCCTTATCGCCACCGGCGGTGTTTTCAATCAGAACGGTCATGTCCGTGTCGAGAACATCGAGGGCTTTGCGCCACCGGGTGATCCCCTCCTCCTGCGGACCGTCGCCGGTCACATGACCACCGTGAACCACGACAGCGGTCGCCGCGATCTCGGAGGCGGCGTCACAAGTGTCCTGGAGGATCTTTCGGCTAGGAATGCGAACCCGGTTGTTGTCAGCACAGAGATTGATCAAATACGGAGCATGGACATAGATGGGGATCGGAGCACTTCGCAATTCGTCGGCGTCCAATCGCGGTATCGGCTTCTTCCAGGATTGCGGACTGGAGAGAAAGATCTGGACCAGGTCCGCATCTCGCGCTTTGGCCTCCTCGAGGGGGCGCTCTGCCGGCGTATGGGCACCTACAAGTGTCATTCCTCTTCGAACCCCCAAGCTTCTCGCGACTCCCAGATTCCCTGCCGACCTGCGGCGGCCGCACGCTTGGTGGCCGCAACGGCGTAATCAGCTATTTGGTCAGCAACCACCTGCGGATCCTGCGACCAGTCCTCGGCAAAGATTCCCAATTCTCGCTCGTCGAGCCAACGAGCGCCCCACGGATTGAAGGGAAGCTCCCCTCTGGTCAGGACCGTGACTCTGAGCACCCGAACCCGGCCACCTTCGTCCTCCAGGTCAATGCCGTCGACCTCCACAACGTGCTCCCATGGGATGACCGCCGCTTCTTTGAAAGGCCCATTGATCTTCATTGTGAGACCGTCATCGCGGCACTCGATCACCTTGGTCGGAATGAACAGCTCCTTGAGCCCCCACAAAATGATGAAGGCGGCAAAAAGAAACATCACCCAGGCCCAGATCACATCTCGCGGCTCATAGATCTGGGTGTCTTCGGGACGAAAGATGATCTCACGTAGCCAGTTGGTGAGACGGCGGTTGGTAAGCACATCAAGAGAGATGATCAGCAATGGGATGCCGGCCATCGCCAGCAGCCACATTCGCACCGCTGACCGCTTGAAGACGAGGGTCATGCTTCAACTCCGAGATCGGCCGGGGTCACCAGTGCGACAAACGGGACACCCAGGTGAGCAAGGTTTTCTTCAGCGGCTCCCGCTGACCGATCGACCATGACGATCACCTGGACGATCTCCAAACCGGCTTCGATAGCTGCCCCCGCGGCCTCATCGGTGGCGGTTCCAGTGGTCGTGGCATCCTCGACGAGGGCCACTTTCTCCCCGATGTGGACAGGCCCGACCAAACGCCCTCCGATCCCATGGTCCTTGGACTCCTTACGTATCGAGAACGCCCGAAGCGGATGACCGTTGGCGGTGGAAACCATCGCAGTAGCAACCGCTATCGGATCGGCGCCCATGGTCATCCCACCTACCGCCTCCACCGACGGATCAAGAGCCTCGGTGAAGGCCCGACCCACATGCCATGCTCCGTCACCGTCAAATGTGACCTGCCGACCGTCGAGGTACCACGACGAGATCGCGCCTGACCGCAAAGTAAAGGGGCCGTCGCTACGCAGGGCATAAGTCTTCAGATGTTGAATCAATGCTTCACGGGACACGTGTGCATCGTATTGGTGATCGACCGGCAATCACCATCCCCTACCGTTGCTGACATGGACCTCTTTCTAATTCGTCACGGTCAACCCGACTGGGCCCCCGATCAGATCGCCCGCAATGACCCACATCTCACCGAGTTGGGCGTGCAGCAGTCCGAACGTGTCGGCAGACGGATGACCTCACTGGATCGGGTCGATGAGTTATGGGTTTCGTCGATGAATCGAGCAATGGAAACGGCCGATGGGATCGAGGCCGCTCTGCAACCCGACCGTGAGGTCCATGATTGGTTACGCGAGATACAGAACCCGCCACATTGGGAAGGATCGCCGGTCCAGGACATCGATGAGTGGTTTGAGAAGGCCAACCTTCGCTCGATGGAAGACCTCTGGGAAGGAATCGGGCCCGGTGGTGAGTCGTTCCGAGCCTTCCACGAACGTGTGGTCACTGGATTGGTGGCCACCCTGGACGCCAATGGGATTCACCCGATGACGGACAACCGACACCTGTTCACTGTTGACGACCCCAGGAAACGGGCGATCATCGTGGCTCACGCAGGAACCAATGCTGTTGTGCTCGGCTACCTGTTGGGTCTCGACCCGGTGCCTTGGGAATGGGAGCGCTTTCGCCAGCCACACACCGGGGTCAGTCGTTTGACCATGATGCGAATTGCTGACGGGTGGGCGTTTTCCCTTCGTCAACTCGGCAACATCTCCCACCTGCACCCGGGGATGGTCACCACATAACAGACCGCCTAGAGGACACCCATTTCGGCGAGGTCGGCAGAGACCAGGAACAAGCCCGACGCCTGGGTCTTCACATCGTTGTCGACAACCAACTCGCCTGACGCCGTCATTCGTTTGCCTCGCAGCTCATCCACTCTGGACCGGACGATCAACTCTTCGCTGACCTGGAGTGGCTTCCGATAGCGAAGCTCGAGACGACCAGTGACGGTCATCACCTTCTCCGTGAGGATGCCTGCCCAGACCAACATCTCATCGAGAGCCGTTGCCGCAACCCCACCATGAAGAACCTCACCCGCCCCCCGGTAGTCGGGTCTGGGTGTGAAACGGGCACTGACCTCACGATCAACAAGGTCGAAGTCGTCGAGATGAAGACCAATAGGGTTGTCACGACCACATGCAAAACAGCCATCGTCGTAGTGACGCCGGATCCGATCGACGAAGTCAGTGATGTCGGTATTCACGTCGCTCTATTTGCCAAAACGACGGCTACGCCCCGCGTAGTCACGCAACGCTCGCAGAAAATCGACGTGACGAAAGGCCGGCCAGTTGACGTCGACAAAAACGAACTCGGCGTAGGCCGACTGCCAGAGCAAAAAGCCAGAGAGCCTGGACTCACCGGAGGTCCGAATTAGAAGATCCGGGTCGGGAATATCTGAGGAATACATGTGCTCGGCCAAAGTGTCGGCATCGATGTGGTCGGAGATGTCACCCGCTGGAAGACCATATTCGGCCAATTCGGACACCAGGTTCTTGGCGGCGTCGACGATCTCCTGACGCCCTCCATATCCCATGGCGATGTTGAGACGACGACCGCCATGAGGGTGTGCTTCCTCAGCGGCTTTGGCCGCAGCTACCAGGTGGTCGGGGAGTTGATCCAGACTTCCGATGAACTTGAGAGCCATGTCGTACTCATCACAAAGCTGAGGCAGCCTCCCAAATAGCTCGATGAGGACATCAAAGTAGGGGTCAAGTTCGTCAGCGGGGCGAGAGAGGTTCTCCCGGGAAAGAACCCAAGCGGTGACTGCCGGTATCTCGAACTCATTGGCCCACCCCAAGAACTCTTCGAATCTCGCCATCCCCACGCGGTATGACTCTGTGTATGAGGAAAGACCTTCTTCACGGGCATATCGGCGGTGCCCGTCGAGGACGATACCGACGTGTTGGGGAAATCGACTCCGGTCAAGGCCTCTGAGGAGGTTGCGCTCATAGAGCCGGTAGAGAACGCCGAGAGCCATGGAGATGTTTCATCGTACTTCGATGCTCGATTGCCACCACCCATCCAATAGCCTATTGACATATGGAGCGGATCACTCTTGGCAAGATGCGCAACCCGATTCGCGGCTTTTTGCACGGGGGAGCGGCGATCGCCACCATCATTGGACTCGGCTTTCTCTTGGCTAGCGCTTGGGGCAACGCGCCTGCGATCGCCGGAGCCCTGATCTTTGGAATCGCATTGCTGATCATGTTCACGATCTCATCGCTCTACCACTCGATCCCCTGGGGTGAGAACTGGAAGGAACGACTCCAGCGGGTCGACCACTCGATGATCTATCTAGTGGTCGCCGGCACGTTCACACCAATCGCAATTAGTGCTCTTGACGGGGCGGCGCTGGCGATCGGTCTGAGCCTGCTCTGGTCAATCGCACTAGTGGGCATCCTGCTCAAGGCATTCCTACCCAATGTGAAGACCTACCTGTCGGTCACCCTGCAGATGGTCATGGGCTGGCTGACTCTCTTGTTTGTTCCAACGATCTACAGCCAACTTGGTGTGGGAGCTGTCCTCTTTATCTTCCTTGGAGGGCTGTGTTACTCGGTCGGCGTGATCGTTTTCACTACGAAGAAACCCAAGCTCTGGCTTCGCGGTTTCTCTTATCACGAGCTCTTTCACGTGCTGGTGATCGCAGGTAGCGTTTTCCACTTCATCGCCGTCTTGGTCTACGCCATACCGGCAACCGTCTAACCCATCCCTAGCCGTGGGGCAGCGACGACTTCTCGGCGCAAAGAGCCTCTACCTCATCGATCTCGACCGGTACCGAACTAGTCATGTTCTCGCTGCCTCCGTCCGTCGCCAGAATGGAGTCTTCGATACGAACACCAATACCTAAGAATTCCTTGGGAACCTGGTGGGTGACTTTCTCAGCGTTCTCTTTCTCCTCGGCCTCTTTGGCAGCAGCATCCGCACGACCTAATCGGATCCGTCGTTCGTTCCACTGGTCCGGATCATAATTCAGCATGGTGAGCTCGATCTCGACCTTTTCCGGAGCCACGTAAATCCCTGGCTCGACAGTGAAGGACATTCCGGGCTCAAGCGGGCGGGGAACACCGTCAATTCGATAGCTCCCACGATCGTGGACGTCCAGACCCAGCCAGTGTCCCGTTCCGTGCATGAAGAAGTGTTGATAGTGATGCATGGCCAATGCGTCATCGACGGGACCAGGAAGAAGACCAACGTCAACCATCCCCTCAGTGAGAGTCCGAGTGGCTTGGTCATGGGTGGCTTTCATCGAAGACCCCGGAACAGACATTTCGATACCTCGACGTTCCGCACTGAGGACGATGTCATAGATCGCCCGCTGCGGAGCTGTGAAGCTGCCGCTGGCCGGGAAGGTCCTGGTGATATCGGATGAGTAGCCATCAACTTCAGCGGCAGCGTCGATCAAGATCAGGTCGGACGCCCCCACCTCGCGGTCGTTCTCCTCGTAGTGAAGAACACAAGCATTGGCTCCAGACGCCACGATCGAGGCATAGCCGTTACGACGTGATCCTTTAAGCCGCCAGTAGTACTCGAGAGCCGCTTGTACTTCATATTCATAGAGGCCTGGCCTGGCGAAACGCATAGCTTCGCGATGACCTTCAGCGCTCAGATGACATGCCTGCCGTAAGCTCGTCGCCTCCCCGACGTCTTTGATGAGCATCATCTCGCCGATTGGCACGGACACGTCTTTTACCGTCGAAGGGACCACGCCACCCAAGCGCTCTCGATGGGCCCGGGCCGAATTTACGATGTTGGTGACTTTTGAATCGAAAGTCTCGTTGCCGGTTGTGTACCAAAGAACCTCCCGACCGATCATCATTCGCTCGAGAATCGTCTCCAACTCTGCGATTTCGTATGCGGAGTCCGCCCCAAACTGGTCTCTCGCCTTCTCGATCCCGGTACGGATTCCGGTCCACACCTCCAGGGCTGGGTCTTTGGGCCGCACCAAGAGCGTGTAGTCACCGTCGTCGTGACCAGGAGCGATGATGGCGACGGCATCGGGTTCGTGAAATCCTGTCAGGTACCAAAAGGCGCTTTCCTGACGGAACGGGTGCATCACATCGTGATTCCGTACTTCTTCGGAAGCGGCGGGGATCACTGCCAACCCCTCCGGCCCCACGATCTCTCCAAGCCGCCGACGGTGTTCTGCGTAACGATCAGACATAGGTGAGAAGTTAACGCGCCTCGCAAGCGAGGCATTTGAGATTCCTCACGCGCCTCGCAAGCGAGGCATTTGAGATTCCTCACGCGCTTCGCCCAGGTCACATGCGTGAGCTGATCTCGATCAGATATGGGCGGGCAGTCTGCCTTAAGGGGTGAGTTCGAGGTCGACCAGGAGTGGAAAATGGTCCGAACCGAGGGCGGGACCGAGCCGGCGGTCACGAACCCTGAGGGCGGGGCTATGTACAAGATGGTCTATCGGCACCCGCATCAGAAACACCGATGTCGTGGGAAACGACGGCTGCAAGCCGAACCCAATCTGAGAGTTGCGAAGCTCAGCGGCTGCAAGAAGCTTGCGAAACGGTGACGACCACGGTGTCGCATTGAGGTCCCCCACGACAGCAAACGCTCCCTCCTGATCGGTCGCCCACTCACCAGCGAACGCCAGCTGGGCATCACGTAATGCTGCCCGTCGTTTCTCCGTCGGGGCCAGGGGATGAGTCGAGAGAACCGCGATTTGCTCCGGCCAGCCGGTCGGGCGATAGATGATCTGCACGGCGCGTGGCTGGGCTTCGGCAAAGCCAAAAGACACGGCTTCGACATCCTCACCGCGAACCATCACCAGGGTCCCAAATATCAGATTCTCCGAGCGGGGTCTGACTAGCTCGTAATCAAGCCCTGCCGACTCCATCGCTACTTCCCAGGGGCGGCTTGCCTCATGTAGGAGCACAAGGTCGGGATCGGTTGCCTCGATGTACTCAATGACCTCCGAAAAGCTCTCGTTGGTGGACAACAGGTTGAACGACATCACCCGCAGGTTGGGAGCCGTCGGTTCGCTGAGTCCTGGTGATCCGACATACAACGGAAGAACTACAACGAAGTTCACCGCTGCGACAGCAAGTACGCCATATCCGATACGACGCCACTTGGATATCATGAGCAGCACGCCAAGGACCGCTAGGGCCACCGCATATTGCGCTCGGAAATTGGCCAAGACATCGAGCCACCAGAGCCACTCGCCAAGGAAGGCGGCCAGCGACAGGACGGCCAGCGCTACCGCGGGGATGGCGAGGAGAATCACCGGCTTAGGTCATCGATATCAAAGAGATGTCATCCAGGAGGCGATCGCCCGTCCGATCGCCTCGCCCGAGTCCTCCTGCACGAAATGGACTCCAGGAACCGTTACCTCAGTCTGGTTTTCCCAGCCTCGACACACCTCTCGCTGCCGCCCTACGAGAATCGCGCCGGGATCGGCGTTGATAAACAGCTTTGGTATCTCGGGTCCGGCCATCCAACTGGCGTTCGCCTCCACAATTGCCTGCACATCGGCCGGCTCGCCGTCGATCGGTAACTCCCTGGGCCATGCCAGAGTCGGCCTCCGCGACTCCCCAGGCTCCTGATATGGCTTGCGGTAGATAGCCATATCGACGTCCGAAATCGGGTTGATGACGGATCCGGGGAGGATTCTCTCGACGAACACATTTTTGGTTAGCACCAACTCTTCACCGGCGTCCGACCTCATGCCCTGAAAGATCCGTACCGAGGCCTCACCCCAGTCGTCCCATGTCAACGGAGTGACAATTGTCTCGGTGTAGGCAACACCCTTCACCGATCCTGAATGACGCCGTCCCCAGTCAAACCCGAGTGGACCTCCCCAGTCGTGGACAACCAGGGTGACCTGGCTATCGACACCAACCGCCTCGAGGAACGCTTCCAAGTATTGGGCATGGTCTTGGAAGCGATACTTGCCCTCCACCTTCGCCGAGTCACCCATGCCGACGAGATCGGGTGCGATGCAACGCCCCATTTCTCCCAATTCGGGTATCACCGTTCGCCACAAGTAAGACGACGTCGGGTTGCCGTGGAGGAAGACAATCGGATCGCCGTTCCCATGCTCCACGTAGGCCATTTTCGAGCCGAGCACGCTGGTCTCGGTCTTCTTCAAGGGATCAAACTGTCCAGACATCGGGCAATTCTACGACCCTGACGGACCCTCTATTCCTCCTCGAAGGGTGGTGGCGCTCCCGGGTCGGGCATTCCGGCTGCGATCGCCCAGTCGCGGGCGACCGCAAGTGCTTCACTCTTTGGGTAAGGCCCATCATCGATCCGCTTCTCGAGGAGGACCTTCATGATCTCGCCTACAGCCGGGCTCGGTTCCATGTTCAGAAAGGCCATGACCTCATTGCCATCGATCGGAGCTCGCAGCTTCGAAAGCTCTTCCTTCTCAGAAAGTTCGCTTATCCGTGTTTCCAACTCGTCCAGCCGGGACTGGATGGTCCGCTCCCTCCGTTTGTTGGCGGTGGTGACATCACATCGCACCAACTCGTTGAGCTTCTGCAGCAGGGGCCCGGCGTCGCGCACATATCGTCGAACGGCGGAGTCGGTCCACCCCAGTTTCAGAGTGTGGGGACGTAGATGGAGAAAGACGAGCTGGCTTACGTCCTCGACAATTTCTTTGGGATAGCGAAGCTCGCGAAGACGACGACGGGCGATTCGAGCCCCGGCAACTTCATGGTGATGAAAGGTCACTCCCCGAGGGCCGAACTCCCGCGTATCTGGTTTCCCGATGTCGTGGAGAAGGGCGGCAAGACGTAACACCAGATCAGGCTGTGCCTTGTCAACTACGGCGAACGTGTGCGCCAGCACGTCTTTGTGTCGGTGGTAGGGGTCCTGTTCCATTGCCAGCAGAGGAAGCTCCGAAAGGAAGTGGTCGGCGAGACCGGTCTCCACAATCATTCCCAGAGCCGCTCCGGGCGCCGGTGCAATCATCAACTTGGATAACTCATCCCGAACTCGCTCCGCTGAGATGATCTCCAGTCGCGAAGACATCCTGCGCACTGCATCGACCGACGCTTCATCGGGAGCAAACCCCAGCATCGCATGAAAACGGAACAGTCTGAGCATTCGGAGGGGGTCGTCACCGAAGGCCACCTCTGGGTCTAGTGGTGTTCGAAGGGTTTGGCTCGCCAGATCGACGAGGCCGTTGTACGGATCGATCGGCTCCAATTCGCCCAATGAGAGGGCGATGGCATTGATGGTGAAGTCACGCCGACTGAGGTCGGTTTCGATGTCGTCCGAGTAGGTGACGGTCGGTTTGCGCGAATCGTCTCGGTAAATCTCCTTGCGGAAGGTTGTGATCTCGACGGTGTGCTCGTCTTTCCGTGCTGCGATCGTGCCGTACGCCTCCCCCACGTTGTAGACCACGTCAGCCCAACCATGGAGCAACTCGGTGACCCGTTTGGGGTGGGCCCCGGTGGCGAAGTCGAAGTCCTCGAGGGGACGTTGCAGAAACGCATCTCGAACCGATCCCCCAACCAGATACAACTCCTCGCCGGCACTGTCGAAGATCTCGGCAAGTTGGTATGGAGGTAGATCAGTTGATCTGAGGAATTCGAGCCGTTTCGGGATCACGGTCAGGCAGGTTATCGACCCCAGAAATCACAACGGGGGTCGGTGGGTCAGACCGGGATGCCGGCCGCCTGGGCTTTGGCCCGTATCTCGTGCGTATTGCGAACAAACGGAAGCGCAGAGTCGATGGCCACCTTCTGATCGACCACGTGTTTGAGAAGCGCCTGATCAAAAGTCTGCATCCCGTGAAAGCCGCTTTCTTTGATGACCTCCACCAGGAACGAAGCCTCATCGCCCGCCAGGACCCACTCCTGAGCTCGCTCGTTGTTCGTGAGCACCTCGGTGGCAAGGATCAACCCAGAATCGGCAGTCTCGACGAGGAGTTGGCTGACGACTGCCTGCAACTGTGCGGCCAATTGGCTTCTGACGACGGTTCGCTCCGAGTCGGGAAACAGAGAGACAAGACGAGTAATGGTCTCTGCCGGATCAGTGGTTCGCATCGATGAGATGACCAGATGCCCGGTCTCGGCGGCGTCGATCGCCGCTCTGGCTGTGTCGGTATCAGTCAGCTCGGAGACCATGATCACGTCGGTGTCATGTCTCATGGCACCTCGGATGGCGCGGGCCATGTCGGAAGTATCGACGCCAAGCTCGCGCTGAACGACAACAGATCGCTTGTCGGGATGAAGCACCTCGATCGGATCTTCGACAGTGAGGATGGCGGTGCCTCTGTTGGTGTTGATCCAGTCGATCATCGACGACATCGTCGACGTCTTGCCAGACCCGGACGGGCCGGTAATGAGGACCAGACCCGACGTTTCGCTGGCCAACTTCTCAACAACTCTGGGGAGACCCAGCTCAGCGAAACTCTTCGAGCCGGGCACCACGCTGCGCAACACCATCGACACCGAACCACGCTGACGGAATGCCGTGACCCTGAAACGGCCTATCTCGTGTTTTCCGTATGCGAAGTCGGCTGTGCCGCGATCTTTGAAATCGGAAGCCGCTTTCGGGGTGAAGATGCCCTCGGCATAACCCTGTGTATCGGCAGGTCTTAGTGGCTCGAAACCATCGAGACGTTTCAGATCACCGTCGATTCGGACGATCGGCGCGGATCCAACCTTCAAATGAACATCAGAAGCCCCTACAGCGACGGCACGCTCGAGGACTTCGTCAATATTGAACTCCATATTCCTTTCCCACAATGGTCCCAGATGGTTATCGGCCAACCGAGGGTGAGGTTGAGCAGTGGTTCGGAGCAAATATCAGCGGATTTGGTCCCTATCCAACGTGCTACTACCTGAGGTTTGTCGGACTAAATGGTCCAGTGGCGGGAGATGGCCTCGGTCGCCTCGTCCACTGCGGCCGCGGCGGTATTGGGGGATGACTGCGACGGAACAGATTCCGTGTCGCCGGTGATACCGGCAAGACCCATCAGGGTGGTGGCCGCCGACTGCTCCAAAGCGTCCAGGTCGTACCCTCCTTCGAGGGCAAGCACGATTCGGTTTGGCGGATGGACTGCGGCGACCTGAGCAGCCATCCATCCATAGTCGTCAGCCACCAGATTCATGTCTGCCAAGGGGTCAGCAACATGAGCGTCGTAGCCAGCGCTTATCAAGACCCAGTCAGGCTCGAATTGGGAAAGCACGGGGATCACCATCTCGGCCCACACCCGTCTGTAAATGTCGCCAGCGGTCCATGCCGGAAGCGGAATATTCACATTTGTGCCCTTGGCCTCACCGGCATCGATGTCGAGCACTTGACCTTCAAAAGGATAGAAATGATCCTGATGCACCGAGACATACAAGGTCCCCGGATCATCGCCGACAAGCGCCTGGGTCCCGTTGCCGTGGTGAACGTCCCAGTCGAGAACCGCCACCCTCTCTCCCCGGGAACGGAGCAACGCGGCGCTGATCGCAACATTGTTGAAGATGCAAAAACCCATGGCACGATCGCGCAGGGCGTGATGTCCCGGCGGACGTGTGATAGCGAATCCGGTGCTGTCGGAACGCTCTCGAAGCTCCTCGGTCAGGACCCGGACGCCACCTGCGGCGGTGAGGGCAGCTTCCCACGTATCGGGTGAGGCAACCGTGTCCATATCCAGGGCACCTCCACCCAATGAGCAATAGGCCTCGATCATCTCGATATATGAAGCGTCGTGGGCCACAGCAAGTTCGCTTCGGTCGATCCGAGGTGCCTCGATCTCGACGATGTCAAGACCTGAGCCAAGAACGCCTCGATGAACGGCCTTGACCCGCTCCGGGCGCTCCGGATGCCGCTCACCCGTATCGTGCTTCAACGAAGACCCGTGTGTGGCGACAAGGACTTCCATCGCCGTACTCTCCCATACGTGTCCCATCAGGTCCGTATCGAAGGAGCCTGGCCATCACCAGTCACGATCAGTCGCGGCTGGTCGCGGGCTCAAGCCCGACCATGGAACGCCGACACCGCTGACGGGTTCCTGCGTTTGGAAAGAGGAGGCCAAGATTTTCTGGGCGCGGCTACAGCCTCGCTGACGGGGTTCGACGCCAGAGTCGTTTACTCCCCAGCGCTATACCCGAATTCAACACGGATCTGGGTCAGAACCGGTTACGAAGAAGCACATCGCCTCGGAGTTATGGAACGCTCACTGAGCCGACCGATAGAGAACCCAAGGAACCCCATAGCGGAGATTCAACCG
>Ga0255048_10001808_pt1 | contig 14300 bp, 23 predicted proteins | sample JV7_2_2_MG_FD_183619 | JGI IMG/M metagenome (GOLD analysis project Ga0255048, IMG submission 183619) | Seawater microbial communities from Jervis Inlet, British Columbia, Canada - JV7_2_2 | ecosystem: Environmental > Aquatic > Marine > Inlet | place: Canada: British Columbia | collected 2016-10-06
TTAAGGGCCGACCAAGTACCTTCTCGTGGTAATCCTCTCATGGTCGGCCTTACTCATATTGCACGTTCACACTGGCCGAGCAACCTGTCGCCGCCCCTGGATCCGTAGCTGTCACCACAACCGCTTGGTTCAAGTTGTCCTTGTCGTAAAGGCCAAACGGGAAATCAAAATCGTACGGAAGCTGGTTGTCCAACAACGGCAAATCAATCAACCACACGGTTGAACCGCCGATGGCGACGGTAATGCCTGCCGCAGTTGGCGCAGCACCAATGTACGTGCAAGTGATCTTGCGGATTACATGGCGTTGATCCGCAACGGCAGCGATCGTCACAACCGCAACAGTATCGGCGGCAGGGTGGCTGGTGGCATCTACTGGAGCCAGCTTCAGTGCCGCGAATTGACCTTCTCTTGGTAGTCCTCTCATGGGTTACCCTATTCGTATTGTACGTTGAGTGTCACAAACGTATCAGCCTCATTGGGATCCGTCGCAGTGATTACAACTGCCTGATTGACCTCATCCTTGTCATATAGACCTTGGAGAAAATCAAAGTCGTGCGGGCGCTGGTTGTCTAGTAGCGGCAGGTCGATCTGCCATACGGTCACTCCGCCGATCGACACCGTAAGCCCCGCCGCCAAAGGAATGCCACCGCGATAAGAACAGGTGATTTTTCGAATGACCCAGCGCTCATTTGCCACCGCCACAATCGTTATGGTCGCAGCTTCATCTTTGGCGGGATATTCCCCACGAAGCGTTAGCGGCCCACATTGCCCTTCTTTCGGTAGTCCTCTCATTAGGATAACTCCGTGCCATAAACTGTCAGCGACGGGATTGCATCGTCGTCAAAGCCTCTTGATCCGTGCTCTCGGCGTGACCGATGACCCAACACATGATGGGGATCCATCGCTCGGCCCAGATGTTCCGGCGCCGAGACCCGCCGATCGGCCAACACCGCCGCCTTCAATCGATCCTTGAACAGTTCGTGCATATTGCCGACCCGATCATTGAGAATCAGATCCGCGGCGGCACGACAGCCCTGTATCAACACCTCGGCGATCAACGATCCGCCAGGAGGATAGGGATTGGCCGCGGTTAATGCCGTTGGAGACAAGTGAATCCGGAACGTCACCTCGTAGGCGGCGTTGGGCGTCGGGTGCAACATCAACAGCTTGCGAGATTCTACTTGCCCGGAATGTTCCAGGGCGACGACGGCAGCCAACGAAGGCCAACCGGTCGCCGTTTGGCTCTCTCGCAATCTACGAATGACCTGATCACCACGAACCAAGATCGGACCATAGCCGAATTGGTTTTCGTAGGATCCATCACCGTCGAGACCGTCCACGAAGGGCGGGAGAATGTAATCTCCCAGCCCTGAAATAGTCGTGAACTTCAGCAATGGCCTCAAGAACGACCAGCGATGCGCCCACTTCTCGCCCAGAATGGTATCGGGGTAATAGGTGTTGCGCATGGCCGAATTGAGAATGTCGGTCAGCCGGGCCAGCTTCTCCGTATCGGTCGGGATGGTCCGGCCCATGCGCGCAAACACGCCGGTCTGCTCCAGCAAGGTCGTACGCGTAACCGACAAACCCGACTCGGAGCCACCAGGCGGCCCCAGACCCAGATCGTAGGTGCCGAAGACCAGCAGCATGGCTTAGACCTCCACGTAAGTTAGGAAGCCCTGTGCATTCGGAGTGGTCCCAGCCAAAGACAGTTCCAGGAGAGTAGCCGCGGTCGTTTCAAACAAACCCACCGGACAAAACGGCATCGAACACGGAATAGGCGGCACCGTTGCCAGAACCGTCATAGCCGTATCACCAATCGCGCCCGATATTGCCGTCCCCGCAGCGCCGTCCTTGAACGTATACGTCTCATCACCCGTGACAACTTCTATCGTCATAAACACGGAGAGAACGCGGATCTTTTTCCCTGTAACGGCCGCAACCAACGTCCCAGTCGCAGTGAGATTGATTACCGCGAACTTGGGCGTCAACGCCGTACCACTGGCCGTCATAAAGTCCGCAGCCAGTTGGGCGCTGACGGGGAGTGGATTGCTATGGGCCACATCCCCGCTGTTGGTCCCATCAACACCGTGAATTAGTTTTTGACGCTGGGCGTGCATAGTCTCGCTGCCGACCGTTACTTCGTCGGTGGCGATCTTGTTGCCAGCGAAATCAATTCCATCGGCCATAATAGTGCGCCCTTCTAACTAGTTCTTGTCGCCGGCACACATACAGTACATCGCCTTGACGTCCTGCGTGACCGCCGAACCCAGCTTGGTTGCCAGGACCGGGGCCATCAGAATGTCGAGCGGGAAGTCTGTTGACCCGTAAGCGGTACTCGTTGCCGTTTGAACGCCATTCACCGCAAAGTAAGCCCTCGCGCCGTCGCCGTAGATTCCCAATCGCATCAGCGTGGAAATCACCGGAACGCCAACGGCCGATTCCACCGTCGCCAACGAGCCACCGTCCAACCGCTGAATCGTGTTCAGCGAATCGCCATTGGCTTGCAACGTCTGGAAGCCGATGAAGTCAATGTCGGCCAGTGCGGCGGTGTCGTCTATTTGCCAGACATCGTTGCCGGCCGCACTCACTTCCCCGAGCCCGCAGACGATCGCACCTTCGTTGTCACCGACCAGCAGCATCGAGATGCCCCACTCGCAGATGAACTTGCGACCCGCCGAAGCCTTGACTAGCGGACAACCGTATTGAATCCACGCCTCGATGTTGTCGGTGGTATCAACCTGGATATTGACCTTGCCACCTTCAACTGTCAGGTCGGCCGTTATATCAGCGGTCGCGTCACTCTCATCGAGAACCCAGCCATTGGTCAGCGCCGGAACAAACTGAAATTCTTCCATGATCATGTTGTAGTTCGAAACATCACCCAAAAAGTCAGGTGGCAGCCGCGACATGGCCCAAGCTGACGGGCCGATAACCGTTGGTTCGCTGCTGTGAATTTTTCCAAGACTCATAATCTATACTCCTAATTTTGAGCCATGCCTTGGCACGCTCCTTAAACCAAACAGTCAACGCCTAATCGTTATCCGCGGCCGTTGCCATAACCCACAACCTACGACGGTTCTTGACCTTCAGGTTGTAGACCAAGTCGAGGTCTTTACCGATCACGCCGACGTAGCCGGACAGCTCCTTGGCTTCGTCGCTCTCGATTTGCTCGTAGCCCTTGAGCACCGCGATCTTCGCGACACCCCAGTCGAAGCCGTAAATCGGATCGTCAGAGTCGCTATCCAACGCACGCATTTCGACCAACGGGTGACCGTTGACCCGCGTGCTGCCGGCAAACTTGAACAGGTCGTCGCCCAGTTGATCGTTTTGCAACTGAGCCAGGGCTTCATGTTCCCAGACCAATTGAGGTTTCATGTAGACCTGAAGGTTCGGACGGCCACCATCGGTGACCATCGACTCGATTTTACTTCTGAGCGGGGTCTTCCAAGCGGTTTGCCCCATGCACGCTCGCATGCCCTTCACTGAATCGTCGGCGCTGACGTCGGTATATTTCAACGTGTAGTTCTTCCACCCGCTGTAGGTGCTACTGTTGAGACCGATACCACTGGAGAAGCCGCTGGGGTTTCCGCCACCGAACTCGCCGGGATAGGTCGCCGAAGAACCAGTGATCTTCTTGACGCAGTAGGACTTCATGCCAAACGGCGTGATGCCGTCGGATTGGCCGGGGTGACCTGACAGGGTCGACTCGACCAACTCCAAGAATCCCAGCCAGGAAGCCGCTCGCTTAGATCCGAACAGATCGATGAGCTTCACCTGATTGCCGGCGTTCATACGAATCGCCGCTTCATCGACGCCAAACGATTCAACGGTTCGGCCCCAGCGAATGGAAGCCTGCGCCGTTACATCTTTGGTCTCGATGATGCGCTGGACATAGTGACCCGCATGATGCGCAGTGGTTGATTTGTTCACCAAAGCAAACCAGTCGATGGTATCACCACCGTCCAGTTGCATGCGGTGCTTGTTGAATAACTCGGGAATGAAAAGATAGTTCTGTTGGTCTGACGCGAGATCGATCAGGCTATTCCGATCGAAAAACGCAAGCGTTCCGTTCGCCAGGTCCAACAGGTCCGTGGTTACGATTGGAGGCATTGTTTATCTCCTAGCTGCTGAACGACGCCGCCCGTGCCCGCAACTCGTCTTCTGTCAGCGTAGAGGCTTCTAGAATTCTCTGTCGCGCGGCCGCAGCTCGCTCCTTGAGTTCTTTTTGTGGATCCGGCGAGGCATTCCCTTGGCCTGCCGGACGACGTATACCTTGTGATTCACGATCCTTGACCTGCTTGGCAACTTCTTCGCGCGCCTGAGTCGCAGCACGATTTCCGAATTCCAAGCCGACAGCAGCCTTGAACAACGCCTCTTCCGATTGGGCAGGTAAGTTCATCTGCTCGAAAGATCGCTGAAGGGCCTGCATCCTAGGCAAGAGCTTTTCGACACGAGCGGTGTGCTCGCTGCTTCCTCGGGCAAAGGCCGATGTCGGGCCTTTTCCAAGGACGTCAGCGTACGACTCGCCATGTTGACCAATCAAACCATCCATGGCGCTTACCACCAAATGATGGGTAATCTGTTGAAGTTGTTGTTGGAGCGCCTGGACAGCGTCATTACTCGAAGTTCCAGCACCCATGCCACCGTGTAGCACTTCCAATTGTCCATTGAGATCGGACAAGAACTGTTCATCGAAGTCCGCGTGATCGAAACGCTTGAACGCCGCTTTCTCGGCGGGTGTCGCGCCAGTGGGCGCTGCGGCCGGTTGCGGTGCTTGAGCTGGAGCCGGTTGTGATTGCGGCGTAGCGGTCAGTCGATTGAGATAATCGACCAGGGCTCCTTTTGTTTGAAAACCCATAGCGGCTTCGCGAGGTAGTCCCAGAGTTGCCGCAATGCCAAGAACCTCGTCGTCGATGTCGGATGTTGGAGCAGCCGCGGCCGGAGTTTCCGGTACTGTTTCAACTGGCGGATCTGTCGAAGGTGCTGCGTCATTGTCGCTGCCATCAGGAACGATCGGTTCGGAAATATCTTCGGGCATCGGAAACTCCTAGCAAACAGTCAGCCCGCGGAAGCGAGCTGCCTTTTCGAATTCAAGTTTGGAACCAACGACGGCCGTACCGTCGTCTTTGTACTCGATTGCAATTCCGTGCCTGCGGTGTTCCTCTCGGAATTCCGGCACCTCTTCAGGCGTACAGGACAAGGCCGTGCTCTTTTTGGGCCAGAGGTCGCATTTCAAAGGCTTTGTTCGATTGCCAAATCCCATTTCGAACGTCTTCCCATCTTGCTCCACGCAACTCGGAGCGTTCCCAATCGGAACCTTCAAGATGATCAGTTCGCCATCGTCGGCCGTATACGCTTGGTTTCGCATATCCATTGAACACTCACAGCGCAAAGAAAAGGGGGCGCCAAGCTCAAAGCTCAGCGCCCCCTGTTAGGCACCTCGTGAATCAGGCACTCAGTCCCCAATGGCCCTAGGGGCGTGCCCTATTTCTTTGCGGTTGTTGCTACATTACATTCTTCCTCATCGACGCACAAATATACGCCAAGCCTACACAATCCATCGCTTTCAGTATAGCATCAGTTATTGAATTCTGACAAACCCAGTATCGGATCAAGATCATGGCCTACCGAAGAGAAACCAAGAAGGCTCGCAAAGATCGACTGGAGGCCGCGGGCAAATGGACGGATTTCAAAAACACCCGAGACGAACTGGTTCAGCGATATCTTGACCAAGGAATGGACGAAAAAGAGGCCACAAAGCAGGGTGGAAAGGAAGCAGACTCACTTTTCGACAACTATGGGACCAAGGCTGAGATCGAGGAAGTACAGCAGGAGCAGGTCAGACGCCGCAACAGCGCACCCCAGCCCAAGGCAATCGACATGCTGGTCAAGGCCGGCATAGCCAAACAATCAGAAGGGCCTGGCATCATCAGCCCTGAGGTGGAAATCCGATGGGTCCACCAGAACCTCATGGTCTCGTGGGACGAAATAGATCCCCAGTCCGTACCCACGGGCGGCGCCGTCGCCCTACTGGAACAAGCCAAGGGCGACTTCAGGTGGTTCTTCGAGAAGTTCTACAGCAAGCTCATGGTCAGTCGAACGGTTGACGAAACCAACGGCGAAGGCGACGGGGAAGATCCCGCGGAAGTGGAAAGCATGATCGGCGATCTGTTGACCCCCGCCCAGATGCAGGCGGTCCAATAATGAACCAGTGGCACAAGATCGTTCCTTTGGATCCCATCGCCAACCTTCAGTTCCGGGCGGAAATGCACCAAAAGGCCGCCAATTCGGCTTCTCACCGGCGAGCCCTCAGAAAAATGTGTCAAGAAGACACCCTGTTCTTCATCAACGCGTACGCGTGGACTTATCAGCCGACGATAAACCCAGACCAGCCCAATCAGCCGTTCATCACCTTCCACCGACAGACAGAACTGGCCTTGGACCTGATCCCCACGATCGGCAAGCGCCACAGCTCTTTTCTGAAGTCCCGTTCCATGGGTATGAGCTGGATGCTGCTGCTCATCCTCTTGCCCCGATGGCTGTGGTGGAAGCTACAGAGCTTCGGACTGGCCTCTCAGACCGACGATCTGACCGACACGCCAGGCAACTACAGATCGCTTATCCCCAAGGTGGATTATGCCCTGAAACGTCTCCCGGCGTTTCTGAAGCCCAAAAAGGTCCGTCGCAAGAAGGGGGAGCTACACAACCTCGAAACGGACAGCATCTACTGTGGGAGCGCCCGGACCAAGGACGGACTACGCAGTGAGCGTCACACGGCACTGCTGCTCGACGAGTTTGGATCCTTCGAGCTGAAGATGGGAGAACTCTTTCTATCAGCACTTCAATCGGTATCGGAGTGCAATTGGATACTCAGCACGCCTCAGGGCAGCGTCGGCGCCTTCCACCACATCGTCAAGAAGACCGCGATCAAAAACTACAAGATCCACTGGTCACAATGGCCACTCAAAGCCGCCGGGCTCTACAAATTTGACGGCAAGACGCTCAAAATCGTCGACGAGACGTTTCCGTTCCCCCCCGACTACCCCTTCGTGCCCGACAACCGCCTTCGAAGCCCTTGGTACGATCAAGTCTGGAACGAGATTCAGATCGCCTCAATCATGGCCCAGGAGCACGATTGTAGCTTTATCGGCTCTGGAGACCCGGTATTCAACCCCATCGAGGTCGATCGGATCCGCAAAGAGCATTGCGTGGAGCCCACCTCTCGATGGTCGATCGAACGCAACAACATCATCAAAGACCCCAACGGCCCGATCCTAGTATGGGCCAACACCACCGACGGCGGACCGCCGCGAGACCGCCGCTACGGCGCCGGATGCGACGTTTCCGCCGGGACAGGCGCCTCGGACTCCACCTGCGAGATATTCGACTGGAGGACTCGCAAAAAAGCCTGCGAATACGTCGTCAACGACCAAAACGAGTACAAATTTGCCAAACAATGTGCCATGATAGGCCGATTTTTCTCTGACTACGAAGGCCGGCCGGCCCAAATGGTCTGGGAGGCCAACGGCGGACTCGGCAGGAACTTCGGCAATGAACTGATCGACCAGAACTACGAAAACCTCTATTGGGCGCCATCGGACGATGATTTACAGTCGGCCGCCAAGCCCGGAGTGCCCGGATTCTGGTCAACTGCCAGCAGCAAAAAAACGATCATTAGATCGTACTTCCGCGCCCTAGCAGCCTGCGAGGTCATCGATTCCAGCCTGGCGTCCGTCGACGAACTCCACGACTTCGTCTACGGCCCCGGTGGAAAAATATGCCACAAAGCCGATCTTCCTTCGCACCCCGTCTTGTCTGGAAAAGGCGAAAATCACGGGGACCGTGTCATGGGCAGCTCGCTGGCGTATCATATCATGCCGCCCGATGACCAACTGTTCGTCAGCGGAGAGGTGCAAATGGCCCACGGCGAAATTGCCGATATGATCGAAGAACAACGCGAGTACGAATTCCGAACAACCAATAGCAGAGACGGATGGTGTAGGAGTCACGCTGATGCCCTTTGACCCAGAAGACAAAGACTCAGTCTCAAAACTCTCGGTCGCAATGGTCCGAAGTAACGATCACATCAGGAAGTTCCGCAAGAAACGCTACCAGATCCTCCAACAATACGTCGGCTGGCATCACCAAGAGCATCAGGCCAGGCGTTCCGTGCCACTCAATCTCATCACCGACTTCGTCGACACCTACGCCTTCGCAATGACACCGACCAACCCCACCGCGTACATCACCGTCCAAAACGGCACGCAGAACATAGAAGACAGCGCCAGAAAGCTCCAGATGGCCGTCGATCACCTGATTGGCGTAATCGATCTCTCGAGCACCCTGTACTTCAACGTCTTCGATGCGCTGATCAGCACATTCTCCGTTATGAAAATCGGACTGCTTACCGGCCCCAACGTCACAACCCTTCCAGGCTTCCTACGGACCGTCGGACAGATATTCGCCAATCACGTTCTACTCGACAACTGGATCCACGACATCAACGCCACCAGTTGGGACTCCATCACCTACGCCGGCGATGAAGACTTCCCCACCCGAGAAGAACTGGTCGAAGAAGGCGTGGTCACCGAACAAGAAGCCGAAGAACTACCCACCGTCGAAGTCTCAGTAGAAAAAGGCGTGAAGCCGGCCTTCGATACACAGGGCCTGAAGAAGCGAGTCAGTCGATGGCAAATGTGGCTGCCTCAAGAACGTCAGATCGTGACATTCGTAGGTGACGAACGAGGCCCCACGGCAAAAACACTCGGCGAACCCATCAGTTGGACCGGTCCCGACGAAGGCCCCTACATCAACCTCTCGCTCAAGCCCATACCCGGAAGAACATTCTCCTTGTCGCCCGCCAGTTCCATTTTAGAGCTACACGAACTGGACAACGTGCTCTTTCACAAGGCATCGGACCAAGCTCGGGACGCCAAACTGGTGTTCGGAGCACGACGCGGACAACACCAGGACGCCAATAAGCTGCGTATGTCGCCCGACCGAGAAATGGTCACCGTCGACGCGGATCCATCCATGATCAAAGATTTCCACTTCCCCGGACCCGATCAGGGCATTCTCGGGATGCACGCCATCACCGGACACGAATTCAACGTCAGAGCAGGGAACCTCTCGCTACTCAACGGAACAGCCGCACAGACCGATACCGCCCGGCAAGACGAACTGCTCGACCGCAACGCCAACGGAAAAGTCGACGCCCAGAGAACTCGGGTAACGACCTTCACCGGCAAAGTGCTCCGAACAATCGCTTGGTATCTGTTCACTGATCCGCTCGTAATCCTGCCGCTCTCCAGACAGGTTCCGCGAACCAATAAAACAATTCCCACCACTTTCACGCCCGACGATCAAAAAGGCGACTTCTTCGACTACAACGTGACCGTCAACCCAACCTCCATGGCCGCGCAAACGCCGGAACGGGAACTCTCAAAGCTGGTAGGCTTCCTCAACACCTTCTACGATCGATACCGACAGGAAATGGCACAGATGGGTGTGGCGATCAACTGGCCCGAACTCATCAAAGAAGCCGGGAACCTCATGGGGATCCAAAACGCCGACCGATACATCATGCTCATGGCCCAGCCGGCACAGACACCCCAATCAACAACGACATCACCCGGTGGACAGCCGAGACAGCCGGTCAACGCCGGAAAGCAGTCCGACTTCGAAACCCAACTACTACAATCGATTGGGAAAACGAACGCGGCCTAGCGACAGATAGGCGGGTGTGGTTTTTCATCTACCCCTACTTCGAAACACCAGGAATCAACGAAAGACCGAACTTCTGCTTGGACCAGCGTTCCTCGTTCGGGATGTCAAGCATCACTCCAACTCCTCAAACGTCGCCCAAAAGTCCTCGTCAGTATATGGATGCAAGTTCCCAAACTGATCCTTCACAATCCAATCACCCAAACAAAAGCGAATCGGACCATGAGGTGTTGTTACCACAAAAGCACCTTCGTAAATGCGAAGAGATCCGATAGCGCAATCACCCAATGCAAGAGCACTCTCAATCCAATCGGGCGGATCCACCATCAAAACCGCAGATGCCTCAACCCGAAAAGCATCAACCTCCAAAGCCAACTTCCGATACCTCTTCCGATACCTCATTGCAACAACTCCGTTCCACGTGAAACAAAACAGAACTGACCATTTGACCGAACACCCAGTACCACAAGAACCATAACACCACCAAACACGCCAAAAGGATGATTCTACCGATAGGAACCCTCAAATTGAACGACTTTGATGACAAGGGGTTAAGTGGAGTCCCACGCTCGCGGACGCCGGGACGGTTTTTCGCGTTCTGAGCGATGGAAAGAATTCTATTTGAGTCACAAGTCGTTATGTGGCAAGGTCTTACGTTCATAGCGTTCGATAGTCGAGTGCAACGTAACACCCCTTATAGGACTCAACGACAGACTGAAGCGACGATATGAGACAGGGGGCAAACTGGTTGTAGATACCCATCAAACCCATTGCAAACACTGTGTAAGCTCATTGCAAGTTCGAGGCGTTATCAACCATCCAACGGGGGATACATCCTACCGCCGCTCCCCCCCTAGTATTTACTTGGCTCCTCGATTCGTCAATAGCGCCGCCCAATCCCTACCAAAAGAGTAGGACATTCAATCTGATAAAGTCCTTGACAGGGATACACCATTTGGTGTATGGTGTATGTAGAAATGCTCTCGCGTTGTTTGGTGCAACCGAGAGCGATGGTCAACACCTGATGGGAGGAATCGACGATGGCAAGCATATCGAAACAGGCGGAGAACACAATAGTATTGCGAGTCAATCCCGATGGCTGGCAAGCTATTTTCGGCGGTCCGCATGCCGAATCAGTATTCAATTCATTTGGAGCGTTTGAAATACCGACACCATTTCCAGCCCATGAACCGGCTACAAGCGTTCTTCAAAGCATCCGCGCACTTAATCCCGGCGTTGTCGTGAGTCTGGACGGTGTGGCGTGACGAAACACGAATTGTCTCAAGCGTACAAGCTGGCACGTTCCTCCGCTATTCTTCCGGGCTACCTGTCGGAAGACCTTGAAGCATTCCACGGCTATGGGCTTCCAGGGTTCCAGCCGATCCACTGTTCAATCGAACACGTTGCTGCGCTTATCCGTGGGCAATGTTTTTGCCTAGACGGTTCAATGGATTCGGTCGAATTCGCTGAGCTTGCCACATTGGGACGAAGATTATTCCAGATCGTAGGTGCATCATGCTAACCGAACAATATCGTCCGCAATTCTGGTCGGATGTCGTTGGTCAATCCAAGGCGCTCAAGCGCATCGAGACAATCGGAAAGCGCGGTTTTGCTGGTCGTGCGTACTGGATAACGGGTGCATCGGGAACTGGCAAGACGACAATCGGGCGCTTGCTGGCGTCCGAGATTGCCGATCCGTCGTGCGTTGTCGAGATCGACGCTGGTGAATTGACCATCGGGCGATTGCGCGAGATTGACGCATCATTGTGCATGTACGGTCTAGGTGCCAAGAGCGGTAGAGCGGTCATTGTCAATGAGTCGCACGGTCTTTCGGCGTTGATTCTACGCTCTTTACTGGTCGTTTTAGAGCGCATTCCTAGCCATTGTGTCTGGATATTCACGACAACGATTGACGGCCAAGAATCCTTGTTTGAAGACAATATCGACGCGCACCCGCTCTTGAGTCGTTGCGTCACGATCGCATTGACCCGACAGGGATTGTCGAAACCGTTCGCCGAACTAGCTCAACGAATAGCGCAACGTGAAGGGCTGGACGGTCAACCGCTCGAAAAATACGTCCGATTGGCGCAGAACCATAAGAATAACTTGCGAGCCATGATCCAAGAGATTGAATCAGGAGGAATGTTGGTATGAACACCCTAAACGAATATCAAGAACATAAAGCGGCACGCAAAGCAGGAAAGGCGGTAGCGTGATGCACAATAACCTTCGGTATTACTATCGTTGCATGGATTGCCTCTCAGTCGCAGCAACAGCGGAACAACTACCGCCCAATCGTAGCGCGACACTGCGCGGGCGTATCGGCTGTATATGTGGCTTGTGCAATGGCCCACTGGATTATATGGGTGCGGTAGTCGGCCGACGCTTGACGGTTGAATCGTCCGAGTGTCCCTGTGACGCTCGATGCACAAATGCCCGAGGCCCGGACTGTGAATGTTCTTGTGGCGGCGCTAATCATGGCACAAAGCGAGTAGTGAAGGTAATCCGAGACGCTGGCGCTATCCCTCGTTTGTGCATGCCGGACACGGCCAAAGCGCGGGCGATTGCCAAAGAATGGCGCGCCGCGCGGTTGAGAGTACAAACGCATCTTGACGAACTGGGGGAAGAACGGCGCAGCGGATGGTTATCTGATAATAAGTACAACCAACAGTATCAGTTACGCTACTCGCTCAGCAGGGCAAGTAAAGCCAAAACCCACGCTGGGCGTATGAAGCACCTCGTTGCGGTTGAACTGGTTGGTAATGAATCATGCTAACCGACTACCAGGAACGCAAACGCGCCCGCAAAGCCAAACGATTGACGACGGGCGGAGGCTTGCTGGCGACCTTTAGCTACTTGCTAGAGGCACTGGACTATATCGTCTATTCGGTGGCGTATCAGTCCTCCGCTGTCGTTCTGCGCGGTCCGTACGGCAATGTTTCGCATTATGGCAACGTACAGTCCCTCCGCGCAATGACGCATCATGTCGAGTCCAATCCAAGGAAAGGCGGGACGATATGAAACTCGACGACATTCGAGACGATAACGGCAAACTCCCGGCATTCGCATGGCCGGGCGGATATCCGATTCTGTATCTGGATGGGTTCAATTCGGTCCTGTGTCCAGATTGTGCCAATGGCGCGCCCGACGTCGATGACGACCGATTCGGCGTCAAAGCGTACGGCATCCACTGGGAAGGCGAACCGGAAACCTGTTGCAACTGTAATACTGAGATTGATTCGGCGTACGGTGTGCCGGAAGGGGATATATTGTGAACGCACAAGAATACGCCGAATATGAGCAAAGTGTAGAATCGGGCCTAGAGGGATTGCTTGCTGTTTCGTCCGGTTCATGTCACGCCTGCAACGATTGCAATCCAGACAATACGCCGGACGAAGAATGGAGCGGGGACTTTGATCCCTGTTTCTCGTGGTCTTCTTGTGAGTGCTGTAACTCCCACTTGGGCGGGGACCGCTATCCAGCGCATGCAATCATACCAAAGGATGGCACGCCTGATTCCCCGCTCGACGGAGAATTGATCCACTTGAATGTTTGTTCGGACTGCTACTACTACCTGGCGGACGGCCACGACTGGATGACATGACTATGATGGAGATTGAATCGTGAACTACGAAACCGACAACGACACATTCAGCGCAGACGCATACCGAGTCGACCGATACGACGGGATTGCTTGGTCTGTGTATGGCTGGGAAACCGAACCGGACGAGGATACCGAATGGACGGGGATCGAGGAGCGCACCGGGCGCGTAGTCGCCGTGATGATCGGCGACGATCGGCGCTTCTCAATTGACGTCGACGAGATTCATGCGATCGACGAGGACGAGTATTGCCATGAATGCGGTCAAATTGGCTGTTGTCACGATGGAAGGGAAAGATGAACTATTTTTGCCTATCAATCCTCGCGCTTTTGGCTGTAGAAAGCGCAATCGAACGACAGACACACAATAGGAGTTAGAAACGATGAGCGCAATAATCAAAAGCCCCAAAACAATCACACGAGGAATGCGGCACCGCGTCCGTACTTTCAAGTATCGCGACGACATGCACAAGTTTCTCAACACGGCGGACAACGCAATCCACTGGAGGGAGTGCAAAGACTCCGAGCCCCAAAGGTCCGGCACCTATGTCTTCGCGGGCGGCCAATACCACAACGTGCGCAGCATTGATCCGTGCGCGCTGGCGCACCTATAGCAATGAAGGGCGGAACGATGAAACCCATAGCGAGATACGAACGAGTCCTGAAAGACTTGGACGCGCTGGCAAGGCTTGTCAGGGAGGGATCACTAGCGCAACCAAAACTCGACGACAAAATCAGCGCACAGCGAGTGCTAAAAATGCTTGAGGACGCACGGCGACCGATCCGCGTGAATTACTACACGTTCCAAGACGCGGTTAGCCCATTGGAAACCGAAGAAGTGGAACAAATATAGACAAGCGCCCCGCGACCGCTCGGCGCGATCCGGGGCTTGGCCCAAACTGGAACGGAGGTTCGGACGATGAAACTTAACACGGAAATGGTAGCGAGTCTAACCCGCGCAGGACTGATCCCGTGG
>Ga0255048_10001810_pt1 | contig 14290 bp, 13 predicted proteins | sample JV7_2_2_MG_FD_183619 | JGI IMG/M metagenome (GOLD analysis project Ga0255048, IMG submission 183619) | Seawater microbial communities from Jervis Inlet, British Columbia, Canada - JV7_2_2 | ecosystem: Environmental > Aquatic > Marine > Inlet | place: Canada: British Columbia | collected 2016-10-06
CTTCTCATCCGAATCGACAGCCACCACAACGTCGATCTGGTCCGCTGTGAGCGCCCTCACGATGGCCTTCAGGTAGATCGGGGTCTCTGCCCCGGCTGACAGGTTTGCGCCTCCTGGGACGGAGTATGCAGCGTATCCACACGACCGCATCGCCAAGCAATCCCACTCACCTTCGGTCAGTACAACCGTAGATCCGGCCTTGAACTCAGTGGCTGATGGGAAAAGGCCACGACAAACACCTGTCTGTGTGTAGGATTTCCCCTCTATCGAGCGCCACTTGATCGCCTCCTCGTTCTCGTACCGGAATCCCACAGCCTTTGACTTGCCGCCGAGATCTCCGAAGTAGATATCAGTGGACAGGACAAGCCGATCCGACAGACCCTCCTGCATTCCCGATAGGTCTATCCCCCTGATCTCTCCCAGGTGATTGAGATCCTTCTCCCCGGCCAAGAAATAGCTGGGGGCCACCCTCAGTCCGGTCTCCTTGGGGCTAGATTCTTCCATGCGTATCTGACCTTTCGACTCGCAGTTGTGACAAAACCATACGGCTGACTCCTCCTCAAACGTGATCCTCAGACACTTCCTTCCCTGGTTTCTTGAGCTTCTCCCCTCAGAACATTCGGGGCAGACATAGCTCCGGGTAGACCCTCTGAAGGAACTAAAATCCTCCCTGGCTAAAGATTCTGCACTTGACATGACTCAATCCTCCTCCTATAGGTACCTATAGGCATTCAGGTACCTAGTCCTAAAGAACATATGTCCTATAGGCTCTAGGGGAATCGACTCCCCCGTGATTTTGGCCGGATTCACCCCCCCTGGGTGCGGCCCTTGACTGGCGCATTCGACATGGTATTTTCTCTGTGTGCTAGCCATGCACTTGATTCCGACATGAATCAACCTCCTAGCCCGATCCCTCTCGCGGGGGGTCGGGCTTTTGGTTTTGCAGGACGGGAGCATGAATGTTGATTTGCCGGATGAGAAGACCCCTCACTCTTGGACTCAGCAGAGAGAGAGCTTCGAACACTGAACTCATACGTTCTACCTCAACACCAGCCCACCCGCAGACCTCCTCAAATGACTCTGTCTCAATCCATCTAGAGACAGAGCTAGAAGTTCTTGCATCCGACGAGCAGTAGTCCCTCAAGGCTCTGACCAAGACGGCAGACCACATTCGTCGCAGAGAATCCGGAGTTGAATCCGACAGCGTGGGTTGTCTCGATCCAAGGCGTGGTAGGCGTGGATCACTTTGATCTGCCGGTCGTTTCGAATCACTTCGAATTTTTGTAGAAGATCGAAGATCAGGCTTGGGTCTAGGTCCGGTCGGCGGCTCTTGTACCAAATGACTACTCCAACTTCCAAGTCTCCCAGGAGCGGCTCTTCCGGTGGGCGAACCTGTTTCCCGAAGTCATCACCATAGCTCAATGCTTTCTTCGACTTGATCAGACGAGGCTTCCCGCCGATATGAACCATTCGCCGCTGGTTGGATTTGGAGGCTGGCTCCCCCATGATTTCCTGAGACCAGTCCCACATCCCGCCACCCCCCGATCACCCCGAAAAGTTCAGAGTAGCTTAAAAGACTATTGACGCCACCCGTCGTTTGGCTAATGTAAGTCTTCCTTAAGGAGGTGATCGATGGTCAAGATACTGAATCAACATGGCGCACCCAAGGCGTTGATCCGCTTTGCCAAGAAGAAGAACTACGACAAGGGCCGTAGTGAATTCTCTGCAACTGGGCTGCTTGAGGAACCTCGCATCGTTGCGATGGAGAAGCTTCACGGGAACATCATGGAAGATGATCCCTATGAAAACCCCTGGAAGTATCTGTCCACTGTGTTCCACGCCATGATGGCAGACGAAGTCTCGGATGGGAACGAAGAGATTGCTGAAGAACGTATCTTTACAGAATTCTGTGGGACAACAATCAGCGGTGCGATGGACTTGCAGATCGTAGATGTGGACATGGAGGATTTCTCCAAGCGTGTCACTATCGGCGACTACAAATTTACAACCGTCTTTGCCACCAGAGACACACTCAAGTGGGAACAGCAACTCAACATCTACGCATGGCTGGTTGAGAGAGAGAAGCCGGGAATGTCGGTTGACTCGGTTGAGATCTACGCATTCCTGAGAGACTGGAGGATCTCCTCTGCGGAGAGAATCAAGGACTACCCACCCACTCCGGGGATGACGATAAAGCTCCCCCTGTGGACGTTCAGGGAGCGAGAGGAGTTCGTCGCTGAGAGGATTCGCCTACATCGGGAGGCCCAGGAAAATCTCCCCGATTGCAGCCATGAAGCTCGCTGGCCCACCGGCAAGATCTGGTGGGTGGAGTCAATGACTGCCTTCGATCCCGTCAAGAAACGCTTCAACCTCAAGAGGGAAGCGGATAAATTCGTGAAGACACTGAGTCCGGTAGACCAGATGGATTCAGTGGTTCACTCGACATTCAAGACCTACCGGAGGTGTCTCTCGTACTGCCACTTCTCCGAAGTCTGCGATCAATGGAACGATTGGCTGGAGAAGGGGGAACGAAAGTAATGGAGATCGAAGCGAAAGACTTGGCCGCGCAAGAGGCACTGAGGCTCCCATTCCAGCCCAACGAAATAAAGTTTCGGCCCGCTAAATTCGGACGGGCTAAGTCCCAAGCACTCCTCTACGTGGATGCTCGAAACGTAATGGAACGCCTCGACACAATCGTCTCGCCACACAGGTGGAAGACATCGTACACGGACAGCGGTGATCGCTGCTGCTGCTCCCTGTCCATCCTTTGGGGAGACACTTGGATCTCCAAGGCGGATGTGGGTACGCCATCCAGCTTCGAAGGTGTGAAGGGAATGTACTCGGACGCATTCAAGCGAGCCGCCGTCCATCACGGGATTGGCCGCTACTTGTATGACGATGAGATTTTGGATGGATCTTTCGAAACCTCTGGAGAGAAGTTCACAGACTCGGCTGTTTCGGAGATACTCAAACAGGTCGATAAGCACTACCGATTTTATGGTGGGAACTACAGAGAAAAGATTGCTTCTGTCATGTTCGAAGTTTCTCCGACAGTGGCGATCCTTAAAGCCCACAGGAAGACGAACTCAGATCTATTGAAAGCACTCAAGGAAGATGACTCCGCTGCATTCAAGCGGGTTCAAGGAGTTTATAAACGCAAGGAAGCCGCACTGTCGGCAATGGAGGAGAAGTCATGAGCAAGATTTGGGGAACACTTAGGAAGAATGAGAAGAAGGGTAACAGCACCAAGGCTCCGGAACTGAAGGGGAGTGTCAGGATCGGCGGATACACCGGCAACAACTGCGATGAGCGGAACCGGGAGTCTGCACAATTCCTGAAGTTCCTCTCCAAGGAGTTCTCAGAATCCCAGGAGACTTGGATATCCCTGGCCATCTGGAAGCGTTCCGATGAGGAGACCGGGGAACCCTACCTCTCGATCTGCATCGAGGACAACTCTTGGAAGAAGGATTCTGATTCCCCGGCCAAGAAGGCAGGAGGAAACGGATTCAAGCCAGCCCCGAAGGCGGTCAGCGATGAAGAACTCTGGGATTGATCGAGACAGGGCATTCGACGGAGAAACCTACAGTCCACAGGAAGACTTCGAAAGGCTCAAGACAAGCCTGGAGAGGGTGAGGTTCTTGATGACCAACCCCGCTGGCTCATGGTGGACGCTCTCTGAACTTGCGGAGAGGACCGGATCGAGCGAAGCGGGAATCTCGGCAAGGATCCGCGACTTGAGGAAGGAGAAGAACGGATCGCACGCAGTGGAATCCGTCAGGCACAGGGATGGCCTGTGGCGATACAGAGTCGCTGGCCCACCCGTGCAAATAAATCTCTTCGACCCAAGGCGGTCTGGAGGTCTGAGCTATGCGGTCAGAAAGACCAATAGGAGAAGTTGATGAGGGATAAGAGCGATGCGGACTTCCTGATACAGGATGCTCTCTGCAAAGTTAAAGACATTTGCAAGGACAGGTATCAGACTTACGGAGATCCTCTCGGAACCTACGCAGCTATCTCTACCATGACCAGCGTCTTTCTGGAGATTGGGAAAGGCCCATACGAAGCACGGGGTGACATCAGTGAGGAGGTCGCCATTTGCCTGGAAATCATCAAGAAACTTATCCGGGTCCAGCGAAACCCAGCACACTTGGATTCCTGGGACGACATCATGGGCTACGCCGCTTGCGGTCACGCCATAGCGGAGCGGAAGTATGGCAGGAGCTAAGTACAGGGTTGTCCAGCTTGAAGGGGAGACGCAGTATTATAATGTACTTCTTCCCAAGAAAGATCTGGAAGTCCTGAAGAGTACGGCTGCCTCGATGAATGTCACGACAGCAGAAGTCTTGAGGATTGCTGTTAAACAATTCATTGAGGCAGGCGATCTCTTCTGATCCTACCTGTGCTCAGGAGTCCAGATACCCACGTCCCAGGATCTCCAGTGAGATCTTGAGGCCCTTCACCAATTCCTCGGACTCTTGGCGAAGCTTATGCAGCAGCAACTCATCAATCGAATCCTCAATGCATTCCGATTGAAGGAATGACTTCGAAGCGGTTGCCGCGCTTAGTGCCTGCGTGAGGGATCTCTTTGCCTTGGAAGCATCTGACAAAACTAAAGATCCCTCATCGCGTCTATCCCGCTGCAATACCGTTCCATCTCTGAGATCCATCCGATTAGGCTGGGGTAGTTTCCTGTCACCATGACCGTCGCCATCTCCTCAACTGATTCCATGGTTGGAGGCGGACAGGCAGGAGGCTTACCGGCCCACACGGTCACGCAACCGGCTGATAAGATCAGCGCCGGAAGCAAGAGGGCGATCAACCTCTTCGTCAAAAGCATCTCTCTGTTTCTCCCCGGCGCGGAAGGAATCCCGATCAGCGCCGTACTTTCCGGACTGCTTGGCAAGCCTCACCACTAAGAAAAATCCTGCCACAAGCAGTAGGAAAACCGAGATGACAACAGAGGCGGTCACAACAAAATCAACCGGCATCGTCTGAGTTCGTCGCCTTCCCTACATTGAATCCCAACAGGTTAATGAACCCGAGAATCTTGTCAAGGACTTGGTTGTCCGCGTGCGTAGGCGTCAAGGCAGAGATCGCAGCGCAAGCAGCAATCACCGATGTGACCATGTTAATCAGAATTCCTTGGTTGGCAGTGATCCATTCTATCATTTGTTTCTCCCTGTAATCTTCGCGAAACAATCGCGAACTGTGTTGAGTAAAGAAAAGCCAAGAGAGCTATAGCGCGGCTCTGTTAGCCCATTTAAGTAAGAAGTGCCGTCGAATCGCAGGCTCTGCATTCGGTTAAAACCAAAACGGTAGGATACGTGAACCCATCCAGAAGCTGCATCACCCAGAACATGATGCTCCAGTATTAGCTGGTCATAGGATAGGTTTACCTCAATCCATCTCGCAAGCTCTAAGTTGTCAACTCCTGAAATCTCTATGTCCGCAGCACAACCATCTACGTGCTGTGAGTTACTCGCCCCACCAACGATATCATTCAGCGTCGAAGACCTGAAGCAAGAGCTAGGCGAAAAGGGTATACCGTAGTTCTCGCGAATTGGCTCCAGTATATTCACGCATAGACTGGAGAGATTCCTCACCTCGGCTTCCCCGGGAGAGTTGTCCAATCCCATACGGTCAGCCATGTCGCTTGCCGTTAGCTCTTCCAAAGAGAAGTGGGGAGTGATCATAGCTCGACGAAGGGAGGCAATGGCAAGTCTCCAACCTCGCGAAGCTTTTCGATCATAGGCATCAAGGCATTCCTCTGCCGGTCCAGTTGGTCTAGGATTTCTGTTCTCCTACTGGGCAACATCCCCTTGTTTAGATACACCTGAGTCCTCAACCGCCTTATATTGTCCATTTGACGGGTGACCGAACTCAGAGCGTTCTTAGTGGCTATCAACCCACCGTGATCTTCCATGATTTTCTTGGCACCTTCTACGTCCCCTTCCGTCATCAGGTTACGGAAGTTACCCAATATCTGCTGAGAGACGGACTGGAGGTCGTAGTAATCACTCATCACGGTACGAGTCGATAGGTCCGAAGTGTAGAAACGCTTGATCCCAATCATCTGGTCTTCCCGAAGCGTTGGCCTCGGAGTCATTCCGGAAACATTCCGGATAGCCCAGTCAGTTGCGAAGAGGACGTAGCTACCCAGAGTCCCGCCATACCCCCTTAGCATATGGGAAACCTTCAGTGGCGAGATATTAAATGCTTCACCAATGGCCACGGATAGCTGGTCGGTACTTGGGCGGCTCTGCTTGCCCGGAGTCCTCCCCTTCTCTAGGTAAAGAGGAACTATTGGCTGACCAGTGAACCAAGAGTGGTTCATCATGGCTTCCATTAGTGGCTTGGTTATCTGCGCTCCGAACGCATTGAACTCAAACGTGGAAACGAATGCCCTCTTTATAGACTGTGCCGTCTTCCTATTGTCCGCCTCACCGTTGTACCACCGGATGAACCGTTCAGGAAATAGCTTGAACACCACTCCGACTTCAAAAGGAATCGGAATCTTCAAGCCACCCATTATCCAGTTATCATCCTGGGCAACAGCCCCTGCGTTCTTCCACTCCTCATCATCATGAGCCATCAGTGAGTAAGCAATTGTGGAGAAAGTTATCAAGGATCCACGGCTTATGAATGACACTAAAGCTCTGTTCTTGGCAAGCTTCGATACGTCCGAAGAATACCGACCACGCCCAGCACGGTACAGGACATCGAGACCCTGTATCCTTGCGTTGAGGAACGGTGTGACCGCAGTGACGATCTTCGCCAGGGTGGAGTTTCCGCGCCTGCCGAAGTTGATAACCTCTAGTGCTTGGAATATCGCCTCGGACTCAGCCTCTGCCCTTGAGACTCCTTCCATCGCAAGCGTCTTCGAAAGAACATCGTCATAGACCGCCATCCTCGTAGCCGCGTCAGACTTGGAAGAGATCTGTCCAGCCTTGTCCCAGATCTTCTTTCCGATAGACCACCCGTACCGGGAAGAGCCTTTCCCACCGGCCATCCCCGCATCCTTCAGCCGCCTGCCGAACTCCTTCCTGAAGTCCTTGGAGTCTCGACCGAAGTCGTGACCGGCAATGACACCAGCACTCTTCAGGACTTCGTAGGAACCAACTCCCTCGCCTCCGGAGATACCCCCTTTGAAGAAGTTCTTGAATGTGCTTATCCAGGGCTTCACATCTGCGCCGCTTGTGACGTAAGAGGAAAGGCCATCCCTGAGAAGGTTAGCCATTATGAAGTCCGGGCTACGTGTCACCATCTCTCGCAATGCAGTCGAAGGGCCAGCAAAAAAGCTTAGGTACTTGATCTTACCATCCAGCATCCCCGCAAGGGAATCGTGCAAGAGTGCATCGTAGACCTTGTACTCAACTTCAACTCCGTTCTCCCTGACGGTATGGGTAGCCCTGCCAATCCTCTCAAACTGTTCCCGCAAAGTGGCGTCATTTGGCCGACCACCTTCTGGGTTGATCTTACCGTCATCGAAATCTCTAAGCTTGCTTGCCTTGAATTGTTCGAAGGTTCGAAAGACTTTGTCGGCTGCACCAATAAACAGAGCATCTGCCATTACCCTAGTAGCCGCGAGGTTCTTCATCGAAGCCCCAATCGCTGCCTGGGCATTGCGTATGATCCCTGTCAGAGGATCAACGATCATCCCCTGCCCGCCCTTTGCCTTCTTGGGGGGCTGAACACCAGTGAGCGAGCCGAACATTGAGGAGGGCGCTTTTATTCTCCCGTCAGCATCGAGAAGCCTGAAGTTATCAATACCCTCTACAGAACTCGCAGCCTCATCACCGATAAGTCCCTGCATGGCGTTCACTAGGCTTTCGTTCGCGTCACCTTCCCATTCCCTGTAGAAGGGAACGTAGTCCCCAAAGCTCTTGAAGATCTCCGCGAGTCGCGCATCCACAACTCCGGCCTCTCTCATTACATTGACAAGGGCCTCGTTCCATTCTTGGTATTCCCGGTTGACCTTTTCGAAGGTACCCGTCAGCCCCTTATCTGCAACTTCCTTATGGACAAGCTTCATCTCTTCTGCGGTCATGGGAACCATCTTCCCATCCTTGTCGAACCGCTTGCCTCTGTTGGCGACCATCCACATACCCCAAAGCCCAGTATGGTCACCCCCTTCGTATAGGAGATCCTTAAGGATTTCGAGTAGACCCTTCTTTGTATAGTCTACTCTTACAATCCCGCCCTTCATCACGACCTGACCAGCAGTGATTGCCTCACCCAGAACAACATTGGCCCTGTCCGAAAGATAGGCAGCAGAGAGTGCATTGACGCTTGCCAGCAAACCCCTGTCATTCGGAGACAACTCCGAACGGATACGCTGAGCCTCCCTGACAACCCTCTCGATGCCATGGTACTTGTCTATGAATTTATTCCTAAGCAGTCCTAGGTACTCAGCCTTATGAGACAGGGCGTTGAGTATCGTTTGCCACCAAGTCCTGTCTATGGGGTTCGCCATGACTCTCGCCTGGAGTTTATCAATCGGCCTAGCATCGGATTCTTCGATGACCCTGGAAGCGGTCCTGCCATTGTCGCCAACGGAAAGCTTCCGGCCTACTCGGTTGCCACGGGCGATCTCCCTGGACTCTTCCGTTAGCTCCGGGTGATCTCTGAGTACGGGCCGTGCATCCTGAGAGGAGGGTGCCTTCTCGTTTATGACAGGGATGAACCCGGGGTTGCCATCCATGAGTTCCATGGCCACTTTGCCATCGGCACCGGGGTTGACCCATTCGGGCTGGCTGTTCGGGTTTGGGCCATCTATCTGGGCTACGTAAAGATACGTGTCACTGTAGCCGGAAGAGTACTTCCCTGGGAGTACGCCGACGATCCTGAAACCGGGAGTGTCTTCACCGATTCCCGTCTCTTCTTGTAGCTCCCTCTTGGAAGCCTCCAGCGGGGTCTCTCCAGTATCCATTCGCCCTTTGGCGATAGACCAGTGGTACCCATCGAAATGGTTTGCGACCTCCCGCAGGACCACGTTCCCGCTCTTGTCCACCACCATTACGCCAAAGGAGTTGTTGGCTTCCTCGTCAATCTCTCCCCATGCCGAAGGATACTCCTGACTTTCATCGAAAGGAGCCTTTGGGTCCACGGCAAAGTTCCCAGTAGCATAGACAATCTTCCTGTCCCGATCCCTGCCTGGGCCGTTCGTTGACTCATCAACCTTTTTTATTGCAGCCATGGTGGAGAACCCATCAACTGCCCATGTCTCGTTTAGTTCAGCCCCTCGCCCAGAGCTTCCCTTGTTCTTCCACTCAAGGGCCTTGTAGAAACCCGGAGCAGCATCGTCTGCCGCGAATTCGCTTCTCCGGTCACGGAGATAGTCTCGTCGCTGCTCCAGAGTTTCGAGCATCAAAGCTTTTTCATCTACCCCGGAAGGACCAAACTCATCGACAAGATCCGATATATCTTCGGGAGTGATCGCAAGAACCCTGTCGATGCCAGCCGCTATGTCCATGTCGGAGATGTCGCCGAATACAGAAACAGACTGTTCGTTAGTGACATTCGGATCGAGACCCCGAAGCGTGTCAAGCTCAACAACCTCCGGTCCCCACGACCCCTCCTTCATGTCATTCTTGAGACCACCTCTTGCTCTGTACTGTAGCGACCCGCCCTGATCTAATCTGACAGCAGACTTCCTGCCATCACCGCTGTCCATTACGAGCAAGTTATCGTAGTCAAGTCCAACCACATCCCAGTTGGCGAGCCACGCATCAGCAACGAATCCTTCAGCTACACCGTCCACACTGCCCGCAATCAGGGAGTCCCTGTCTTCCTCAATCCCATCAATCATCTTTGACGCAACACCAATCTCTCCATCGACAACCCCGAGAGAGACATCCGCAACGGGAACGCCTGCTAGTTCGTAAAGCCTCGACGCTAGAACTTCGCTCCGTGACCGATCATCATCCCCATACGTCTTCACGTAGTAGCGGTCGCCAGTGTTCTCGTTCTCGTAGATACCGCCCTGATTGCTACCGAGTTGCTGACCGACCCTAGACCATCCAGATCTATCAGTGTCTATCACAGAGAGCCTATACCCGATGGAGATGGGGTTTCCCCCAAACGGGCTAGTTTGAGTCATCGATATCGCGGGAAGGCTAGGAGCCTTCGGAGAGGAATCTGTTTGCCTTAGAGTTACGACCAGCGGAACTTGCTCCGAGAGCCTATTGTGACTGTAGGTGGATTTTGAATACGATACACCGTCCTCATAATTCGAATCAAGCTCCCTGGTGTAGGCGGCTTTTCCAATTGATCTGTCATCGGGGTCGGCAAGTCCTTTGGCTTCGACTACAAACTTGTTCGACTCGTACTCAGGCTCTAGGAAGCCACGACGAAAACCAGAGCTATCCCCAAACTTCTCGACACTTTCAACCTCGAAACTTCCGGTAAGGAACTGCCCAAGTTCCCAGCCAAACCCCAGGTTGGGTCCAACCATCTTGGAAAGAGCTTGGTCTGGAGCTATCCGATAGATAACCCCTTCGGCAAATGACTTGCCTATATGTGGATTGGCCGTGAATTCAGCAACACCGGAAACATCGAAAAGTTTTCCCTCCGCAATCGACTTGACGGCACTGTATACCTTTTCGTTATTCAGGTTTGACTCGATCTCAGCACGCAAGGGGTTCCCGCCAACATACTCAGTCACTGATTCTTGATCTATCTGAGCCTCCAAGATTCCAAGGAAAGTCTGTATGTTTCCACCCCTGTATAGTGCGTAGGGTCTACGGTATGAGTTTTCCGCCAATCCCTTGTAGAACAATGCACCGAGTACGGAATGCCTCACTTGAGACCATAGATTCGAAAAGAATCTATCCGAAGACCCGTAGCTTGGGCTAATGGAATTCGTCAGGCCAAAGTAATCAAGGGTATCGCCACCAGTCTTCAGTTCGGTTAAGACTGATTCAAGGTATCGACTATTCGTTACAGTCTTCAGTATCTCAGGATCACCTGCCCCCCTCGATATAGAGCCAAGGTCTGAGAGGAGACGAATGATTCCCCTACCATTTGAACCCTCACGGGAGCCTAACCACTTACTCCCCATTTGGCCCATCGATGGAGCGGCATCCCTGATTACTCTCGGGTTCCCATAAGTCGATTCCACTGAAACTATCGCCTGTCCACTGGGAGTGGCTCTTTCGTGATAGCTATCAATGGAACCTCTCGGATTCTCCGTACCGTAATTTCTCACTATTTCAACAAAACTGTTAGACTCAGCCTTCTCGATACTGGTCTCTGCGTCAAAGACTGCCTCCCCATTAAGGGCAGCAAGCATGGTATCCCGCAGCCCCTTGGCTTGGTCGGATATTATTCCTTCATCTTCTGCCATTATATCCGAAACTGTCGGTATCAGTCTCTCTGGGTTGACCATGGGATCGAAGGAAAGTTTACGACCGATACTCGGAGGCTGGAAGTTCCCAGGCGCACCCATACCTCCAGGCAACGGACCAGCCCTCATCGGTTGACTGTCACCCACCGAAAGCTTGCGGCCTGTGGCTTCGGCGCTAATCCTCTTATCCTGCCGCATAGTCCTCCGCTCATGCTTAGACGGTCCCGACATTACATCACGGGCGTGTAACGGGACAACACCCTCCTCGATGCGCGGATCAAGCTTAGAACGCTCTTCTTCGGAGAAGCCTTGTAGATGCTTCTTGACCGTTTCATCCCTAGTAAGAAACTCAGAATCCGCATCAGCGAATCCAGTCAAGCTATAGAGGAAACTCTGCCACGCCTCTGCCGCTGCCTCTGGAGACCCGGCGCGAAAGGTCGGGTATTCGGCCTCCATTTTGCGCACCATGTTCAGATTCCACGGGGCTTCGTAATAGGGGTCTTCGGTAACCCACATTCTTTCAAAGGCTTCCCTGCCTTCCTCCCCAAACCCACCCTCTCCAAGCATCTCTTTAAGATCGCCATGAGTAAACACACCTTCTTCCGGGCCTGCCGAAAATACCTTACCCGAGATTGGATCACGGATAGACATCCGCAATCCCGCAACCGAAAGCTTGCGGTCTGTGGCTTCGGCGCGGGGGGTGGGGGCTAGTTCATCCGGCGACGAAATAGCATGCCACCCTGCAATCATCGACTTAGCTTCGCTCAGAGTCTCCGCTGCATCATGCACGGATTCAGAATCGTGGGAGCGTATCGTCCAGATTTTCCGTAGTCGAGTGCCTTCTTCGACTTCCTGCCGGATAACTTCATACGTGCTACTGGGGGTACTCTCACTGCCCATGGCCAGAATCGTGTAGTTTCCCGGCATCGAGTGGCCACCCTCATCGCGGTGACGCGTAACAAACATGGATGATCTAGGGGATACCGAAAGCTTGCGGCCTGTGGGGGCGGCGCGGGGGGTACGTTCCATTACCTTGATACGGTTGTCCCCATCGACAACTTCAAAGCCCCTGCGAGAGAGAGCGGCCTCAGATATATCGGAAGTTACGGAGAGTCTCATCGTCGCATCTGGATTGAACTCCAAATGCTCATCGAACCCAGTAATCCCGTCATCGATAAGGCTTCTGCCTACGCCTGAACCTTGGTGTTCCGGGGCAACTACAACATCAAACTCGTAATTGTCGCCATCGAATGACCTCCACTGGGCACCGATCACCTCACCATTTTCGTTCCTCACCACGGAAGACAGATCCCGGTCTCTGGTGATGCCCATATCCGCATCTCTGGCAAGGGCACGGGCAGCAGCATCGACTGCCTCGTCTGTATCCCCGTATTCGTCAAAGGCAGATTCTATGGGATAACCATCAACCGAAAGCTTGCGGTCTTCGTCCGGCTGCTCTCTCTCGGCGTTTATGCGAGTGTTCAGGGCCACATCCGCATCCGCCATTCGGGCCATAGTCGGAGTTCTCACTTCGCTCCGATCCCTCGCCTGAACAACACCCATACCCCGGATCACATCGCCCGCATCCGCGAAGCCGATACCGGAGAAGGAGTTGTACATCCTCTCCATGAACCTCTGAATGCGTTCAATCAGAGTTCTTGGAGCGCCCACCAACTGCTCGCGCACTGTCGGCGAGGAGTGGTACTGGCGATGCATTTCTGCAACGGCTTCCTCAACAATCGAGTCCCGAGTCTCGTATCCCTTTATACCCTTATATTGCGCCTCGGCCCATTCGAGGAACGTCGAGTTCTCGGTAAGTCCCTTAGCCCTTCCTCCCCGGTTGCTGTTTAGAAGATCTATTCCGATCTTGACTCTGGCCGTGGAGTTTTCAAGAGCGCGCCATTCGTTCGCTGTGAACAGGTCGAGCATCCTCATCGCATGGATGATCTCATGGTTCATCACATCGGCGACTGCGGCCCTTACTTCATCCGGAGTCTTGGCATCCGCGATGTTCTCAAGGGCCACGAGAATTGTACCGATATGCTCTGCATCGCCAGAGTAATTGAATTCTGCCTCGCCATTAGTTATCCGATCAACCACACCCCCTATGACAGTGTCACTCAGGCCCGCTGCCTTGAGGCTGTCATTGACCGCCTGAAGAACCTCTCGCCTGCGAGTGACCAACTCTGCTGAGTCTGGAGGCGGGAAGAACTCTTCGCGCTGTGGCGTATCAAGCCTCACTCCCGTGCCAAGCGGAACACCGGGAACCCTTGACAACGCTTCCCTCAATGTCTCCTCGGATTTCCTGCGGTGGCTCTCCTTTCGAACCTCCCAGTCGCTTTCACCCGGAGTCATGTCGGACTCAGCTTGTGCCATCAGGGAGTCGGCCTCGGCTTGACTCGGAACAAAGCCAATCTCATGGCGGCTCAAAACCTTCCGACCCCCGCTGACCTCCCTGTCCTTTATGTCGGGACTCCTGAAAGACTCTTCCACCTTAACGCCATTAGACCTCTTATTGTCTACCGAAAATTCCCTCGTCCCGTTCTTGACGATGGCCCAATCCCCGCCCGGATCTGCCTCCTGCTGTGCTGAAAGGTATGCGTTCGCCCTATCCAGCTTGCCGAGAGTGGAGACAACTTGGCCGTTCCGGGTTACGGAATACGTTCGGCTTAGCTCCTTGAGTCTGTTCTTCTCCGCAGTGGCCATTCTCTTGTTGGTGAAGCCACCGACAATTCCCCCATCGGCATCACGAATCAGGTAGCCCTTCGTAGCATTAGTGAACAGTTCCCTGACCCCGGCCCCTACAGGCCGAACTCCCTGCTTGCCACGGGTGCCTCTACTCTCCTGCTCCTTCAGTCGCTGCTTCAGCGTTACTGGGACGTACACCCCTGGACTCTCGTCCTTAGACAGGAGGTCACCTCGATTACGCATCTCTGCGATAAAACT
>Ga0255048_10001812_pt1 | contig 14281 bp, 11 predicted proteins | sample JV7_2_2_MG_FD_183619 | JGI IMG/M metagenome (GOLD analysis project Ga0255048, IMG submission 183619) | Seawater microbial communities from Jervis Inlet, British Columbia, Canada - JV7_2_2 | ecosystem: Environmental > Aquatic > Marine > Inlet | place: Canada: British Columbia | collected 2016-10-06
AGTTCCTCCAAACATATTGCCGAACATTCCACCACCTCCGCCACCGCCACCACCTCCAAACATTCCACCAGCCATCATACCTCCGACGCTCTGCATAGCCCCGCCAAGTTTATTCCCAAAGCTGTTTGCAGATTTTGCCTTGGCCATCGCAACGGCGTTCTGGTGCGCGTAGCGGTTCTCGCCTATAGCGTTCTGTGTCCATTGAGCTGGGTTGACATACGATGCACCAACGCTCATCGGGTTCGCGACGGCTGTGCTGCGCACGGTGGACAGGAAAGGATTGAGCGCACCCAGCCCGCTTTGGGTCATCTGCATCTGGCTCAACCCGAGGTCGCGTGCCACGAGGTTGCGTCCAGCTTGACTGCCACCCATACCGCCAGCCATACCGCCCTCGGCAGCTCGGCGCATTATCATCCCTTGATCTGCCATCGGCAGCTCACCTCGGATCATACTGCCAATCGCGCTGCCAGCTCCACCAATCAGTTTGCCATAACCGGGCATAGCTTTCTCCAGATTGGCCATAAGTATGTCTTGGTCAGCTGCGCTGGTCTGTGCGGCCAGCTGCTTTGATTTGTCAAAGCTGGCTAAATTACTAGAGATCGAAGCGTCTTGCTCCTTCGCTTGGTCTATCTTTTCATACTTGGGAACTTTTGGCCCCTTTGAGAAAAGCCCGCCAAGGACTCCCATTGCTGCTCCAATTGCTTGTACTGCCATAGTGTTATATTACGCTTTCGATTCCCCCACCGCCGTGGGTATTTAGGTTAGTCATTTGTAAAACTGGAACAGCCCCATCCCCCATATGATTGGCGAGTTGATTCTGCAACGATTCAATCGCCAAGTTGCGGTACTCGGTGGCTGCTCCAAAGTCTCTGTTCTCCTCCAGCTTGATAGCTACGGCCATATTCTTTATGGCGTACAGATCGCTCACCATCAGCACGTCCGTGTCGTTGACGGCGTTGATGAAGCGCAGCTTGGCTATGACTGTAACGGCGACCTTTTTGTCCGCTCCGTCCTCGCAGCCAGCTGCCCCGCCTAGACTGGGGATGAGAGAGCGCCGGTAGCTGGGCAAAGTTTCGTCTGGCTCGTAAGTGGCGATGTCAACAAGTGTGGGAGTAGCGGCGACCAGCTCGTACATCTGGACATTCCCTTCGGTCGTGTCTTTCAGCACGCCTGTGATGCTTTTGAAGCTGGTGCTTGTGTCAGCGTACCCGTTTACGAGCGTCACTACCTCCCCGTCTTGGTATGTGGCCCCAGCCCCGCTTCCGTCTTTCAGCGTCCTCACCCAGTTGTCGTTGCTGTCATAGCCTTGAACGGTAATTTTCTTACCAGCGTCAGCTTCGAGGAATGCGTAAATTCTTATCGGCTTACCAGCCCCGCTCATATCTTTATGCGTGGGCGATTCGCCTCTATCAAGTAGCTGGTATCCAACATTGTCCTTATTGTCCAGCAGGCCGTAGCCGCTTTCGACAAACTCAAACCAGCCGTTGCGGACTACACCAACATTCTCTGATACAGCTACCGTCTCGATAGTCTCGATCTGGCGGGGCCACGCGATGCACCCGCTGGTCGCGCAGATGTTGAACCGTCCATAGGTTCCCTTCCACTTTCCGCTCTCGACAAGACGCCGTTGCGCCTCGTTGATGTACTCGGTAGTACGGGTGTCGGTGGCGCAAAGGTTGAGATGCTTTGCGATGCGTGTCTTGGCTGTGCCGAGAGTGACTTTCATTAGACGGTGTAGTATTCCCTAATAGTTCGCTTAATAAAGTAGACGCCGTAGTAGGGAGGTAGGTTGGTGAATGACTCTGACGTTTGGCTGGAACCAGCCGTAATCATTCCGTTGACTATCTTTGACCCAGATATGAAATGGCCTTCTCCAGCGTTTTGTGCGCCCCCTGTGTTTTTAAGTGGGCTTTCGGTGTATTTAAGATCGTGGACGTGCGGTGGTAGGTTTTTTTCTTCCAGCGTTGTATCCTTTTCGCCACCCGTATCTGTTACCGCAGCAGCAAAATCGCCAACCCCAACTGGGAACCTCGCAGACATATCTGTGTCTACTGTCCAGAACGGCCCCGCCATTTCGTTTGCTGTGCCAGCTTCGCCACCATCGTATGTTTCAAGCGCGACCTCTGACCCGACCCACATCTGTCTCACATTACCGCCCGCCGGAATGGAGTGCTTTGAAACCCATTTTCCGCTTATGAAGGAATACATCCGATCTGGCTTCCCTCCTATTGTCCTTATCCACGGGCGGTCTTGATCGTCCACGGCGGGTGTTGAGTCGCCGTAGTTAAATAAGCTGTAACCACCCGCGACGTAGGCGGTGGTGTTGTTTACGAACGTGTTGTAAAGCTGCTGTATGCTTTCAAAGCACGTCTCGGTCGGGACTGAACCCGCTTGGAGAATTACTTGTTGGTTAGATGCCATATCCTAAAGTTCCTTCTGTGTGTCGTTGCAGCTACCCGTGATGCTGTAAGTGTACCGCGTGTTCGCGCTCGCATTCGCGCAGCTGATTGTTAGTTCTGTGTAAGTGATGTTCATAAATTATACGCAATTACCCACCGTGCCGCAGTCACCATACGGCTCCTCCACCACGGGGTAGGCGTGGAGTCTAAAAGTCTTCACCCGTGCGTGACCTACCCACTCTATGCGTGAGGAAAACTCGTATCCGTTTCGCATTGGCACACCGTTAGTGGCTTCGCAATCATCGTCAGAAGGTTGCGGTAGCCGCATTCTCGATCTGTACTGTGGTTTGTAATTCTTTAGCGTGAGGCACGAACCAGCGACAGGATTGCACGTCTCCGCTTTCGCGCACTCTGTCCAGCTGTTCCAGTCCACCCAAGCTGGGTACTGGTTTGGCTTGTAGCGAATAGTGAAGTCCACCTCGCCACGAAGGTCATCGACCCACATTTCCCCGTACTCAAGCTGTTTCATCTCAAGTGGGTTTTCAAAGCTGTAGCTGGGTGTTTCGATATAGCAACCGATGCGGCTACTGTCCGCGTCCTTTATCCCGTCTTTTGTCAGCTCCCACAGCTGGATGTTGCAGCTGCTATTCAAGTGGAAAGCGAAGCACCGCTCCTCCTCATCGACTTCAGCTGTTAAGAGTTGCAAGAAATTCAACCCTGTCCAAAGCCCCTCCCAAGCTGGTGGCATCTTATCGCCCGTGCCTCCAACGGTGTCGAAGTCGAGCGGGGCAATGCCTCGGAAGTACACTCCTTGCGATGTATTCTGCGGCGTGACCGTTGTGAGCAGTCGGTTGTCGAACAGGACAACGCTTGTTCGCTGCGCGATCTCGTGCAGCTTTTCATCTCGCAGCACCGGCCCGATCTCACGGCTCACGGGAATCTGGCCATACTCCTGCCACTCGCGGCGGCTGGAGATGAAGCTGCGTATCCCGTCTGGCGCACGGTAGAACATATCACCGTTGACCAAAGCGCAGCTGCGGTCGCTGACGGAGCCGTAGTTGATTGCCACGATGCGTACTGTGGGGTACTCCAGATTCTTCCAGCTGTCGCGGCTGGTCGGCACGTTGACCGCAAACACAGCGCGAGACGTGTGAACCAGCAGCTCGCCTTGTCCGAGGCTTGAGTCTGGCTGGTTCATAAACCGCATTGCCGTGATGTCGCCGGTGTCCAGCGGGACAGCGAACGCGCCGCCCTCTGCGATGTAGGTGTTCTCTGTAAATTTAATAACGTCGGTCGGGCCACCAACGATGTCGCCAGCAACAAACTCACGCCCACGCGCTACCCACAACCGACCGTTCCCGTAGGCCATCACTTTGCCGGTAGGAACCTCGTCGCCGGACGGGTTGGCTCTGCGGGAGGTTGCGCCGTCAAAGATGATAGCGGCTGACTCACCGTTTTGTATGACGAGATAATGTTCGGCCTGCTGGAAGTAGGACACCTCGATGTCCGATGCGTTCGGATCGTAGATAGTTTCACCAAGACTGTTAACGCCTTTGGTCGGGGTGATGTCCTGCACCATCCCCGTCTCCGTGTTGATCTTATAGATGTGACCGCCTATGGATGTGACGAGGTAGCTGTTCTTTCCGTGGTTATAGTTGTACGCACCTTGGAACCGATCTGTCTCGAATGCTGTCTTTATCCTTTCATCCGACTCGTCGATGGTGGCCAGCTCGAACATCGTGGTGGACACCTCGCCTGTGCCAGTTGATCCCGTGTCGCCAACTGCTAAAATCTCAACAAGATGCGTGCCTCCATCTAGGTCAATGTTTGCTTGGCTGGACGAGTTTGTGATTATCCTCAACTCCCCGCCGTTCAGATTGATTGTGTAAGTTTTTACCCCAGTTTCAATCACTTGCTCGTCGCCAGCTGCGTTTGTTAGAAACCAGTCATTTGAGTTTGCGAAGTTAGAGCCGGCTTCCAGTTTGATTGTAACTATATCAAGATTGTTTGGGTTCAGCCATTTAATACCAATGCCAGCTCCATATACGCCGGTCGATACTTCATTAGACATATCCAGCATATTGCTGCCAAGTACGCCAACGTCTAACTGATCCGCCATAGCTGACCCTACCGACTCCCAATCATCGTACGCTGCGTTAAATGCCGCCTTGTCCGCAGCGGCTATACCCCAGCTTGCAGCGTTAGTCTCGTTGTTCTGGTTGCCATCGACTGCTCCTCCACCGCTGGTTGCACCCCAGCTTGTTGGGGTTGTTCCTGTCGCTGTAAAAACAGTTCCAACATTATTATTAGCTGCCCCAATGTTGGTGACATCAAAACCTGTGCCGGTTTTTGTGATCTTATATTTCTTACCGACAACAAGCGTTCCGCCGCTAATCAGCTTGAACGATCTGTCGAACTCAAGAGGAATGTTAACGAAGGAGGGGCGCGTCTTTGCATAACCGCCGCGCATTGTCACGTTGCCAGCAAAGGAGGCTTGGTTTCGGCCCAGCAAGTTGGGCGACCGGCCAGCGTCCACGCCGCGTTCCAGCGTAAGGAACCCGTCGCTAATCCGCTGGCGGTCGATTACTGGCATTAGGCGAAGACTACAAAAGAGAACTCTTTGGTTGAGGCTGTGGCGGGCAACTGAACCTCCATCTGGGAAGTGCCACACGAGGCGACATACAAACCGACGGCATTGGCGTCGTGCGGGGTTAGCACAACCTTTGGAATTGCTGTTCCTACACTAGCGGTAAAACTAATTGTGACAGTGTGTGTACTCAACGTTGGCACTCCCGCACAGTTCGTAGGCGTTCCGTTGTAAGCCACAGAGGGGCTGACCGAGGTTGTGTAGATCACACGCCCCATCGCCTCCACATTAACATCGCTGGCAGTGACGGTGGCCCATTGCGGAGCGTTTGACCCCCCTTGCTCAAGCCGCTGCCCTGTGACTCCCTTTGCCAACCTAACCCACGCACTGCCGTTCCAATAGGCAATATCCCCAGCGGCTCCGCCAGCGTTAGCTATGCCCGCCAGAGGCAACTGGCCGCTGGTTGTAACGGTGTTAAGTGCGAGCGTCCCACCGAGGTCGCTGTACTGGACAGTATCCCACGCTATCCCAGCCGTGGCGCTGCTGTCAGCGCCGAGGAACTTGTTGTCGGCCCCTACCTCCAACGCGATGTTCTGGGTGCTGTAGGTCGCTAGACCGCCATTGGCCAAAGTTGGCAAACCCGATCCAGCTGCACCAGCTGCGCCGGTATCACCCTTCACGCCAGCCGCGCTGACTGTGCTTGAGCCAGCAACGGTAGCCCCGACGGCTGAATTTGTAGGTACTGCGTAAAGGCTCTTGACCGTGATTGATATGGCAGATGTGATAACTGTAACCTCAAAGTAACCACCACCACTCACATACAAAGCCTGTCCGACAGACATCCAGCCCGAGTCGCTCACCGCAACCACAACCGTCGAGCTGACGGCTGGCATTGTGAACGAAGCGGTTGTCGTGGTGTAGGCGTTGCTACCGTTCGTGCCGTTCGACCCAGCTGCGCCAGCTGCTCCAGTTGCGCCAGCTACGTTTGTGGAGGAGGTGGAGCAAGTTGTTTCACAGCAGTCGGTGTTTTGATTTAAGGTAATAGCCATCGTTTGACAGTTCGCAAAAATTGTGAGGTATATCCCCCGTAGAGGGGATATAGCCTCACTATACCCCCTTATTGTCAAACGGTTTGATTAAACACAAATATGGCTTGGCGTTTGACGTGCAACTAAACGAGATCGAGCTGGAGTTGTACGCATTCAGAATTAACCACTCGCCGGATCGCGGCGGGCTGGGGGCATTCCGCCACTTTAAGAACGTGGTCGCTCACCTGTGGCCAAAGATGATCTGGAATCCGTGGCTGGATAAACAGATCGAGAGTCTGTGCGAGAACCAATGGGTGTGCTGGGCGGGGTGCGGTGCAAGTGGGAAGACCTACGCTGCAAGCCTCTACTCGATGGTTTATTTCCTAGCTGCCCCGCTTCAAACCTCGATTATCCTCACCTCCACCACGGCGAAAATGATACGGAAGAGGGCGTGGCCGGTCATCCAAGACCTTTATCGGACGTGCAAGGGTGGCTATCCGTCGCATATGGTGGACAGCAAGACCACGCTGCAAGCCATCCGAGGCGACGATAAGCACGCTATTTTCGCCATCCCCGTGCTGGATGGGGCCACCTCGAAGGCGGTCGCCAACATACAAGGGATACGTTCCCCGCGCACTATGGTGATCGTGGACGAGGCCACCGACACGCCCGAGGCGGCGTTCGAGGCTTGCTCAAATCTTCAGAAGGGAACCACCGAGTTCAAGTTTCTAGCAATAGGAAACCCACACAGCAAATTTGACCAGCACGGGCGGTTCGCCACCCCAAAGAGTGGGTGGTCGGGCATCAGCATCGAGGATGAGGAATGGGAGACGGAGCGCGGCATATGTGTTCGGTTCGACGGGATGAAGTCTCCTAATGTGCTGGCTGGTAAAACAAAGTACAGCTTCCTAATATCGGACGATCAAGTACGGCAGGCGCAGAAGTATGACGGCGAGGACAGCCCCAAGTTCTGGAAGTACACGCGGGGGATGTGGTCGCCCGAGGGGGTGTGCAAGACGGTGTTAAGCGAGAACTTGGTCGAGAAGTATCGGGTAATGTTTCCAGCTGTTTTTGTGAAAAAGAGCCACATGATGGCCGGTTTAGACCCCGCTTTTAACGGGGGCGATAGGTGTGTCATCCAGCTGGGACGTTACGGAGACTTTGACAACGGGAAGATGGGTATATCTTTGGAGTCAAACGAGATAATCCAGATCGACGCAAAGAGCAGCGAGCCGGTTCACTTTCAGATTGCCAGCCGAGTGAGGGCTATCTGCGAGGAGAACAACGTGAAGCCGGAACATCTGGCGATAGACGCCACTGGCGAGGGTGGGGGGCTGTGCGACATATTGGCCAAGACGTGGCATCCGTCGATCCAGCGGGTGGAGTTCGGGGGGAAAGCCAGCGACCGCCCCGTCAGCCCAGAGGATCACCGCAAGAGCAGCGAAGTGTACGCCAACAAAGTGACCGAGCTGTGGTTCAGCGTGCGCCAATGGGTCATCAACGAGCAGCTGCGTGGGATGCACCACGCGGCGGTGATCGAGTTTTGTTCGAGGATGTTTGACGATGAGAAGCGTATGACAATCATCGAAAGAAAGGTTGATATGAAAGCTCGCACCGGCCAGTCGCCGGACTTTGCGGACGCAATCACGCTGGTGGTGGAGATGGCCCGCAGGCTGGGAGGGTATGCCACAGCGACCCGCCAACGTGGTGGGCTGTCCAGCTGGGACAGGCTTGTGAAAGATTATGATAGCGTTTATCACGACACGTTTGCTGGGGTATGAGAAGGAATCAGTATGATATTCTGCCCGAGGATTGTGAGGGCGATTGCTTGGTGTGGTTCTGGTAGGTTGGTATGAATAAGTTAATTGAAACAAGTGTTGTGCCGCCTAACGGGTACAGCTACGAGCAAGAGGAGACAGGGGTGACGTTGACATCTAACAACTTTGGCCAGCTGGTGGTAAGGGTGTCTGACCACAGGCGGGCCAATAATCTGCCTATCCCTTTCAATATCACCGACATTGTTGAGGCCCAAGTCTGCGAGAAAAGGCCAGAGCTGTGCGAGGGGTATGTTCCAAAGCCACCGCCGAACCAGAAGCTAACGCTTAATCTGGCTGTGCGCCTCACTCGGACGCTCTTTGCTGCGGGAGGAAAGAGGGTGGAAGACCAAGCCGAAGCCGATCAGCGGGCAGCAATCTGTGCGATGTGTGAGGATAACATTGAGCCGGAGGGATGTACCGGCTGCGGCAACAGCATCATCAAGAAGACTGTCGAGTTTATTGTTGGTGGCAGGAAAACATCGTATGACAGCACCCTTAAATCGTGCAAGCATTGCGGTTGCTTTAACGCGGCACAGGTTTGGTTGCCGCTCGATGCACTACAAAAGACGATTACTGACAGCGAGAATAAGGCTTTGCCGGATCATTGCTGGAAACGAATATACAAATGAACAACAACTCTCTGCCGCTTGACAATATAGACGAAAGCGGTACGCCACCGAAAGCCAGACTCTCCTCCGCAGAGGCCGTGGTTGATCTGGTGAAAATGCTGGCCCGAGCCGACCAAGACCGCAGCCGCGTGAGGGCGAAAGTGAAAGGCATTGTGGACGGCAACCCGCCGTACAGCTCGGCGCAGCTCAAGCGTACCGGCCAGTCGTACCGTACCAACGTTAACTTTAGGGAGGCCGAGGCTTTCTTTTCGATTGCGCTCACTGCTTTCTATGACGTGTTCAGCGAGACACCGACATACGCCACCGTTAAGACCAACGTTGGAACTGACGCCGAGCGGGTGCAGTACAGCCGAGTGTTGACCGAGGAGTTTGATCGGTTACAGAAAAACGACAGAGAGTTTGATTACACGATGCAGCTCTCGCAGCACGAGATGGTGCTGTTCGGTTCTGGGCCGCTGACGTTCGAGAACCCCACCAGCTGGAAAGCCAGAGCGATCAAGTCGGGCGACCTTCTTCTGCCAGAGAACACCCGCAGCAACCCGAGCGACTGGGAGGTGGCGGTCGTTCGTAGGCGCTACCAAGCGCACGAGATTTATGCGTACATTCGTGACACGAAGGCAGCCACCACGGTGGGCTGGGACGTGGAGGCGACCCGCAAAGCCATCATCCAGTCGGGGCCGGAAAGCTATCAGCGCCACAACAACTGGGAATGGCATCAGCAGAAAATCAGAAACAACGATCTGCACTACTCGGCCCAATGCAGTTTGATTAACGCCGCCCACGTTTATGTGAGGGAGTATCCGCAAGCCGACGAGGCGGAGGGGAAAATCAGCTGCTACATTGTGCAAGAGGACGGGAAGGACTTTCTCTACAAGCACGTTGGCAAGTACGACACTTGGGATCAAGTGATGCACCCGATGTATTACGACAAGGGCGACGGCCAGCATCACAGCGTCAAAGGATTGGGCGTGAAGATGTACCCTGTCATCGAGCTGAAGAACCGACAGAAGTGTCATATGATTGACGTAGCTGCGACCGCTTCGGCGATGCAGCTGCAAGCCGAGACGCCGGAGGCGATGCAGAAGGCGAGCGTTGTTCAGATGGGGCCGTACTCGATACTGCCAGCTGGCTATCGTGTCGTGCAGCGCCAGTTCTCTGGCATCGTGGATGCGCCGATGGCGGTGGATCGCGAGCTGGAAGGGGTGATGCAATCCAATCTCTCGCAGTACAGACAGCGCCTAGACAAACCGCAAGGGAACCCAAAGACAGCGACCGAAGTTCAAGCAATTGTTCAGCAGGCCAGCGTGTTGGGTAAAACGCAGATTGCCCGATACTACCAACAGCTGGATCACTTTTTTTCCGAGCGATATAGACGGGCGGCGAACCCTAACGTGACGGATGCGGAGGCGGTTGAGTTTCAGAAAAGATGTGTGGGGCGTGGTGTGCCGAAGGAGGCACTCACCAACCTCGACTACGTTCAAGCCTCGCGCAACTACGGCCAAGGGTCGGCGTTCCTTCGGATGCAAACGATCTCCGGCCTAATGCAAATAGCTGGACAGCTGCCCGAGTCTGGGCGGGATGCGTTGCTGCGGGACTACATTGCCGCGCTTGCAGGCCAGCAGCAAGTGGGCCGCTATATGGTGGGGCCGGAGCAAGACATTTACGCCAAAGACCAGATTGCAGAGGCGAACATTGAGAACGCTGTTATGCAAATGGGAAACCCCGTCATCATTACCGACTCGCACAACCACTCGCTGCACGCCCAAACACATCTAGCAAAAGGAACAGAAATGGCGCAGGCGATCCAGCAAGGGGGCGATCCGGCATCTGCTGTGCAATTCTTTAGCGTACTCATCCCACACATCGAGGAGCATCTCGGTATGTTGGGAGCTGACGATTCCCGAAAGGACGAGATGAAGCAGCTAGGGGAACAGCTGAAAGAGCTGGCTAGTTTTGCCAACGAGGTGGCCAACCAAGTGGCGCAGCAGATGGAGCAAGCACAGGCCGCGCAAATGGAGCAACAAGCGCAGGCTCAAGCTGGGCCAGCGCCGGAGGAACAGATGAAGATGGCTTCTATGGAGAGAGACGAGGCCCGTAAGGACGCCGCGCTGCAAGCAGAGATTGGCAGAAGCGAGGCAAAGATGAGGCAGGAGATGGCGCTGGCTGACGCAAAAGCAGCCGCCGCTTTGTAGGTTTAGCAACTAAATGACATTAACAGAATGGACTGGCTCGTCTTCCGCAGTAGAGGAGGCGAGGGAGCTAATGAATGGGGCAACCTTTCAAGCGATGAAGGAAGTGCTGCACGAGGAGTCGCCGATGGTGAGGGTTCCCTTACCGTTTGGCTCGTCGGCCACCGACTACGCCTACGCTCACGGGATGCAGAAGGGATATGAATTTTCGCTGAAGGTCTTGAAGGCAATGGGGCAGAGCGCCCCAGAGATGCCAGAGGAACCAGAGGCGACATTTAGCAGGAGCAATAACAATGAGTGAAGACACACTAACAGAGGCAAGTCCGGCGGCAGTTAAGGGAAACCCTAGCTTGTTGGCGGAGACAAACGACAACATCACCAGTATGGCAGACGCTTTTAAGCAAGCGATGTCGAGTGATCCAACGCCAGCTGCCGAGCCAGCTGAACCCGCACCGGCCGCCGACCCGCCACCGGCGGAAGACAAGGCAGAGTCGAGATCATCCAAGGACTTCAAGCTCATCAAGCAAGAGCGCGACGAAGCCCGCAGGCAGATCGAGGAGATGCAAGGCAAAGTCTCCGATCTGGAGCTGAAGACTTCCACCACCGAGGAGTATGACAGCCTAAAAACGCAGTTCGACGAGTTGAGCGAGGTGTTGAGTGTTTCCAATCTCGAACGACACCCGAAGTTTAAGGAACAATTCACCAAGCCGATCAACGACCAGATCGAGCGTGCGTTGGTATATGTACCAGAGGAGCAACGGTCGGAGATGATTAAGCTCTTAAAGCTACCAGCCAGCCCGCGACGTGCAGATGCGCTGGACGAGCTGACGGGCGACTTGCCAGCCTCGCGGCAGGCATATCTCCAGAGCGCAATCAGCCGCATCGACGAGATCGCGCACCAACGGGATGAGAAGCTGGAAAGCAGCAAGTCCAGCTACGAGCAGCTGATGGCGGACGAGAAGGCTGGCAGCGAGGCGCAGTCTGCGGAGCGCAACAAAGCGTTGGAGCGTTCGTTTGGCACGATGTTGCGCGAGGCGCAAGAGAATATCCCGATCTACCAGACCCGCGAAGGGGATGAGGAGTGGAACTCTGGGGTCAAGGAGCGTGTCGGCTTGGCGAGGCGAATCCTTATGGAGCAGAACAGCTTCGAGGACGCTGCAACTGCCGCCCTATGGGCCGCAAGCGGCGGGGCGCTGGTGGAACAGAACGCTGGATTGGTGGAACACAACCGCCGCCTTCAAGCGGAAGTCAACAAGTTGACAGGCGCAGAGCCAAGCACGGCGGGCATATCCGCAGACGGCAAGCCGAAGGTGGTGGAGAACAGCTCGTTTAGCGATAAAGTGATGGGCGAGCTGCGCGACTTGGGTATCCGAGGTACAACGCGATAAGGCTTAATTGACGGTAATACGGGGCCGTGGATGGCGGCGTAACCTATTGGTTGCCTCAATCGCTGTCATTAGTTGCACCCCAGCTGGCTGCGTCTACGGGTAAGCCGGTTGCCGTCATTTTTTTTCAACAAACCGTTTGACGAAATCGGAAACTCGTTGCACAACAAAAATGCGCTGTGAGTTAGGCGCATAAATTTAGCTCACTTTTTAGCCTTATAGCGAGTGGCAATCGCACCGGCCCAATCGGGACTGGCCGACCGAACAAGAGGCGTATGCGCCCCCTTCCGTGTGGGAGTGTGGTGTTGCGTCATTAGTTAGAAACCTTTAAGGAAAGGATTTATTATGGCTTGTTCAAATGTATTTGATGCTTTTTCTATTGCCACCGAAAATTTAGCGGATGAAGTTTATAGGAATGCTTCTTACCGTTCTGTGTGGCTTAATGCTATTCCTCGCGGAACTTTTGAGACGGGTGTTGGAACCACCAAGACTACGTTCGCTATCGAGAATAGCGAACCAACGGATGACACGGAAACGTGGGCGGCAATAACCAACACGCAAGTAGTTGGTGGTGATGATGGCGGGGCCGGTGGCTCTTGTGCCAGCACCTACACCGATGTGGAAGTGGGCTACACCAGCCGCACTTATAACCCAGAGGAGTTTGCCCTTCGCGGGCCGATTCTCTGCAAGGATGATCTGATTTACGATCATAACGTGGACACGTTCCTTCGCGCATATGTGGAGGAAATGACCAAGCGGGCGCAGCGCAGCTGGGAGAAACGCTACGAGAACCTCTATATGAAGTTCGCGTCGAAGGTTCCAGCTGGCAACGGTTTGGCGACCAACGATGTCGAAGGGGTGATTGAGGGAGAGCCTATTGCCGACGCCACGTCCACCATCACGCAGCAGTTGCTTGACCAGCTCGCTGTGACGCTGATTGATCGCGGTGCGACTAACCCAGACAGCAATGGCTGGATTAGCTACGGCGAGGATGGCCCCATCTTTCCAATCTTGATCGGGCTGGAAGCCAGTCAGCAGCTTGCGCTGAACAACGCTGAATTGCGGGCCGACTTCCGTAACGCCGATTCGGGTAAGGGAGCAGCTTCCGAGCTGATGAGCAGGCTGGGTGCTACGCGGGTGATTAAAAACTTCCGCCACATCCCCAACCTTCGCCCGCCTCGTTTCAATCGGAACGCTGGTGACAATGGCTATGATCGTGTGAATCAGTACACGATGAGTTCGGCCACGAAGGGCAAGAAGGCGGTATTGAACCCCGCTTGGCAGACAGCTGACTATGAGGCAGCTATCATCTTGAACCCGTCCGTGTTCACCTCGGAGATTGTTCCGCCGGTGAACGCAGCTGGCGGTGTCAGCTGGAACCCCACCTCCTATATGGGTGAGTGGAAATGGGTGACAGGCGGCAGCAAGATTCAAGCTGCGAATGCGGACTGTGAAGACCCGCTGGATAAGCTGGGTCGGCATTATGCCGAGTTCAAGCACGCCGCTAGGCCCATATTCCCTAACCACGGGATGACGGTTATCTTTAAGCGTGCTTGTGGGTCTACCACTCAAGCGATGACTAACGTCACCACTTGCACCGCGTAAAGCGTAGTAGTTTACAGCTGGTGGCTCGCTCCATTGCGCGAGCGGGCCACCAGTTTTTTTTAATTTAGATAAAGTTGAAGCAGTAGAAAACACTTTATGAACAATCCAACAATATATTCAGACGGAGTAGTTAACTCCATTCAAGACTCCCCCCTCCGCGTACAGAACAAGATTCTTGGTGCGCTAAAGAACCTTGGTGGCGAAGGGCAAACTGTAGGTTCCAACAGCGGAAAGAAAAACAACACGACATCTGTCGCGGCCAACACCGCGAGGAAAGACCTGTTCATACAGAACATAGGGACAGCCGCGATTTACGTTAAGATGGGAAGCGGTGCTGGTGCATCAGATTATCATTTTGAGGTAGCTGGCAACAACAGCTTGGCGGGTACTGGTGGCACGTTGAACTTGAGCGCATACACAGGCGTCATCTCAATACACCCATCTACAAACGATTTCACATTAGTAGAGTTTGAGTAAAGGAAACCAGTTATGGGAGCTTCATTAAACGGAGGAGGCGGCAACGTCACCGTCAATGTTGACCGCACGGTTGCGGCTGGCACACATATCGAGAACGAACCGATCATCAAGTCAGATGGTTCTGGCCAGATAATGCAATGGCAGCCGTCTGATGGTGGCGTCGAT
>Ga0255048_10001814_pt1 | contig 14262 bp, 22 predicted proteins | sample JV7_2_2_MG_FD_183619 | JGI IMG/M metagenome (GOLD analysis project Ga0255048, IMG submission 183619) | Seawater microbial communities from Jervis Inlet, British Columbia, Canada - JV7_2_2 | ecosystem: Environmental > Aquatic > Marine > Inlet | place: Canada: British Columbia | collected 2016-10-06
GGGCAGACTTCATTCAGAAGGTACATCGCCATATTCTCGGCAGTTGGATTCGTCAGCATCGTGTACCGCTTCTGCCCCGGCACAGAATCAAGGGCCTCTGCGACCTCAAGATCATTCGCCCGATAGATGAATCCGTGATCCCAATTCTCATCAATCCATCCACCAATCTTCTCCTTCAAAACAGAGAAGTCGATCACCCGACCAATGCTGTCAAGGCAAGCGGCGTTTGCTTCAAAGAGAGCGACATAGTTGTGACCATGCATATTTGCACACTTCGATTCGTGAAGGTGTACACGATGTCCGGCACAGAACTGAATCCGGCGAGTGCAAGTTACGAAAGTAGTCATCCGATGTCACCCCGTAATGCAACAGGGGAGACTGAAATGCCGCCACGGACGAAGAATTCGCCTCTGACTTCCATCCATTTTGCACCTGACTGTTTATACAAATCATCACAGATTCGACAAGTCAGAACCTCGTTGAATTGAGCTTCGTGACGATAGCGCATCAGGTAGAGCTTGAGGCTCTTGGTTTCGATGATCTTGTCAGTTGGCTGATAGCGAATCTGCAAACGAGCGAAGTCAGGTTGGCCTGTCACCGGACAATGAGAAGTGAATTCGGAGCAGTCAAATTGAATAACTATGTCTCCTGAATCCCATTCGACAGTCTCGATTTGGTCAATCGCTTCGGAGTGTTGCTTTCCTAGATATTTCGGTTCCATTATTTTCCTCTTGGTTTGAGTCTTAGAATTTCGTCAGTCGGCCCTTTTTGAACCCACCGAACGATGTCGGGAATATGATTGTCTTTTACGCCAAAGTGATGACACCAAGTCTGCAAGCGCATCAACTTGCGGATCGTGTCATTTAGGCTTGCCTCAGAGGGAGGTTCGATAGTGCAAATGCCGCCCCTCACATTGTCGATTCGTTTCATGTTCCAAACTCGCCCATACAAAGTTTCACCTAGTCGGTTGTGATCTTCGTATTGATGGAATCGAAGCAGTTGAAAATCGCACGAAAGAGGTCGGTTCTTATGGACTCCACAATGCCCATTCTTCGGATTCAAGTGACCGCAGTAGTAGCCCATGTTCTGCTCTTGCTTGTCAGAATACATAACTACCGATCTTCCATTTAAGTTGAAAGTACGGCGTTCCATTTGATAAGGTCGCTTCTCCATCGGGAGCCAATCGAGACTGAATGATCTACAGCAAGCACCGCAGTTCTCGTAGCACCTAGCCTCCCTGAAAATGGTAGACGAAATATCAAGAGGCTTCGCCCTGATCCATTTCCCCTCGAAGAAGAAGTCTTTCTTCGTGACGCTGCCCATGTAGATGTTTACGACCTTTTCGGTCGAATCCTTAAAGCCCATCGAGAACCTTCATTTCCTTGCGCCATTGCCATTTGAGTTCTTTCTGAATGTCGTAGTAGAACAAGGCTTCGGCAGTAATGTCGATCTTCCCACCTTTAGGTCGGCAACTGACTCGCTGTCCTCCGAATGCTTTCCAATGCCCCCACTCACAAGGCATCCGGCCCCACGAAGCAGTATCAGCAGTATGGAAGGGAAAGGTCTGAAGCATCTTCTTCATCACCCATCCGAAGGAGTGATACTTCATCGGCCAATGCCGAGCGTAACAGGCCTCAAGCCATTTCAGACTTTTCTTCACCGGCTCACCGAATCGACAGGAGAGGCCCATCTTCGGAAAATGCTTTACATACTCATCCATGATTTCCCAAGGATCGCCGTAATGAAAGACAGGAAAAGCAGGAGAGCCTTGCGCCTTCATCAGCAGAGCGTTCTTCAAACTGCCTTCAGGATCACGGATCACATCGAGAGCAACTGACTCGTCCCATTCAGGTTTTTTCGTTTCTTTGATGAGAGCTTGAATATCAATTTCAGCCCCGGCGTTCCAAGCAGAGAACGCACCTGAATCGAGCATCATCGTAGGAGGGTGGTACGGCTTCGTTCCCTGATGGCCTTTCAGATAATGAAACGATACGAGAACTGAGATCGGATATTTCTCGAAATCGAATTTCTCCATCGTGATCTTCTGAGCTGTTGCGCCTGTGTAGGCGAGATACATTTGAGTCATGATTCATACGCAGTCGGGTCTTCGACCTTCGCCAACTTGAACGCTTCAATTCTCTCAACGCAAGTACCGCATTTTCCACAATGAGCATCTCTGCCGTTGTAGCAAGACCAAGTGTCGCCCCAATCAACTCCGAGCGAATCTCCGATGGCGCAGATTTCGTCTTTGGTCAAGGTGATGAAAGGTCGGTAGATACTCACCGGCTCGTAATCGCAGAGTCCTGCTACCCGGTCCATCGCATCAGCAAACTCAGTTCGGCAGTCAGGATAGATGGCGTGATCTCCGAAGTGCGCCCCGTAGGAAACTCCATCGAATCCCTCGTTGATCGCCCAACCGATTGCTACGGCCATCATAATCATGTTCCGATTCGGCACTACTGTTGCCTTCATCGAATCATCGGCGTAGTGACCTTCAGGCACATCTCCGATCCCCGTCAATGCTGACGAGTCAATCAAATCCGTAATGCCTGACAAATCAGCTACACGATGGTCGATATTGAGTTTCGCACAAGTCTTCTTGGCGAAGTCGATTTCCTTTTTGTGCTTCTGACCATAATCAATCGACAGAGCATTAACTGTGTCTCCGTTTCTCAGATGATGATACAGGAGGGTAGTAGAATCCATGCCCCCCGAGAGGATTACAACGATATTCATTCTAAGAGCCGATGTAGAGGTCGATAAGGTGCGAGAGAACATCGCCTTCGGAAGCATCTTCGTTTTCCTTCTGAAACTTGTGAACAGCGTCATTCCAACCATCGCAGAGAACATCGTCAGCTACGATTGAGATGACCTTCGCAGTTGGGTCTTTCGTTTCTGAGAGGCTGAAATCTGAATTGTTGTGTTCAGCTTCAGGTGGAGTCCAATCGGCTTGAAGTAGAGGCCCGATCTCAAAATCTTCCCAACCTAGTTCTTGGAGATCGAATCCTTCGGACTCAAGGGACTTGAGGGTTTCAGAGAGAGTCTCGTATCCCCACTCTGCCAATTCTCCGGTTCGGTTATCAGCGATTGCATACGCAGTTGCAGAAACATCGTTCTCATCAACCACCACGGCGGCGATTCTGTCCCACCCTAAATCCTTGGCGGCTTGAAGCCGAGCGTTACCGGCTCTAACAATCATTCCTTGCTTTTGAATGACAATCGGCATTCGCTGTCCAAACTTGCTCAAAGACGCTTTGACTGCATCCATGTTGCGAGGCCCGTGAAGGCGTGCGTTTGCAGGATCAGGGTTAAGTGATGCGATGTCTACTAAAAGCCCTTGTAGGGGTTCGATTACATTCTCAGGCATGGTTGCTACTCTCCTTGGAAGCTAGGGTAAGGTCATTTACGATCAGGGAGCGAATGTACTCCTGTCGGTTGATTCCGAAATTCTTAGAACGAGCCTCGACCAACTGCTTGAATTGGGAGGTGCATTTCAGTTCGATTTTGTCGGTCTTTGTTGCCATTGGCGAGGATTGTATACCAACCGCATGACCGCCGCCATGCTTTTCGTTAAAAAGTATTGAAAGTGTTGCCTTGTCTGAATTGTGCGATTACTTTCGTGATTTTTGAGACGATTTATCTGTTTGGCAAATGGCGGCGAATTGGCGAGAACAAACTACTCAAATTGTGCAATCGAAGTTACTGAAACGAGTGTAGCTACACAAAAAAAAGGAGCCTTTCGACTCCCCTTCAATGTGCCTTCAACGCCGGTTGGCTTTTAGTTGTCCTCCAAGTCAGCAAGAATTTTTCCTAAATCCCAAAGTCGATCATCGCAAGGGTCAACCTCTGCCACCCTAGCCATTTCCTTTTTCACGAATTCGATTTTTTCTTGATTGGTCATCTTATTCTCCTTCTTCTAAAAGCTGACTAAGTTCAATTTTCAAATCCAACCATTTTTCGTTGGCCGCATACTTTTGCTCCCTCATTTCACGAGCTTGGGCGTCTAAATTTTCGTAATGTTTTTGCTTTTCCATCTCAACGGCCTTCGCCATTTTGATCTGCGCTTTAAGCTCGGCAATTTTTTCTTGAATGCTCATTTTTGGCTCCTTCTAAGAGTGAATTATTTGTCCTTACACATACATTCTAAGGCCACCTAGAGGGGATCGTGATTATAATTTCAAGTTCCTTTTATAGAACCAAAAAAAAGGGCCGGCTTTCACCGACCCCTTTCCGGAAAGCCCCCCCCGGGACTACGCTAGAACCAATTCCTGAAATGGTTTAGCGATTGCCAATCCTAGTTCCTTCCGGCGCTCAACGGCCTTTTCTTCTGTCTTGTGAGTAATGACGGAAGTGAAAGAATTATAAAGGCCCCAAGCATTTCGGCCTCCTGTGACCCGACTGCGGCCTGAATTCCATTCGTCACGAACCTCATCGGAGAAGCGCTTCGGTAGCTTCAAGTCCATCTGAGCATCGTCAATGAACTTGTCACCGGCCTCGACTTTCATATCGAATTCAGCAAGGGCAGTCCAAAACGGAACCAAATCCTCTGTGAAGACTTTGACAGATTTCTCTGCGCTTGCCATCACCTCATTAACACGAAGTTCGTTCAGGTGCTTGACCTTGGATTCAGAAAAAGTCTTTCCAATCACCATCCCATTTGAACACCGCATACGATAGGCGCCGAGTTCAAATGAAAGCCCTTTCCATCCGTCCATCCCGTGACCGAAGATGATTGAAGGGTTGATTGATTCGCCTTCGACATCGACTGAAATGCCTCGGAGACGAGTTTCAAGCTCAAAACGGGCTCCATTCTTATAAAGGCTCATCTTGTGTTCGGCGTTATCGACTTCGCCGCCCATCAATGCGAGTGAGTCAAAATAGCGACTCAAAACATCTTTGTGATGAACCAAGTCGTATCGACTTGAGACAAGCCCAAAAATTTGACGCTCACCGCTATCTGCTTCAGCGATAATGGCCTGACGATCAGGCATCGAAATCCCATCTGCTTCGGTGGTTCGCTTGTATGCCTTAAACTCAAGTTCGGGCATCGTGAGAATGTCATTTGCATCCTCTGTTACTAAAAAACTATCTTTCTTAAACATCGGCTATCTCCTTCTAAAAGTGCCTTATTAGTTGTCTACACACGCATACTATGGCCTTCTGAAACTAGGTAAAGGACTTTCTTACAAAAAAATTAAAAACTTCTGAAAGTAATTAGAAATTTTTTTTCGCCCTTGTTTTTATTTATATATATATAGAGAGTGATTAAAGAGTTATGAATAAGCAAAAATATATATATACATTCGTTATTTATGGGGAATTACAAAAACGCCTGTTTTTCAACTGAAGCAAGTCACGATGGTAATTTTAAGAAATTTGCTAGAAACATTAAAGAGAATCGGCTCTAGGCCATATACTGCCTTGCAAGAGAAGGAGTCAAAATGACACAAGAAAACGAAATTCAGACAGTAGAGGGCGAGAGCCCCCAAGAAAGCCATTCTTTACTTTGGGGTGGTCAAGCGAAAAGCGGTTTCCTATCCGAAACGGATGTCGAGCAGCTTTCTAAAGAAATCGCTATTCAGGACAAAATTCGGTCCTTGGTGGTGAAAGTGACGAAGCCCAACCATTGGGAAACAATCGAAGGTCAGCCGTATTTGAACGCTGCCGGAGTAAGGGCGATCTCAACCTTTATCGGGATCAGCACTCACGAACCGCAAATCGTCAAAGAGGCTTTGAATGACGATCAGGGAGATTGGATCATGTACACTTGTACGATCACAGCAACCTTCCGAGGCCGTCAAGTGACAGAGGTTGGAACGGCATCGACAAGGGACCCGTTTTTCGGCAAGGCTCACGGCCAATGGAAGCCGCTTTCCGAGATTGCGCTTGGGAATGTGAAGAAGAAGTCGGTCACGAATGCTAAGAACCGAGCGATCAAGTCAATTATCGGAATTGATTTTGATGGCGAACTTCTGAGTCAGCTTGGAGTTGATACTTCGACTTCTAACAAAGTGAGTTACGACAAAGCACCGCCGAAGACGAGCGAAGACAAAGACAATGCGGCTAAGGCAGCAGAGATGGTCTTCGAGATGTTCGGAGGAGACAAAGCATCTTGCCAAGCCTACTGCACTCGCATTACTTCATTCACAACGAAGGACGGAAAAGAAATCTCAGGCAAGCCGAGTCCCGACAAGTGGTCTGCCAAGCAACTTAATTTCAAAATGAAAGACACGATCCAACCTGATTACGACAAATTCGTATCAACCGGGGAGGTTCCTGCAACATGAGTGACCAAGTTGATATGGTGAAAGCCATCCGAGATAACCTTGAAAAAAACTCAAAGAACTACCCTTGCCATACGAACCGAGCGTCAGAGCTAGGTCACGAATGTGTCCGGTATCTTTACTACCGGCGAACTGAATGGGATAAAGCAGAAATCTATACTGCTGATACTTTGATGATTTTTGAAGAAGGAAATTACGGAGAGCGTCAAGTCCTCGAAATGTTGGCGAAAGCCGGGGTCGAGTGCTTTGAACAGCAGAATGCTTTCGGGAACGAAGCCCTTTTCAAGAAGCTGAAAATTACGGGTCACTTAGATTGGAAGATTCGAGAGAACGGCAGGGCGATTCCTGTCGAGTTTAAGACGATGAACTCATTCATCTACGATTCAATTCATACGATTGATGACATGATTCATTCAAACAAATCTTGGATCAAGAAATATCCGTCCCAACTCACGATCTACTTGCTTGGAGCCGAAGAAGAATACGGCTACTTCCTGCTGAAGTCGAAAGGTGACGGAAGACTCAAACAGATTCGGATGGAGTTGGATTTAGAACTCGGAGAGAGACTTCTCAAAAGAGCCGAGGAGGTGAATCGTGCTGTTGATGCAGGAGAGCTTCCTGACCGAATTCCTTACGATCCTGATGTGTGCGGAATGTGTTCATTCAAGAACCATTGTAATCCGGCAGAGCCAAGGGAGGAGATCGACTTCCAAGAATCTCCCGTCCTCTTGGCCTTGCTTGAGGAGCGAGAAGAATCAAAGTCAGATTTCAAGATTTACGGCAACGCCGATAAGAAAGCAAAAGATATGCTCAAAAAATGTGAGGCATCAAAAGTGATGGTCGGGCCTTTCATTTGTCAGATCAAACGAGCAAAGAACCGAACGACTATCACAATCGAGAAGGTGTAATCATGAAAAGCAGACGCAAGAGAATGTTGTCTCCGGAGATTTGGCAGAATCTACAATTTCAATCGCTCAACCATGCCGAGCAGTCGTTGTATATCTTCCTCATCTCGACAGCAGACGATTACGGGATTCGCCCTGCAAACTCAAACCTTATCAAAGGCGAATGGGCTTGGAGCAAGGACGATATTACTCCGAGGACTATCAATGCCCACCTCCGAGCAATCCACCGCACAGGACTTATCTGCGTGTATGGTGAGGGCGAACTCAAATTCATTCAGCATCCGAAGTGGCACATTTGGCAGAAGATTACGAATCCGAGTCGGAAGCATTATCCCGACTGCTCAGGCTGTTCGTCATGTTCTGAATCTGCCGATGACCGAGAAGCGTTCTACAGCAACGAACCTTCAAAACCGGTGAGGGTCAAAGAGAGTCGAGAGGCGAAAGAGGTCTTTGATTACTACTGCGAAGTGTTCGGAGATGTGCTTTCGGTGAAAAAGATCAAATTTCCCGGCAAGCAACAGAAAATCCTGACACGACTTCAGAGTTTCTCTAAAGATGATTTGAAGAAGTGTATCGACATGATGAAAATGAATCTTGAGCATTGGGACAAACAGCGAGGGTATCTCGAAATGAATCAGTATCTATTCCGAAACGATGAGCGAGTTGAATTTTGGCTCAACAAAGAGGCGCAACTCAAACATCTTGGCAAAGACAAGACGAAGCAGATTGCTTCCATCACAGCGAAGTATCTCGACTGATGGCGGTGGCACCTCCAAAATCCCCGAGGATCGAATATTTGAAGCGGAGGCTCGATGACCTCCCCCTCGGAGGGAAGCCTTTTGATCCTGAGATTTGGAATTCCATCTACGATGCTGAAAGATGCTTCGGAGAAGGGGACAAGCAGTCGGCGAATGTCTTCATCGAGAAAGCTCACGGCCTTCTGTCGAGTGCTGAAACTCGTTGCGTTGGTTTGTCGGACACGATTGAAATAGGGCCGGACCTTCCTCGATACGGAATAGTTGGGCGTAAGAAAAGACGGAGAAAATCATGACTTGGGAACCATCACCAACACTCAAGACGAATGCGATTGAGAACCGGCACAAGGTCTATCGTCAAGTAGACTCGGGAAAGTCTCCTAGTTGTGTTCTTGGTCGGGTCTACTATATTCTGAAATCAGACACTAATCACAAGTCAATCAATCCGATGAACTTCGACACGGATTCGGCTCTGATGAATTTGATCCTGTCTCAGTACATTACAGGGTACTTCGCCAAAGATTGGTACGAAGCGCAAAGCAGTACAATCACCACAATCACATTGGTGAGAAGGCATGACGCATCTGTATATCGTGCTTTGCGCCATATCAAAAAAGACGGCGTAGTAGAGTTCAACAAAAATTCACGCTCAACCAACTCTGAGGGCTTTTCTAAGGCTTCCGATTCATTCGGTAACTCAGTAACCATCGGAGAACAATCGGGGACATCGTGGCCCTAGAAAGGAGAGAGATCGTGAAACAATGTGCGAAGTGCGGTCGTGGTGAAGACAATTTGACTCGCCGTGGTCTGACATTAGGTTCTGCCGGTGTTTGTAGCGATTGCGACAAAGGTGTCGTGAAAGCAGTCAAAAAACCCGAGCCGAAACCTGAGCCGGTTGAAGAAGTAACTGCCGAAGATTTTATTGACTCTTTGGAAGAAGAATAACAAATCACGCAACAGGGGTCGGTAGAAATGCCGGCCCCACTTTCTTAGAAGGAGGAAGTAATGACGCATCAAAGATTTACAATTAAGGGAAAATGCCCTCAATGCCAAGAGCCTACAGTCCATCAGTATGACGAAGCTGTAATGTCGGGATTGTGGGCAACGGAAGTTCTCATTAGCTGTAGCAAGTGCGAAGCAGAATATTCAGTTTTCCCTACTACGAATTTTGAGATCAAAGGGTACTGCCATGCTCCGGTCCATAGATTTCCGGACTTTGGCGATGATTGGCAAATCGCAAATGACCCGAATTACGAATTCCGTCTTCGTCAATGCAAGAACTGTCCTAAGTGCGATGTTGAACGCCGCCCGTTTCGCCCTGTTGTGAATTGCGAGACTTGTAATAGCCGATTCGTTCCCGGCATCGACGACTCTCAAAAAACACTTTGCATAAACTGTTCGAGGGAAGCGGTGGAAACCAATGGATGATTTTGTATCAGTTGTTTTCGCAGGATCGATAACGATTGTCATGCTTGCTCTTGGTTGCATCATGCAAGCCCTCCCTATCCTGATTGGGTTTTGGTTGATCGGAGCTATCTTCGGTGGATGTTGAAGCAATCTCTCGATCCTTGCTGAATGAGCAGAGGATCACTCAACTTCAAGAGAAGTTGGCAGAACAAGCAGTCACTATCGACATTTTGTCGGTCTCATGTGTTGTCATAGTATTTATCATCATTTCAATCATTACTGTGATGACTTTGAAATCGTGAATTTGGGCACGCTCCGTTTGGACGCTACGATACCCCCGAGGGGCCATGCACAGCGAAGGGGCGTGTTCTTTCTCAAGGAAACAGGAGAGCAAGGATGAAACCCAAATACCATGTGTGCAGCTTCTGTGGGCTAGTGTATTTCTTAGACCCCCTGCTTGATAAGTTGGAATGCGTATCGTGTTCTGATTCGCTTGAGGAAATAGTGGAGGGCGCGAATGAATTACCGAACACTTGAGGAACTAAAGGCAAGGGCGATGTTTGAAACCGAGGAATCGTACCTCCAATGGGTTGCTGATATGAAAGAAGTCTGCGATTACATCAACAAGGCGCATGACGATGAATAACATTAACAAAAGAGAGTAAGGAGTTAGACACATGAAAGATATATTTAAATGCTCTGCCTGTGGGTGTAAGCACCCTACGCACATGGAATCAGAGGAGGACACATCTCTGTGCAAGTGGTGTACCGGAGAGGAAGAAAATATTTTCGAAGGGGAGCCTGAATCCTAAAGTCAGGCCTTAGATTGATGAGAACCCTAACCCCCCGAGGTGGATATGCTAGATGCAGACCTATTCGCTGAAATGATTCAGCATTACAAGACCCGATATAACGACAAAGGGATGGATAACCAAACTCAACAGATTTGGTGGCAACGACTTCAGCAACACGACAATCGGAAATTTTCAAATGCGATGGTCGATTTGTGCGGCAGACGCCAATATCCGTTTGGTTGGGCTGAATTAGACTCATTCATCAAAGACAAGTATCGGTCTGATGGATTCCATCATCAGCAGCAATCGACAACTCAATCAAAGGTGGCTCCTCCGACAAAAGAAGAATCTGCATGGTTCGGAAGACTCACCGGAGCCATTGATAGATGCAAAAAATCGACAGAACACCCTTCGGGATATTGGAAAGACCGGTATTATCGAATCATGACGAAGAAGTTCCCAAGGGAGATTTATGACATCGCAAGAGAATCAGGACTCGAAGAAATGCAAGAGTGGGTCAAAGAATTCGGAAACCACTACTTACAATCGAGTCGTAATATCCATTCCAAAAAAAGTAGAATCGCTCAATCAGTTTCTCCACGGAGGCCGAACAATGAGGGCGCACTCTTCTAAATACGCCACATACAAAAAAGGGTGGCATCAGCAAATCTCTCTCAGACTTCCTCAGAGGCCCAAGATCAAAAAACCGGCTCGGGCTATATTCTTATCCATTCGATCAAGATACCTCGATACAGACAATCTCTACGGCGGTAGCAAGCCTGTGAGGGATGTGTTGAGGAAGCTCGGTTACTTTTGGGACGACAATCCGGCTTGGCTCGAATACTACTGCTTTCAGGTCAAACACAAAGAGAGAAATCAAACTGATAGAACGATTATCGGGATTGAATGGGTCGATTCTCTGTCCACCCAAGATTTGCTCTCTGAAAAGGCTGAAGAATTTGGGTTCCTAGATCAGATGAAGCAGTTTCTTCCTTAATGTATTCAGCATGGCATTTGACAGACGATCAGCAGTCAGGTAGAAATAGGTATGTCAGAAAATACTGAACACGGGATACTTTCGATTCTTGGGAAGCTGAAATACGCTCAGCAAGAAGGATTGCCTGTACCGAAACTTGCTCCCGACACTCGCAGAGCAGTTGTAGTGCATCTTCTAGACGAAGGCGTAGCGAAGATTGAGATTGCTTCAATCCTGCAAATCTCTCGCACGACTCTTTGGGAGGATCAAAAACGAATTTCTGAGGGATACACGAATAATGTGTTCTTTGAGACAGTTAACGAAACGGCAGAACGCATCAATCGCCGGTTTGACCACCTGTATTCAAAAGCGGTCAAGACAGATGATTATAGGCTTGCATTGGAGGTTGAATGTCGCCGTATCGACAAATTACAGTCAATTGGAATGGTAGCGAAGAATGCCGAACGAATTGAAATTGGATCAGCAGAGAGCCATAAAGACGAAATTATCGAGTCTCTCCTTGCCGATCTTGGAGTCTCTGCAATCCAAGTTGAGGCAGAGCCAATTACAGAGGTGTCAGACTGACTGCCAATACTTCCTATTCAACTTCGTCAGAACGATTGATGATTTAGGTGTAGTCCGACAATATCCTCCAACTGAACACATTACTAAAGCTGTCACTCGATGGCTGAAGAAGGGTGCAGTTACAGTTGATGTGAAATCGGCTCAGAACATGATTACTTGGGCATCTGCCGGGGTCATGGTTTGGGAGATTCTATTCCGTAAGAACATTCAGAACGGATACTTCTCTATTGGTCAGTTGGAATCAACTGCGGTGAAAGATAGGTGTCAAGGCATCATCGACAGACTGCCTGAGTGGTTCATGAGAATGGCAGGGCTGACTCAAATCGGGGAATCCAAACTAGAAATCGTCATCGCTCACGGACGAAAAGATAAGTCGAATATCAGGTTCATGCACGCAGGAGAGAAAGCCGGACGCTCATTTACCTTCTTCCGAGTCATGCTTGATGAGTTCGCTTACATGAGAAACGCCGAGGAAATCTACAATGCCAACAAGCCTCGCTGTCATTATCTGAATGCTTGGTCTACTGCTCCTGAGGGCAAGAGATCGTACTTCTACAAGCTATACTCCAATGCCTTCAAATACGGCATTGACGCTCAATTCATCACCTACAAGGAGAATCCGTTTTGGACGGAAGAAAAGATAGCCCGAGTCAAACGGGGAATGTCAGACAAAAGATGGCGAAGGGAGATGGAAGGTGAGTTCCTCTCAGAAGGTGGCCGGGTCTACGAAGTCTTTGATCGCTCGACCCATGTTGTCGATCCTGCTGATTTTCCCGTTTCTCCTGATTGGGAGTTTTATAGTGGTACTGACTTTGGCTATCAGCACCCCTTTTGTCATCTTTGGGTTGCTAAAATCCCTTGCGGATCATTCCATCGTTGGTACATCTTCCACGAACTCTACGAAACCCAAAAGCTCCTCAGAGACCTCTCCGTCAGCATCCACGCAAGAGACAACCAATGGCGACACTACGATTACGGAACTAAGAGCGGTGGGATACAGAAATTTAGGATCAAAGGAAACTACACGGATCAGGTTTCGGATGCGGCGGGGGCTAGAGAGAGGGCCGAATTACAGAAACTAGGGATTAGGACTAGAGCCTCTAAGAAGGGGCCTGATTCAGTCCGAGCCAAGATTGACTTAGTGCGAACTGCACTCGAACCTCAGTTAGATGATTTACCGGGCTTGATTGTTTCGTCAGAATGTGCTAATACAATCTTTGAATTCGAGAACTATATGTATAAAGAAATCAATGAGGGCGAGAATTCAGATGACAAACCAATGAAGGAATGGGATCACGCTATGGATGTAATCGGTGACTTGCTGATTACTGTAAACAGTAAGGGCCGATATGTTGCCCCTGAAATCGTGATTAGGAGATAGTTATGGCCCAAGACGAGGCAGTATTCACAGAAGCAGTCCCTCTCGAAAGAGTTCAATTGTGGCTAAAAGACCTTAAAGACAGCGCACCTACCTCCCGAACCAATCCGACCAATGCTGAGTTCTTCCGTCAAAGGAAGCTGATGTCGAAGTATGTCTATGATATGTACTCCGGCAATCGCCAACTCGCCTTGCTTGATTCTGAGATGCAACGGCAGTTCCCTGAGACTCACTCCGAAAAGCCTCGCCAAGTCGAGAACATCACAAAGACCATCGTTGATGCTATATCCGTGGTCTACAAATCACCGCCTGATCGCCGCCTGTCTGCTTCTGAAACCGAAGAAGCTAATCTGTCAGATGAGGCTAAAAAGGAACTACAGGCCGAATACGATAAGATTACCGAGGAAAGCAACCTCGATATGTCCTTTCAAAAGCTAGAGAGATACCTTAATTTCGACTGCTCCGACCTCATTCAGATCATGTTTGTAGACGGCAAGATGAAATACAAGGTGTGGCCTCAATTCCTGTTCGACATCCTCAAAGACGATATGGGCCGTGTAATCGCAGTCGCTCTATCTGACTTTGACGAAACCTCACCGAGCGATATTAAGAATTGGATCGTTTGGACGGATTCCAACTATTGGAAATTCGATAAAGACCTGATGCTAGTGGAAAACCCTAACAACCCGGATAATGAAAACCCCTATGGCGAGATTCCTTTTGTCTTTGCTACCTACGAAGAACCGGATCAGGGAAACTACTGCGAGTCAGACATCATCCTCGCTCAGACAAACCTCAATATCAACCTCCTGCTGTCAGACATGATCGACCTAGCTGACTTTCAAGTGCATGGTCAATTGGTCGGGCTGAATGTCGATATGCCTGAAAATGCTAAATGGGGCAAAGAGCATATGTTGATGTACAGGCCTGAGAACCCTGATATTTCATCGTCTATCGAATTCTTGAAACCTGATGCGAATTTTGAGGGGCTGTTGATGACGATTAATCGCTTTCTCTCGGGTCTGTCTACCTCGATGGGACTGCCCCCAAACACCTTCTCGATGGAAAGACAATCTGCCGAGTCGGGAGTAGCCTTGAAAATCAGATCAGCCCCTCTTATCGAACTCAGGGAATCAATGGAAGTCAAATTCATTGACATCGAGGATCAGGTCAGGCAG
>Ga0255048_10001815_pt1 | contig 14262 bp, 22 predicted proteins | sample JV7_2_2_MG_FD_183619 | JGI IMG/M metagenome (GOLD analysis project Ga0255048, IMG submission 183619) | Seawater microbial communities from Jervis Inlet, British Columbia, Canada - JV7_2_2 | ecosystem: Environmental > Aquatic > Marine > Inlet | place: Canada: British Columbia | collected 2016-10-06
CGACGCAGAGCAGGGCTTCGAGCCTGCGCAGGGCGCGATCCGAGCGCCACTCTTTGGCCAGTTCTACAGCGGCGCGAATCATTTGCCCATTGTGCTTCTCGAGTTTGCCCTCGAACAGTTCGAACAGCATGAAGGCGTCTGCGGTGCCACCGGCAAACCCGGCGATGACGCGATCCTTGTACAGTCGGCGCACCTTGCGCGCATTACCTTTCATGATGGTATTGCCGAGGCTGACCTGACCGTCGCCACCGATGACGACACTGTTGTTACGGCGTACCGAGAGTATCGTTGTTCCGTCAAATTGTTCCAAGATCCGATTCCGATATTTATCAGGCAGACATTGTCATATATGGGCGCTATGAAATAAACCAAGAAAAAACAGCCCCGCTGTTTTTTCGCAGTCCCGGCGAAAGCCGGGACCCAGGGGCAACGTCATTGCGAGGAGCGCCAGCGACGAAGCAATCTCCCGGAGATTGCTTCGCTGCGCTCGCAATGACGGCGAGTTACAAGGTCCCCGCTTGCGCAGGGACGACAAGGGCCTATTTCAATCCTTGCGGCGCGCGCGCGGATGCGCGGCGTCATAGACGCTCGCCAGGTGTTGAAAATCGAGATGAGTGTACACCTGGGTCGTGGCAATGTTGGCGTGCCCGAGCAATTCCTGCACCGCGCGCAAATCCGAACTCGATTCGAGCAGGTGGGTGGCGAAGGAATGGCGCAGCACGTGCGGTGATAACGGCTGCCCCAGCGCCTGTCGCTGGATCAGGTGCTTGAGCCGGCTTTGTACGTTGCGCGCCGAGATGCGTTTGCCCTGCTTGCTCAGGAACAGGGCCTTTTGCTGCTCATCGCGGCAATAGCGTGGGCGCAGTTTCAACCAGCGCTGCAGCGCGCTAACGGCCTTGCTGCCCACCGGCAGGTAGCGCGTCTTGTTACCCTTGCCGGTCACCACCAGGCGTTGCTCTGCCAGGTCGATGTCGTCGAGGTCGATGCTGACGAGCTCGGCAAGGCGCAGACCCGAGGAATAGATCAGTTCGAAAATGGCGACATCGCGCAGCAGCAGGTCATCGCTGCTATCGCCTACCCGCAGCAGCCGATCGAGCGATTCGGCATCGCAGGTTTTCGGCAGGGGCTGATCGCTCTTCGGCGCGGACACTTCCAGCGCGGGGTTCCTGGCGATCACGCCGTTACGAATCAAAAACTGGAAAAAACTGCGGGTCGATGACAGTTCGCGCGCGATGGTGCGGCTTTTACGGCCCTGCCGATGACGCTGCGCGGCAAAGCCGCTGACATCGGTGAATGCAACCTGTTCCCATGCGTCGATCGCGCGTTCCCCGAGATAGGTCTGGAACAGCTTCAGGTCGCGGCGATAGTTGCTGCAGGTGTGAGGGGAATAATACTTTTCGCTGCGCAGGAACTGGATGAACTGGTCCAGATAGTCGTTCAAGCTGATTATCCTGCCTGTAACAGATACTTCAGGCGGTTACTGACGAGTTCTCCCAGGTGTTGCAGGAAAATGGTGCCCATGCTCGGGCCAAAGCGTTCGGCGCTGACGCTGCCGAGGCACAGCAGGCCGAGGTCACGGGTATGGTAGAGCGGGATATAGGCGCAGGAAGCGATGCGAATGTCGGGACCAAACAACTCGCGGTTGATACCGTCGTCCTGTTGGCCGCAGATCGGCTTGCGCGCCTCGACCCAGGGCTTGATGCGTTCGACGATACCGCTGTCGGCGTCGAGATAGAGACCATCGAGAATTGCCCCGGCTTCGCTTATGCCTGGAAGAAAGCGGAAGCAGACGAAATCGGTGTAAAAGAAAGTCTGTACCTGGTCCTGCACCATCGCCAGCACATCGTGCAAGTGCTCGGTATTCATCAACTCCAGTGCGAGCCGGTGAAATCTCTGGTTCAGTTCCTCGTTGTCGCGCGCGATGCCGACCAGTTCGTCGATCTTGGACCTGAGTTGCTGGTTTTCCTCGCGCAGTAGCCTGAGTTGGCGTTCCACCAGCGAGGTCGCGCCGCCGGTCTGGTGCGGAATGGACAGCGACGAGAAAACCTCGGGATAGTCCATTAAAACCGCGGGATTGTCCTGCAGGTAGCGGATGACGCTGGATTCGTCGGTCTCTGTGGTTGCTTTCGGTTTTGCTGACACTTCACTCATATTCGATCTCGCCCCGATAAACCATTGCGGTTTCGCCCGTCATCATAACGGGGTTTGCGTCGCCTTGCCATTCCAGTTTGAGCTCGCCGCCCGACAGAATCGCGGTCGCGGGCGATTCCAGCAGACCGAGTTGCACGCCGGCAACCATCGCCGCGCAGGCGCCGCTGCCGCAGGCGCGGGTTTCGCCGACGCCGCGCTCGAAGACTCTTAACCTGAAGCTATTGCGGTCGAGAATTTGCATGAAACCGATATTGGCGCGCTCGGGAAACATCATGTGCTTTTCAAAATGTGGTCCCAGGGTTTCTAGCGCGGCGTCATCGACGTCGACGACCGGGATCACCATGTGCGGATTGCCGATCGCGAGCGCGCTGAAGCTGATCTGCTCACCTGCGAACTCGGTCGTATAAAGATCCTGTTGCGCCTCGACGCGAAGCGGGATGTTTTCGGGCTCAAAACGGGGAATGCCCATGTTGACGCGGTAGCGGGTCGCGTCGATTGCTTCCAGTTGCAGCGGCCCGGCATTGGTTTCGACCGCGATCACGTCGAGGTCAGTGAGGCCCTGTTCGCGCACGAAGCGGGCAAAGCAGCGTGCGCCGTTGCCGCATTGCGCGACTTCCCCGCCGTCGGCATTGTAAATACGGTACTTGAAGTCAGCGCTGTCGTCGTCGGGTTGTTCGACGACCAGCATCTGGTCGAAGCCGATGCCGTCGAAGCGGTCAGACCACTGGCGCACCAGTTCGGGGCGCGGACTAAACGCCTGGTTGATCGCATCGATTACCATAAAATCGTTGCCGAGACCGTGCATTTTAGCGAACTTCAATATCACGGCGGCAATATCATGGTAGCAGCGACTCGCCGCGCACCAGGTCGGAGAATTGTTCGCGCTCGCGCACACAGTAGTGACGTTCTCCATCGACCATGACTTCAGCGGCGCGTGCACGCGTGTTGTAATTCGACGCCATGCCGAAGGCATAGGCTCCGCAGGAACGAATCGCCAGCAAGTCGTGCTGGCGCAGTCGCAAGGGTCGGTCCTTGCCGAGAAAGTCACTGGATTCGCAGATTGCACCGACCACGTCGTAGACTCTCTCGTCGGCATCGCTGTGTTCCTCGGCGCGGATGATCTCCTGCCAGGCACCGTACAGCGAAGGCCGGATCAGGTCGTTCATGGCGGCGTCGATCACGGCGAAGTTCTTGTCGGCGCCGTGCTTGAGGTAATCCACCCGGCTGAGGAGGATGCCGGCATTTCCGGCGATGGCGCGCCCGGGCTCGACGACGATGGTGCCGGCAAAGTTTTTCAGGCGATCGTGCAACGCCTCCGCCCACTCGGCGGGAAGCGGTGGTTCCTCGTCGCGATAGCGGATGCCGAGGCCGCCGCCGAGATCGAGGTGATGAATATTGATTCCCTGTGCACGCAAACCCTCGATCAGCTCCAGCAGCCGGTCGAAGGCGTCGATGTAAGGCGCCATGTCGGTCAACTGTGAACCGATGTGACAATCCATGCCGATAATCTCGATGTTGGCGAGCCCGAAAGCCTTCAGGTAAACCGCTTCGGCATCGCCGAAGGCAACGCCAAACTTGTTATCCTTGAGCCCGGTCGAGATGTAGGGATGGGTCCTGGCGTCGACATCGGGATTGACGCGAAACGATACGCGCGCGCGTTTACCCATGGCGCCGGCAATTTCATCGATGCGGTCGAGCTCCTGCTCGGACTCGACGTTGAAACAGAGAATGTCGGCCGAGAGCGCGGCCTCGATTTCATCCGCCTGCTTGCCGACCCCCGAAAACACGATACGCGACGCTTCGCCGCCGGCCTGCAACACGCGTTGCAGTTCGCCCCCGGAAACGATATCGAATCCGGACCCGAGCCGCGCCAGAAGATTCAGCACGGCGAGGCTGGAATTGGCCTTGACCGCGTAGCAGACGAGGTGATCGTGGCCCGCAAGGGCATTGTCGAAGGCGTGCCAGTGACGCTCCAGGGTCGCCCGCGAATAGATGAACAGCGGTGTACCATATACTTCGGCCAGCGTCTCGACGGCAACGTCTTCGCAATAAAGCTTGCCCTGCTTGTACTCAAAATGATCCACGCTTACTCGTTTCCGCCCTTGTTCACGGATTCGCTCTTTTCCACTTCTTCTTCCTCGGGCAGTACCAGCGGACCCTTGTTACCGCAACTCGACAATGCCAGCAACAGGCAGCAGGCGAGCAGGCATCGGGCTATGGCGCGCCGGCTCATGCTGCGGTCAACACGCGGCGCGCGCTAAGCGCCCATACCCCGGCAGCGCAGAGCAGTCCGCCGCCGACCAGGCCATAGGCCTTTTGTGCACGCGCTGATGCCAGGAAAAGCCTGATCGAGGCCGCGAACAGGGCATAGCAGGTGGCGCCGATGGTCGCCAGTACGACAAAGGTGACGCCCAGTATCCACAGCTGTGGCGCCGGTGGATGCGAGCCGCTGATAAATTGAGGCAGCAATGCGATGAAAAAGACAATGCTTTTCGGATTGAGCGCGGTGACGATAAACGCGTTGCCGAACAACTTGCGCGGCGAGGACGACGCGGTTTCCCCGGACTGTAATGTCATCGGCTTGCCGGCGCCGCGCAGTAGCTTGAGGCCGAGGTAGATGAGGTAAAGTCCGCCCATCCATTTGATCACGGTGAACCAGAACGCCGAGGCTGCGAGCAGGGTGCCGAGCCCGATCAGCGACAGCGTGATGGCGACCGAATCGCCGAGCGCGACCCCGGCAACCACCGGCAGGGTCGCTTTACGACCGTGCGTGATCGACAAACTGAGCACCAGCAGGATGGTCGGGCCGGGAATCGCGAGCACTACAGTGCTGGTGGCGACATAGGCCAGCCACAGTTCAAGCGGCATGATCAATCCTCCGCCAGCAACGACCGGCTGCGGGTTTCAAACTCGAGCAGCAGGTGCGCCGCATCGGCGCACAGTGCGTCGCGCGTCGCGTTGATACGGGAGAGCAATTTGCTGTCAATGTCGTCGGGTAGTTCATCTTCATCCAGCACCCGGCAGCGCAGGTCGGGCGTTACCAAAATATCCACGGTCAAATCGCGCCATGCGATCTGGGCGGGCGATATGCGGGTGTTATCGCAGATATTGAAGTATAACGCCAGCGTTTGCAGATTGTCGTCCACCCAGTGATATACGTTGTAGGCGCGGTCTTCCCAGAAGTAACCCAGGCTGCGACCGCCGCGTGGCAGTAAGAGGTCTTCGAGCGTGATATCGCGCGGCATGCGGTAGATGACTACGGCCTCTCCCGCGGTCAGCGACAACAGCTCGCAATCGAACAGCTTGCGCTCGCCGGTGAGCGTGGTTTTTACTTCGGTGATTCGCGTCGGCACCAATTCAGAGTTCGAAGCGGATGGGTTTGGCGCCCTCCCAGAGCGTGGCGACGCCTACCTCGCGCAAGCTGTCGAGATTTTCGCTGATAGTCGCGAAGTGGTTGCCGGCGAGCGAGCCCGCCTTGGAGGCAAAGTGAACGCTGCCGTAGGCGATCAGGATTTCAGTTTCGCTCTTGCCTTTCGGGTAGAGCAGGATTTGGCCCGGCGCCGGGTAGGCGGTGGCGTCTTCGTAGCCGACCGCAAAGTCCATGTCACCGAGCGGTATCCAGACGCCTTCGCCGCTCCAGCGCACGTGCACGATTTTGCTTTCGAAGGGCATGGCCTGCTGAAACGCGGCGCAGGTCGCCGGTGATTATCGGTTTCGAAAACGGTTTCGAAAACCTGGCCTGCTATGTGTATTTTCATGTCTCGTCACACTTCCATGCCGGCGGTCGTGGCCGGAGGGTTTCATTGACGGCTATCCTCTCACAGGTTTAATCTGCTGTCTTTGTTGTGAAGAGCCAAGGTATGTCCGAAATGCCGCCCATTGTCGATCTGAACCCCTGGTTTGGCGGCGATGCGCGCGAGCGCGCGCAACTGTGCCGGCATGTCGGCCAGCTGTGCCACGAAGTCGGCTTCTTCTATGTCGTCAATCATGGTATCCCGGCGTCGGTCAGTGCTGACTACCTGCGTGCCGTAAAATCATTTTTTGCACTGCCGCAAGATGTTAAAGAGGTGATCGACAAGCACGGCTCGGCCCAGTTTCGCGGCTGGGAAAAGCTGGGCTCCGAACTGACCAACAACCAGGTCGATTATCGCGAGCAGATCGACATTGGCGTCGAGCGTGACGCGCTCGTCGATCCCGATCCCTACTACATGGCGCTGGTGGGACCCAATCAGTGGCCGGCGGAAGCACGAATCCCGGGTTTCAGGGCCAGCGTCGACGATTATTTCGCGCGCCTGGCGGAGGTGGCGCGACAGCTTCTGCGCATCATGTCGCTCGTGCTCGGTCTCGAGGAAACTCACATCGAACGAGTCTTCGGCGCAAATCCGTCGCCCTACCTCAAGTTGATTCGCTACCCGGAGACCCGTGCCGGCGGGCACGGCGTCGGCACGCACAAGGATTCCGGGTTTCTGACCCTGTTGTTGCAGGATGAAACCGCTGGGCTGGAGGCGCAGGCCAACGACAATACCTGGTACCGGGTGGATCCGCTGCCGGGCAGCCTGGTCGTCAATACCGGCGAGCTGTTGCAGCTGGTCACGCATAACTACTTTATTGCGACGCCGCACCGCGTCATCAACAGCGCTGAGCGCGATCGTTATTCGTCGGCATTCTTTTTCAGCCCCGACCTGAACACGGTGCTCGAGCCGCTGCCGATCGCCGACGAACTGATCCAGCAGGCCGCGCGTAGCGAGCGGCATCGCGGCGAGGGCCTGATGGCCTCGCGCGCGGAGATGGCCGCGGGAACCGCCGGCATGGCAAGTCAACGACGGCCCACGGTGTTCGGTGAAAGGTACTGGCAGCGCTGGGTGCGCAGCTATCCTGATATCGCCGCCAGATATTACCCCGAGCGAATGGAGTAACCCAGGCTAGCGCAAGGGCTCGATATGCCCGAGGTACTCGCGAATCTGCTCGACGATCAGTTCGAGTTTCTTATCGTGAATGCCGGAATAGCCGCGCGTCAAACCGACGACGGTATTGTCGTCGAGCATGACGACGAGGCGGTAGCTGCGCCGGTTACCGGCTGAATCGCCCGATTCGATGGCTTCTCGCCTGACCTGAACGATGCGCTCGAGTGGCACTTCGCCGGCCTTGTGTCTGAGCAGGTTGCGCCAACGCCAGCGAAACAGGCCTTCCTCCCTGGAAAAGCTGAAACTGGCGAACTCGATCAGGAAGAAGGCCCCGATTAGCGGCAGCAGCACGCCGAGGGCCAACGCCGTGAGTTCGCTGCTGTCGGGGTCGCCGCCGATCAGGCCGGGCCCCAGCTCGATCAGCATCAGCGGCGGCACCAACAGCAAGACGACGGCAAGGCGGTAACTGCGGTAGTGTACCTGGTATGCGGAATCATTTTCTTCGCTTACATACATCGCCTGGATCTCGTGTCGGCATTTGCAATCGAGCGCCGGCGCGGGCTATCGAAAGGCCTCGTCCGCGGCGCCGTTCCAGCTGTCTTCATGAAACGCGGTCGTGCGCACGCTGTCGCGGGCCTGCATTTCCCGCAACCATTGCTGCAGGCGCGGGAACGAATCCAGCATTTCCGCGCCTTCCGGGGTTTCGATGAAATAATGCAGCATGGGGTAAGCGTGCAGGTCCGCCAGTGTTATCGCATCACCCGCCAGGAAACGCTGCTCAGCGCGCCACTCATCGAGTTGCTGCAAGACCTGTCGCAGTCCGGGCAAGGCTGCCGCTATCAGATCTTCGTCGGCTTCGCCGCCGCCTGCCGGCACGACCGAGCGTTGTGCGTAGACTTCCCAGATCATTGGCCGGTAGCCGTAACTGTCGAGCACGCCGATGATCTGGTTCATGCGCGCACGCTCCGCCGGCGCCGAAGGCTGTAAAAGCACCGGTGGGAAGACTTCATCGAGGTAGCGATTGATCGCCGCGGTTTCGTAGAGAACGAACTCGCCATGCCGCAGGCAGGGGATGGCGCCGAAGGGATTGAGCGCGAGGTAATCGGCGGGTGGCCCCGAATCGGCAAAGATGTCGACTTCGTCGAACTGGTAAGCAATTTTTTTTTCCGCGAGTGCGAGACGCGCGATGCGGGTGTATACGCTGACGCGCAATCCAAGCAGTTTTAGGTCAGACATGACGCGATTCCAGGTTTTGAGCCTCTTCGTCGAGGATGCTGTCGTCGGGCTCGGCGTCGTAACAGGCGTATTGGCCGCGCTCTATCGCCACCCAGGGCTGCGCGCTTTTCAGCCAGATGTGCGCGCGCGGGCGTAGACCGCTGGTATCGTCGAGCGTCCCTGCCTTGATGCTGACGGTCTCGTCGGCATCGTCCGAACCGTGCATGATGCGCGTACCGCAGTTCGGGCAAAAATGGCAACGCTTGATACGGCCGTCTTCGCCGCGCGTATCCCAGCTTTGCATCGCCTCCAGGCCTTGCACGAACGCGATATCGCTCGGCCGCATGCGTAACGACATGCCAAAGGCGCTCGCCGATTGTTTCTGGCAATCGCTGCAATGACAAATGTATAACATCAGCGGTTTGGCAGTCAGTCGATAGCGGATCTTTCCGCATTGGCAACCGCCGTCGCCAGTCTGGTTAGTCGTCATATTCACACCCCCGATGCGAAGTCAGATTATTTCATCAAGCATCGCCGCGGTCGAGCGGACTCTGCAGAATTCCCCGTCCAGGCTCACCAGGTTGACGCGATGGATTTCGTCGGCGGAATAATGAGCAGTAAAGCGGTTTGCCCTGCTGTTGCTTGCGGCATTAGCGTTGCTCCGCGGGAATGTCTTTGACTCCATTTACGAATGCGCGGATTTCGTCGTGACTGTAAGAGCTGTGCACCGGCAGTGTCGAGGCCGGTTGATGCGCCAGGCTGACGCCGTCACGGCGGTCGCTAACGGGCCGAATCGGACGCGGCACGAACCCGCCGCCGCAATTGGGACAGACGTTTTCGAGCATGTCGCGCACGCAATCCGAGCAGAAAGTGCACTCGTAACTGCAGATGCGCGCCGCGCTCGAATCGGGCGCCAGCTCGCGCTCGCAAAGTTCACAATTGGGGCGAATTTCCAGCATGGGCTACTCCTTTGTGATTCAGATCTGGTCGATCATTTCATTGTACCGAGTGCGCTGACCACGATATAGGCGCCCAGCAGAAAGGTCGCCATCACCAGCAGAATGGTGGCTTCAGACATGCGGCCGGACCTCGATTCGGGGCAGGATCATCTTGTCTAGTTTGCAGGAAAAGGGTCGAGCGGCTCTCCGGCTCGAAAGTGCAGGGTCCTACGGCGGCCATCGTCGTCGGTAACCTGCCACTCGCCTTCTTTCAGACCATCTTGGTAAGATCCCTTTTCGACCATGACACCGGCGTCATCCCAGGCGGTGTATTGCCCCTGTAACCTGCCCGTCCTGTCGGTTTGCAACTGCAGGATCAAAATTCCGTTTTTGACCAGTTGCAGCGGGCCGGTTCTGATAAAGATGCCGGGCGATTTTTCCCAGCGGCAGGTGCGCATGGTGACGCCGTCGCCGAGACCCGCAACTACTTCCTTTCCGAACCTGCACTCGAAGCCGTTGGCAAACAGTTGCCAGGGCATGGCAATCATCAAGCCTGCCAGCAGGGTTCTCGATCGATGCGCCAGTGTCCCGGGGTAGTCGCTGCTAGCCCGCGGCATGGCTTCTTTGCAGCGCCAGCGCGGACAGGGCCAGGTCGCCGAGGGCATGGCCGCGAAAGATAAAGGCGTTACGATCGTCGGCATGCTGGCGAACGTCGATCTTGCCCAGCACCAGTCCGGAGATATCGCCGCTGACATGCTCCGGGGCGGCCAGCTTGTTGGGCAGGGCGGCTTCCTGCTCGAGGTCGTCGATGATCACCTGATCAAACGATGAAAAGCTAGCCTTGATCCAGGGCGCGGCAAGGTCGGTGATGGCGGCGAAGGCGCCCGGTCTGAGACAGCCGGCGTCGAGAAAGGGCGCCATGTCTGGCGAATAGGTGATCGAGGTGACGACCAGGTCTGCCGCCGAGATGGCCTCCTCGCCGCTGGCGCAACAAATCGGTTCTAGCGACATACTCTCGGCCAGCGCGCAAAGCTGGTCGATGTTGGACTGGCCGCGCCCGAATACGCGCACCTGGCGCAGTGGAAACAGGTCGGCAAAGGCCGTCAGGTGACTGCGCGCCTGCACGCCACAGCCGACGAAAGCTACTACGCTGGAGTCTTCGCGCGCCATGCGCCTTGCCGCCACGGCGCTCAATCCGGCGGTGCGAACCGCGGTAATCCAGTTGCCGTCGAGAATCGCGGCCGGTAAACCGGTGTCGCTGTCCAGCATCGTGACCAGGCCATTGATCTGCGCAAGTTTGCGCTCGGAATTGCGCGGGTTGAGGATGACCGTCTTTACGGCGAGGTACGGAGGCTCGTCGGCCGCCGCCAGCGCGGCCATCATGTAGCGTCCGTCGCCAGGCATTATCACCGCCTTGGGCGCGCTCCAGACCGAGCCTGCCGCGCAGCCGACGATCAGTGCCTCGATGCTTTCGATGACTTCATGCGTGGTCAACTGCAGGCCTTCGAGGGTTTCTTCTGACAGGTAGGGAATGGTTTCGGGGGTCGTCATGCTGTCGTTATCCGTAATCGCGGGTTTATCGTGTTTACAGGATCATATCAGGCGGCCGCGGCATCTAGATTACGCGCTGTACAGGGTATACGCCCCGATCAGGATGAAACCGGTGCCGGCAATGTAGTGCAGATATTTCTCGTCAATGTACTCGGATAGCAGGCTGCCTGCTAATACCCCGATAGCCGATGCGACGACCAAAGCCGCGGAAGCGGCGATGAACACGGTGTATTTGTTAACGCTTTTGTCCGCCGCGAACAGCATGGTCGCCAGCTGCGTCTTGTCGCCCAGCTCGGCGATAAAGACGGCGCCAAAAATCGTTGCAAATATTTTCCAGTCCATACCTTAGATTCCGGCAACAAGCACGAATGCGGCGGGCGTGATATCCATGCCTGCTCGACTCATCCGAGCAAGAAAGCTAGCCGCTCATTGGCATCTGCGCCAATCACCCTGGCTTGTAAACTTCGAGTACTTCCATTGTCGGCGGGGCGGTGGCCAGGCCTTGCAATGTGCCGGCTAATTGCGACTGTAACGAATCGCCGGCGGCGAGCGCGGCCTCTTTCGACTCCCACAGGCTGAACGAACCGTACTTATCCTCATCCGCGGACATCACGAAATGAACGCTGATGAATCCTGGCAGGGTCTTCATTATTGCGAATGCCTGGTTGGAGAGGGCCTCGACCTCGGCGCGTCGGCTGGGTTCAGCCTTGAGTACTAGAACGCGTGCATACATGGTTACATCCTCCTCGTTATCGCTGTTGTTTAGCTTCGGTGTTATCGGCTACGCGCTCATATTACCACGCGAACACGGCAGTGATCCCGCGAAAAACAATGCGGCGCAAGCTTTGCGGGTAAGCCAGAGCGGGATCCGATCGTGCGGCCTACTCGTAGACGGTCACGGGGTCGCCGAGAGAATCGAGGTCGGGCTCGACGCCAAGGCCGGGCGAATCGGCTGCGAACAGTTTGCCGTCACGGGTTTCAGGTCCGGGAATGCCGGTTGTTTCGATGTTGTAATTGTGTTGTCCATGAGACGTTCGATATGCGCCAGTTGGCGAGGGTCTTCGCCGAGCAATGCTGGCGCCAGTATCCGCGCGGCAGCTTCCGTGCCCTCACTGTGGGCATCCATGTAGTTTTCGCCACAGGGGCAGAACTCGCCAACGCCTGACTGGCCGCTATCTGTTTCAATGTTTACAATGGTCGACTTACCGACCTCGATAACATTTCCACATCCCCAGGCATACTGGCCGCCGACATAGGCCAGATCCTTACGATAGATACTAATCCGCGTTATTTTCATGGTCTTCCTGTCGCTGCCGGCTGTCTGTGGCCGTTGGGTAACTTACGATAAAACCGATTTATACGCCGCTATAGCCTCGTTGCTTAAATGCCTTTTCATATTATCAAACAACTCCAATAGCGTTACACGGTGCTTGGCCTTATAGGCATCGTTCAAGGAAATCAGCTCCAGTTCGTTGGCGACGGTTAACTCACAAAAAGCACTGGCCTGTTCCTCCGACATTACGAATACCTCGTTCGTAAAACGATCCTTGAACTCGACCGCGGTCTGGTTGCTGAAATTCGCATATACAACCTCCCGGTCGCACGCGCAGTAGAGATAAACCATGGCTTCCGCATCCTTGCCGATTATGCTGGCGATATCGCTTCTCAAGTCGAGCGCAACCATTGTTTTATTAAAGCCTGCCGTGCTGTAAGCCGAGTGATACAAACCGGCATCGCAGAGAGCCGCACTTGCTTTCCAGCGCTTGAGCAATTCGTAAGTCGCGAGCAAGTGAGTGTGCAACGTCCCGTTTTTATGCTCAAAACCGGCAGCGCCTAAAGATTCCAGGGCCACAAATTTTTGTTCCATTGGTTTCACGCTCCTTCAGCTATCACACATCGATCGGAACACCCAGATCCTCCAGGGCGGCCCTGACCTGGTCCCGAACCAGGTCCCGGACGACTCGAAACACATCGGGCGGCAGTTGCTTCGGATCGGGAATAGACCAATCCGCGCGCTGCCTGGCCCGCACCATGGGGCAGGCGTCTCCGCAGCCCATGGTGGCTACGAAGTCGAATTCTACCTCGGGGAGTTCATCCAGCGACTTTGATCCATGCGCCGACAGGTCGTACCCCAACTCGCGCATAGCCTCGACCGCCTTCGGATTGACCTTGCCCGATGGCCGCGAACCGGCGCTGTATGCTTCGACGGCCGCCCCGCCCAGGATATGAGCGAATGCCTCGGCCATCTGGCTCCGGTTGGCGTTCTCGACGCACACGAACAGTACCCGCTTGATGTCACTCATTCGATAATCCTCACAGCAGTACGAGCGCGGACCGTGGTGTAAGTGTCAGCCGCGATTGCCTTGTTCACTTCAAACGGCATCCAGTTCTATTAACCTGGCAACTCGGCCTTCAAGGCGCCTAAGAATAACATCTTCATGTTCCTTGATTATGCGAATTCACTTCAGATGCCAACCCAGAAGCTGAATATTGCTACGATAATTACTACCAAAATGGTAATCAGAAAATTTGGTCTGTAAGTAAATTCCCCACTCTCGCCTAAATCGCCTGTTCCGGTTTGTGGCGGTTGATTTCCTTCATACTCGCGCAGGATCTCCTTTGCCCTCTCATAGTCTTCGTCAGTGACGTGAACTTTGGCCAGGTCCAGTGGTGACATCTCTCCTATGCCGCCCTGTAAATAGTACCCGCTGACATGGGCCTCGATATCGTATGAAAGTAGCATGCCCTTGATTATTTCGGCTTCTGTAATATCCCCGGCTCTATAAACGATTTTCATGCTAACCGGTCAGCTTTCGCATAACGCCCAGGGACATGCGCCTGTTATACGCCCTGAATGACGATGGATTGGCCATAGTCCCGGTAGATGCCCGTTTTGTCGAACATCGAATCGTTAATACTCAAATTCAAGAGATAATAATCCTTGGGTTTTGTTCCCACCAGAACGAACTTGAAGTACATTTTTCCAGCGCTGATATCTGAGTTCGCATACACCACGATGGTTTCTTCAGCTCCGAAAGTTTCGTAACCGGTCACGCGTATATCCGCACCCTGGTTTTTACTACGGATGAAAGCAACAATTTGGGAAAACTCATTAAATGATACTTCCTCTTTATATTTATTGTCAGTCCATTCATACGACAAATGCATGCCTTCGCTGGATTTAAGGGCTGAAAGAAAATCGACTATAAGCTCCGCGGCACGATCTTCATCATGAACGGTAATGCCTATACTGCATCCAACTACCAGCAACAGGGCCAGATGTAGAATGAAGCTTTTCATTTTCTATCTGAACTCGCAATTAACACATTGAAAGAGCACTAGGTGTTGCCGTTGTCACGATAGTTTTCCAGTTCGTTTAAAAGCCAGTCTTTTGTTCTAAGTTGCTTACCATCACCGCACTGAACCATGTAGTACTTGCCGCTCATGGAGCTTTTTGTGGCTGACAGCTCGATAAACTGTTCTGTCGTCTGGATGTCATCTTT
>Ga0255048_10001817_pt1 | contig 14256 bp, 4 predicted proteins | sample JV7_2_2_MG_FD_183619 | JGI IMG/M metagenome (GOLD analysis project Ga0255048, IMG submission 183619) | Seawater microbial communities from Jervis Inlet, British Columbia, Canada - JV7_2_2 | ecosystem: Environmental > Aquatic > Marine > Inlet | place: Canada: British Columbia | collected 2016-10-06
TTTGTAGTTATAAAGGTGTTCTTTATTATCATTCCAGGTTTTTGTTTTATCTATGAAATCCATAAGATTTGAACCTATGTTTTTCATGGCATCCATTGCTGAGTAGCTTTCCTTTTGCATAGGAAGATATCTTGCTTCCGGGGCTTGATACATTTGGTTTTGATTGATACTCCCATGTCTGCCTGCCTGTCTCATCCAATCTCTAAAACCCATACCTTGTTTTGCTTTAGGTATGTCATATATAGGAGAGTGCATTTCTTTCCCTTTTTTAGCAGTAACACCTTCCTGTTGCATCTGCTGCATATTTTCTTGTTGCATCTGTGGCTGCTCAACAGCTTGTTGCTGTTGTGGCTGCTGCTGTGTTTCTCGCTTTACTTCTGAACTCTCTTCATCTGTTGGTAAAGAATTAAATATCTGCTTTATATCTTCTTCTTTGTATCCTATTTGTAAAAGAGCCTGAGCTATTTCCTGGGGGTTGTTACCTTCTGAAACTAAATCAGCTACAGATTGCTGTACAGGAATATTTTGATTTTGTATTTTATCCTGTAATTCACTCAATAAATACTCAAGATTATTTCTAACCTCAGGAGCTCCACCTTGCTGTAAACTTTTTTTGTTTGCCATTGTAACGGTTGTTTGTGTATAATTAATATACAAAATTTATATTAAAGTTACTAACTTTTATTTATTTCCTATAACATGAGTCATTATAAAATTAGCAGGAGACATGTCTTGTTGCTTAGCTTGTGTATAGTACATTCTGTTTAGTTTGTCATATACTTGTTTAGCTTCTTCTTCTGACACCTCATCAAATACACCATTAATATAGTTTTGATATATCTCAAATTGTTTGTTATCTGTAGAGCCGCCATCTTGTGCTTTGATTCTACCACCACGACGATACTTTTGTCGCATGCCTTCATTAGTATTATTTTCTAAAGTATTAGACATCAAACCTGCTGCTCCTATTGCAGGTGCTGCTGTATAAACACTTTCATTCCATAGTTTTACAAATTCTTTTACTTTATCTTTACGTATAGATTTAAAAAAGTTTTTATTAATTCCTTTTTTAGAACCAAACTTTTGGAAATTATAAAAATCTTCTACTGTTATTTTATCAAAAACAGAATTTGTAATTCCTTCTTTTACAAAATGGTTTTTTAGATTTGTAAAAGCATATGCATCTACTTCCCAAGGGTTTCTATAGTAATCTGATTTTGTTTGAGGGTTATTAGTAAATGATTTCTTTTCAAGCATGTCTGCTAAAAACGGATCACCTGCTTCATCAGCTGATTTAGGAGTATGTATTAAATCTGAGTATTGTGTATAATATGGATTTTTAGTATAAAAATCATCCCCTTCATTTGCGAAAGTATAATGATGTTTTATTTCATGAGGTAAAATTCTAGGAATACTTCCCCTTGTGGCATCATCAAATAAAAATACACCTCTATTATCAATACCGGATTTTGGACCTAAACCAAAAAACTCATGTAACCCTGTTTTATATTTTAATTCAGGTGGTAACTGACCAGAGTACCCTCCAGCTCCAGTTTCAGGATTTTCTATTACATGTGTATTAAACGGTAATTTATCAGAGTTAACATTTTTATTATAATCAAGCCATTGCTTTTTTAAGGCATCTAAACCTTCAACATATTTTGTCCCTTCCTTATCATCTAAAGCTTTTGCTCTTGCATAGTTTTCTTTTGATGTAGCAAGTTTATAATATTTTATTGCTTCTTCTCTTATATCTTCTCTGAGTCCTGGACGATCATTAGTCCAATCCATTGCTCTTCTATTGAAAGCCTTTGAATTTTTAACATTTTTTAATAAATTCTTCCCTTCACCAATTAGATTAGTACCAAAATAAGGAATAGGCAATAAATCAAGTGCCGCCATTCCTGTATTTCCAGCAGCATCTAAATATCTTCCGTCTTTAGTTGCTTGTACTGCTCCCGGTATTGAATGTGTTTTTGCATCATATACACCATATCCTGTTAATCCTGCTTGTACATATGGATTTGCTAACACAGCTGGACCTAATGTACCTGCTGTTGCAATAGCTGCTGGCGCATACCATAAAGGGTTTTTATATAAATTTTCTAAATCTTTAAATCTATCAGCATGAGATATTGCGCCCATTTCTTCTTCTGTTATATCAGAAGGTTTTTTAGCTAATGGGTTATCAGCATATATTCTAGCTTGTTGAGCACCTTTTTTAGATCTTGCGCTAGTTAATGGATCTACAGATACAGGTGTTTGCAATTTTGTAAGAGCTCCTGTTGATGGATTATATGCATGAGTTCCTTCATATACTTTCTTTTTTACATAATCACTATATTTTATTTTCCCATTTGAGCCAGGCAGTACAGCACTTCTATCAAAAAAGTCAGGATCATCTTTGTATGATATATCTTCATTAATGAATTTTCTATTTCTTATATCATCTTCTCTTTTTAATTGTGCTCTTAAAACAGCTTGTTCTTTTTTATTTTGCGCACTTATTTCTTTAAAGTCTTCTAATTTTTGAGCTAATTTAGGATCTCTATAATCAATTGGTGTATTACCAAGAACTCTTTGACCATATATATCAGGATTAAGTGTTTTTTGGTTAACACTACCTTTAAGTTGATAACTTGGTAAACTACCACCTTTCTGATAAGTCTCTCTATAGAACTGCTGTTCTTGAGGATTGAGAGAAGCCCAACCTTTAGTTGTATATTTCTTAACTAATCTCTGGAATTCACCACCTTCTTGTTTTGTTCTTAAGTTATCTATACCTGTTACACCTCTACTAATACCTCTGCTTTCTTTAGGTTCTATCCTTTGGCCTGTTTTTGGATCATAATACATTCTTCCATAAAAATCATAAGGATTTCCTACAAACTTTTCTATAGGTATCTTCATACCCATAACGGAAGGTGCAAAATCTACTTTATCATAATATGATATATAATGTCCTTTGTCATCTTTCCCCTTAGATAGGGTGTAATCTTTTAAAGTAAACCCACCATCAGCAGAATCTTTTATTAATTTATTTGTTCCAACTTTAACTTTTGCTTCTAACATTCCTTGTTTATCAGCTGTTTCCCATATATCATCATCTTGATTAAATTGCATGTATTCTATATCTTCACCCGTACTTTTTGTAGGCCTATATTTTGAAGGTGTAAATGTATTGTATTTATGTTTTTTTATTTAGGTAGTAATTCCAATGATCATCTGATGCTTCTTTTACATACTTACCATACGAATTTAATTTACCCGTTTCTGGATCTCTCCATCTTTCCATCTTGTCAAAATCTTCAAAAGATGTTTGTTTTCCATTCCAAGTAAAGGGTAATCTTTTTCCTGCTTGAAATTCTTTTAGAGCATGTTTCCAATCATAACCTATAGGAGTAACAGTTCTATATAAACGTTCATTTAAAGTTTCAGGTTTTTCTATTTTACTACCTTGAGCACTTGATGTTTCTGTTTGTATGCCCCCCCAACTAAGCCCTGTCTGAGCTCTCCTTAAAGGTGTTTCATAAACCATGCTACCAGGAAAATGATGTTCTTCTTCTGGATACATTATCTTTTCATTACCTAAGTTGTCTACACCCTTTACAGCAAAGTCTACCCCTCCCATAGTTATAGGTGTACCACTTGGGTCACCCATAATTATATTATTTGGCTTATTCACATCAGGACTATTTCTTTTATAACCTTCTGTAGAAATATTACCTCCGTATTGAGCCCTTATAGGATTCTTTTTATATTCTTTTAATCTCTTTATCAGCTCTTCATTGTCTTCTGCTGTTCTTTTATAATCTGGCATACCAAGCATCTTAGCCCACATGTCTCTACTTTCTGGAGAAGGATCCATTCCTTCCATCTTCATATAGTCATGTATTCTATATGTTGGTTGTGGTGTTTCTAAATATTTTTTAAAATTTTCATTTGATAATAAAGTTGTGGCTTTATCTTTTTCTGTAACTGGATATTTGGGTCTTTCATACATGGGGTTTACAACAGCTCCAGTTAAACCTTGTGTTCTGTCTAGCCAAATATCATAAGGTCTTATTGTAGGGTGATGACCAATATCAGATGAATGAGAAAAATACTGAGGATCTTCAGTCTCAATCCAATCATCTTGAATACCAAACTTTTTATACTTTTTAAAAAGCTCTACATTTGATTTAATTTTACTTATTAATTTTTGCTGACCTTTTTCAGCTTTTTCAGTACGGTAGTATCCATCTTTTAACATACTGGCATGACGTTTTTCCGTCTTTTTTAAAAGTTCAATATGTTTTTGTATGTATTCATCAATTGTATAATTATTTTTTAATACTTTTGGTTTTCCCCCTGTTATTCCCCAGGGATCCTCTTTTTTAAAATTATCTAATAAAGGGTCTTTTGAATGCCATTTTTTAAATGTAGGATTTACATCTTCTAAAGTTATTTTTCTTTCCTTCCAATTACCTGCAATGTATTCCTTAATAGGATCACCAACTTTTAAATCAGCCTTTCTTTGCGCATGGTCCATTTGAGCAATCATTGAATTATATAATGCTGCACTATCTGCATATGTCCTTGGACCCTCAATTCCTTTTTGAGCTTTAGGAACATGATACATATCCTGTGAGAACACACCTGTTACATATGTGAATTGTTCATGTGGTCCACCTGGTAAACCTCTGCTCTCTTTTTTTCTGTTGGTTCTTTTCATTACCTCATTGATAAGTTTAACTTAGTGTTGTTTAATTTAAGAAGCATCTTCCTATCTCCTGAAAGTGTTCTTCGTAGGATAACCTTATTAAAGTAGTGTCTAAACTTTTTACGTTGGTCACTGGACTTTTGATACAGTAAATTATTAAAGTTTAAATCTTTTATGTATCCATTTAATTCTGTCACAAATATATTTTCTCCTGCATTAGCAAAAGGTGGGATACCGGGTTGTGGTACATATTGTGATGTAAACTCTCCTCTGTCTCTGGTTATGTCCCAAAATTGATTGAATCTATACTTCTGCTCTTCTTTAGAATAGAGTATCTGTATATCCTGTGCTCCAATAATTGGATATATAATCATATTAAGCGGGTCTTCCTTAGGGTGTGGCACTAGAGTAAGTAAGCCAGAAACCTGCTCTGAGTTATATATTATAGCTTTATCAAAGTTAAAATCCAGGTCATGCCATCTGTCATCTCCACATTCATTATGCAAACCTCCGTTATATACATATGCTTCCATTTGATATTCAAAGCTTCTTATAGTAGTAACCATTTGCCCCGTGTTTTCTACAAGCTCTATTTCCCAAGAGTAATCCAAGCCATAATAATTAGCATAAAGATCACACCTGTAATTATGTCTCCACAAAGTTCCCCTTTCAAAACTTGGAGGCACCTGTAATAAAGCTTCGTATTCACAGCTAATTAAATCAGGTGGGATTATAAATGATGGATCTCCAACATCATATACAAGAGTAGGCAAAGATTCACAACCAGGACCAGTTTGATTTAATGTAGCATTTGGTAATGATGAAGGGGGGCAGCCACATTCTATTTTTCTACAAATTGCAGGGATGGATGTAACAGATGGTTCTGATGTTGGTCCAGAATCACAATTGTATTGAGTATCACATAAAACATCTTGAGTCAAAGTAAAGAAGCCAGTACTTATACTTTGAACAATACTTACACTATTTTCTCTAACACATGGTATTGTTACAGTTTGTCCTTTTTGAACAACCTGAGTTTCATAACTTCCTGTAATACATACTTGATAAAGAATATCATATTGATCTAAGGGTGCAGTATCAAGTATGGTTAAAGTATAGTCATAACAATTACAAGCATCAACTGTATTTGTAGGGTTGTTACAAATCTGTTTCATTAAGTTTACAACATCAATAACATTTTGATTATAATCTAATGGATATGTTATGTCATCCATTTGGAATAGATGATCGTTATTACTATACAATGGGCTTAACCACCCTCCTGGAGCAACAGAAGAATTACCTGCGTCATTCCACGGAATATAAGAAAGCATACTATATAAATAATCATCTGTTGACCAACTTGTAAATACTTGATTTTGTGATATGTTTTTATTTGCTATGTTATTTATATCCCAGCATTCCGGATAACCAAAAGGAAATCCATTAGCTTGAGCTCCAGCATTCCACGTGTTCACAACACCTGTAACATGAAAAACAAAAGCTCTATAATTAGGATTTCCAACTCTATCTCCTAATTGTGAATTACTACCTCTTAAATTTATTACATTATCAATAGAATATTTTTGGCCATAATCTACACCCCAGGCTGAACCAACTCCAGATATATCTCCTATCCAATTAGCATAAAGCCAACTTTTAAATCCACTAGCAATAGCTGAAGCATTATTGCTTCCCATATATGTATTTCCTCCAAAGTCAAAGCGGTCTTTTAAACTTGCACCGTAATTTAAATCTACGGGAGGGCCTGCAAACACAGCTGGTTGACAGCCAGAAACTCCACCTTTTCTTGCATGCATAGTAATACCAACTTGCATATTTTGGTTATTAATAGCATTCTGTATATCACCGTTTTGCAAAAACTGTTCTATAAAGTTTGCCATTACATCTTTTTGACTTGGATTTTGAAAGCCAAATTCACTTGTACTATCATCTGCTTGAACAACAAATACTAAATCTATAGGACATTCTAATGACTGCTCTTCAATTACTGGTGTTCCATTACCTGGCCCTCCAGTATTTGTTAATATGTTTGTTTCACAATCTCCTGTAGGTTGAGTCCATATAACTTGATTATTTGGAAGAACCTCAGGGAATACTAATGTATATCCAGGTAAGCAATCACACTCTAAAGAACAAAGATCTGTTATTAAAGAACCAACTACTATATCTACATCATTATTAGAAACTTGTAACTGGAATAAAAAATTTGAATTCCAACACGTTAATGCAAAATGTTGAGCATCAGCAGGTAAATTGCCTGATGCCGTAGTTACTATACTATAGATAAATTGGTTAGCAGGCCCTGTTGCAACTGGATTTGCAGTAGGGGGACACAAAGAAGCAGGATAAACATCTGCAGCACCTATAGTATTAGATTGGTCAAAACAATAATCTGGTCCTGCACAAGTTCCGGCAAAACCACCACCAAAATTTAAATCATTTACCATAAGCAAAACTTGCTTAAATCCAGGAATTGTAACCCTGTTTCCTAAATCAGAATTAACTTTATCATTTAAAGTTAATAAAGATTGACTTTTGCCCCATGGGCCATCTGTTCCTCCACTCCACCAATTAGAAGTTAACCAAGTATCAACTAAATTAGCGTCTATACTAGACAACATGGTATTTCCACCAATATTATATGATAAAACAGGAAGAATATCTGACGACCATAAAGTTACACCTACTTGTATTGTTCCGTTATTTAAACCATTAACTATTATAGGGTGTGTTAAAAATTTATATACAAACAATCTTTCTTTTTCTTCTATTTTAGTACCATAAGAAAAAGGTGGAGATTGATTCAATATTTGTTCTGCTGTCAAAAAATTAAGAGGGTCAAAATCTGTACTGCTACTAGAGTCAACTGCTAAAACTATATCTATGGGGCAACCATCTGTTCCACCTTGTATATTTGCCGGCAACCAATCTTGATCTACAAATCCTGGAGCTGTTTCATATAATGTTTTTTGACAAACTCCATTCACTAAAGAATATCCAGGAGGACAAAGAGGTGTTTCTGATGCAAACGTTTTAGTTGTTAAAAAGTGATTTATACTTGGTAGCACAAACTCTGGGTGCCAATCATGGAATGATATCCAACCTCTTATTTTTGGATCATAAGAAACTGTCCATGAAGCATTATCAAAATATGTTTCATCTCCTAACTTTACAGGAAATCTTGTTCCAGAATATTGAAATTCAAACTGACATAAAAATGGCTCAAATATTATTTGTCCTACATATTCTTCTTTAACGCTATAGTCTTTCTTTGTGAAGTATACAATATCATCATTGATATCATATATTGCTTGACAACCTATTCCAACTACTGGATTGTCATCTAATTCTGTGCCTTCAAGTTCAGGGAATTGTCTTAATAATACTGATGGGAGGTATTTATTAAACCACCATTTCATTCCCTTGTCAGATATAGCCACCAATTTCCCTGAGTATTGAAATATCTTACCTTGAGCTTGTGATATAAAAAATATACCCATTGGTGTATTAATTACACTTCTTGCACTTTCACAAGAAGCATACTCATTAGCCAGGTCAGAGTTGGTAATATTTTGTGGATCTCTGGCAAACAAACCTCCGTCACCCAGAATAACTTTTGTACCTAAGTCTGTTTGTAATTGGTCTACACCTGCAAACATCTTAGGGGAGGAATAAGCAAAAAACATTAAAGCCCCGGTTTGATTTACAGGCTTTATAACATTAACCTTATTCTTAAAGTCCTTGTAATTATTTGGCAGGAACACTCTCCAGAAATCTTTCTTGGCTTCTTCTTGTGCTCTTAATGAATAGATTAACCTTTTAGGGTAAAATGTAAAACAGGTTTCTGCAATCTGTGGATCATAGTCTCTTGGTTGAACAACACCAAAACTTGTTAAGTTTGTTATAAACCTACTGGCACTTAAAGAGTAATCATACAAATAGAAATTGTCTTCTTTCTGTATTTTAGCATGAAACAAATCAGCAACATTATTATAAAGGTATGGGTCATAATGTCTTTTGTCTGGCGGTGTTTTCCAATCTCTTTGAGCTATATTTAATTCAGATTCTACAAAGAAATCCTGAACTCCATTAACGTGTGTATATATAGCACCATTAGTAACACCAAATAATGACTGTGTTGCTAATGAAGCAATACCTCCAGTTGCAATATCTACTGATGCAAATGTTAATGGGTCTCCAACATAAGGAACGTCTACGCTATATAAATCTGATGGCAATATTTGAAACCAATCACTTGCTCCTCCTGTTGAACCTATAGAAGATAAATTTGATCCTATTTGATTAAATATATTATACACTTGTGTAAAATCATACCTTTCAGTATTCATCCAATATCTTGGATATGGTATGTTTGTATACTTAAGGTAATCATATACATAGCCATCTGGTTGCCCATATAAGAAATCTGTAAACATGGGCATGATTGTTTTCTCTGTATATCTATTTATATAAACATCTCCTGTAAAAAAAGCATCTGTTTCAAATGTATAAGTTATAGGTTGGTTTAAGTCTATCTCTTGTATACAGCCTCTCATAGGAGTTTGTTTCACCCCTTCTATTTGACCGTATTGATTATCTATTTTAAATTTTAATGCTCCATATAATGCACATATAGGCTTTTTAAATTTTCTTCCTTGATATGATTTATGTATAGCAATTTCTAAATCCTCATGCTCTAATTGACCTAAACTATATCTTGATTTGTCATCATCAATATCAGGGTCTTGAAATTCACGTTGTGTATTAATTGCTATAGTATCAGGCCTGAAAAGATTGTTGATTTTATATAATTGGTTACTTGCTTCTCCAAATATATTGAATGAGCTCCCCAAATAATTAGATGCTATATTTCTACTTCTAAATTGTTCCCCGTTTAAAGGATCTAAAGTTGTATAAAATCCATGTGAATTATGTTTTAATGCATAATCCTGATAAGACATTATATTGTAAAACAACTCAATAAGAACATTGGCTCCTTCAGCAGTATACACAAGAAATCCTGGAACAGCAAAAATTACTCTTAATATACCGGGTAGTGACTTCCAATCAGAACCTTCATATTCTATTTCCATGCCACCACCTTCAGTACCACCAAGTGCTGCTATTCTACCATATGTTTTCTCATTTACTGTAGTTTGTTCACCTTGAGACACTATTCCCCCTGTTACAATATCTCCTAAATCTGTAAATGTTTCCAGAATTTGTTCTAAAATCGTATTTGCTACTGCATTGAGAGGTATTGAAACACCCAAAGCGGGTGCTCCTGGTGCTACACCTACATTGTATGGAAGATTATACGCAGGTTGTGTAAGCCTTGCTGGTCCTGGAATTGGATTATCTGTTATACTAGCACCGGTATAAGCTACTGCTGGAGATGTAGATAGATGCTGAGGTTGAAAATCAGGATTATGATGTACAAATTGCAACGGTAAATTCTTAGTATTCTTCTTCCCTTTAAATTTTGTCAGTGCATACCCTATTCCTAGTATTGCTGCATAGATAATAGGATAGTTCATTAAAAGCTTTTCTCCAGGATGGTCCTCTGATTTTGTAAAATATCCTGTAGCTTCACCTTTGTACTTGCCATATATTCTTGTTTCATATGCATTCAAATATGGTTTTCTAAATGGAAGTTCTGGTGTATGAAATGTAAATACATCTTTTGTATAACCCTCAAGTGGTGGCGCATAATCAAAATTTCCAGGAATAATACTAGGTATAACACTGTTTAGATAAGATTGCAATCCTTCGGTTCTTCTTCCTGTAACTCCTGTGCCATCATGAAAAAATGCATCAGGCCTTAAGTCATTATATGGATAATTAGGATAGAGACCTTGAACCCCTGTGTTTATTAAGTTCTCTTCATTAGGGATATCATATTTTCTCATGTTTTTAAATATCCCCTTAGCCATAATAGACTTAGCTCCTTCTCTGGAACCTCTTATTATTTCATATCCTACAACATTAGAAATAACAGTCCCATCATTAAATAACGGTCTTCTGATATTTGAAAACTTAACACCTAAGATTCTTATAAATTGTCCATCTTCTGTAGAAACTTTTAAGCTTGGGCCTATTTCTTCAGATGGCATTTTATGATGCCTTATATTTTTACCGCACAAATCATGAGCAGGATCTGTAGAATCAAATATATTTGGAGCATTAAAACTAGCATCCCATATCTCTGGTTTTGTTGCGGGGTATCTTTCTGTAGATTCCCAGTATCCCATTCTACCCTCAGATATAATAAACCCACCATCATCTAAAGGTAGAAATGGATTGAAAACACTTGTTACTTCTGCTGTATTATATACTTGCCAATTTTCCTCATCTGTATTTAAACTATTGTCAGACTGATTAATATCTTTTTCATTGCCAGAACTAAAAGGCGGGCCACTTGTTTGCCCGTTTCCAACAAAACCACCTACTTTAGCTACCCTTCCAGGTATGTGATATGATGCAGATCTTTCTCCAGTATTGTATATCCACCTTATAAAGAAAGCATATTGCTCATCTCTCATAAAGCTTGTCTTATTACCACCCTTAAAATAATAATCAGAAGGATATTGAGAAACCTGCCATTTTGTTTCTATTTGATTTGCAAAAGGTTGATAGTTAAAATCAAACTGCTCTGTTGGGCCTTGTCTTATTAAGTAGTCATTTACAACATACATTGATTCTGATTTCTCATAAGCAGGACTTCTGCCAAACAGCTGTTCTAATGGAACACTTATTAAAGCTGGGTCAATAAAATCTAATGATACACTATTTTGACTTGTGCTATATATTCCTATTTTTTTTGCCACTACCTGCTCTTTAGCATTTGACAAGACAACTAATTCATAATATTCAAAATCTCTATCCAGATTTGTAAGCTTTATATTTAAAGAACCGCCCACATCTTCATGAATGAATAAACTTTGAATATTTGAAACGCCTATGTAATCTGTTACCCTTTGTTCATTTACTACATAAGCAATATAAGCCTGGTAACTACCATTTCTTATAAGGCCACCATCTATATCTTTTGTTAATTCAAGACATGGAGTTTGCATTAAAGGAGCTAATCTTATCTTCTCACAGTCAAGAGCATCTATGTTTGCGTATTCTATACAATCTGCCCCCGGAGGCTGTACTTCTACTTGTATCCAGGGAATATTGTCTATATTTAATGTTCTTGAAGGATTTGAGTTGTCATCCCAATATACCTGCCATGTACAATCATAATTCTCTTTTGCTGCACCACTTATTAGATATTTTCTATTAAAGTTAAGACATGGATCATTAACTATTGTTGTATACTCACATTTACTATCATCTAATAATCCTATTTCTGAACTTACATCATCTGTAGAAAATATATACCATTGATCTCCCTGTTTATAGATGGCTCCTATTATAGGATAGGGTATTTCCGCACACTGTAAATTAGCTGGCTCATTACCTATAACTCCTGCATCTCCATCAGCAGAATTATTATAAGCATTAATAGCATGAAACCAAGTTTGCTTTGGCTGAAAAGATGCATTTACATCTTTATTCATACCTTTTAAAAACGTATTAGTTTCTGTAGTGCTTGTTATATTACCAGTTTTCTTTTTCTTTTTTGCCATGATTATTTATTATATCCTTGAGCTGGATAACTTTTAAACATGTTATAGTAATTATGATATTGAGCTTTTCTATTTATCCTCCAAACTTCATACATTTCTTTAAAGTCTGGAGTGTTAACAAATGACAATGCATTGTTTCTCGCTCCTCTTAATCTGCCTTCTATCAAGCTTAACTTGTTTCCTACATTCTCTCCTGCAAATAACATATTCTCTAATATACGTTGTTTTAAAGCATATTCATAATATTCATTACAATAGGGATGGTCAAGAACTAATAAATTACCTTCTTTATCTTCAAGTGCTCCTTGATAACTAATGTATACTTTGCCTTGGTCAAAAGATGTTAATAAAAATCCATCTTTTATTTCTGCTATATCTGAACATTGCTCATTTATATTTGGACAGTCACATACGTATTTATTTACTGTTTTAATTCTCAAAGGCATAAAAGCAGTAAATGTTCTATAATGTCCAGGTCTTATTCTTTGTACTAATTGATATTGGTTATTGCCATCACATGTTTCTATAACACATACATCTCTGCATTCCGGGTCATCACACGGGCCTGATTCACCAGGAGCTGGAACATAAGGCACATCATTAAATGTTTCTATGTGTGTGCCAGAAGGTGGTCTGTCTACTATAGTATATTCTCCACATCTAAATGCATAATTTAAATATGCAAAATCATAAGGTAGCTTTGCCTTTCCATGTTCTATATCTAACAAAACTTCTTTTGTTCTATGTATTTTAAGACCTAAATCATAATTAACTCTGGTTGCTACCTTGATTAATTGTGCTGGGTCAACCAATCCTTCTAATGTAAAAGATGCAAAGTCTATAGATACATCTTCATATAGTTGGTCAAAGGTTCTATATTTATGTGATACACTCATTATCTATGTGGATTTATTTTGTTATCAGAATCTTCTCCTGGTATTTTCAATGTATTAAACATTACATTTAATATTTGACTTTCTATTTCAGCCATTAAGAAGTCTGGGATATTTAATTCTTGCTCATATCTAGGGATACAATTATCTGCATCTGAATCACAAAGCCAAGTTGAAATATCATCATCAAATACAGCTTCTACTCTAACGGCATCCCATTCTAAATCAGGGAAGTATAAATAATTATTTAAAAGCCAATAGTATTTCTTTTTATTATACCTAAAGGATGTAGTTTTTGTTATTGACGAATATGTTCCTGGCTGTGTTGGTTGTAATTCTATAGAGCTATCTATTGAACTAACAGTTCTAATTAAAGGACCCCAATATCCATCTAGCATATCAGGAAGTTTATCCTTTGTTCTTTTTATTGTACAGCCACTTTGTATTCCTGTGCACTTAGCCTCAATTTTATCTATTTCTATCAATTCAACATATGGCAAGAAATTCCAGATAGAATTAAACTTCATAAGTTTATTAGCAAAATCCTGTCTTCTCATTAATAGCTTCCCAAACTTAGTAACTAAGCTGTAGATATATCTATCAGTAACAAAAGCATCTTGAACCTCAGCCTTTACCTGGCCTCTTATACGTGAAATAACTTCATTTATCTTTATCATAATTTAAAATTCAAATTCATTATAATTTTTTAGATCCTCCTCAAAATTCTCATCAACATTTTTATATAAGTGAGATACCTTCTTTTTTTTATTCATGAAAATATACTTAGTCCATTGCTCCGGATATGTTTTAGCTACAGTCCTTTTAAAGTCTCTATGTGCCTGAAATCTCCACAGATCTCTATTTCTAAATCTATATTTTGATGTATAGTTAGTATAGAATATTTTTCCTAAATTTCCATCTGTTTCCCAGTTATGATTCTGTATTACCTTACCATACTTTTTTGATAGTGCATAATTTGTATTAACTGTCTTTGCTGGTTTAC
>Ga0255048_10001819_pt1 | contig 14249 bp, 14 predicted proteins | sample JV7_2_2_MG_FD_183619 | JGI IMG/M metagenome (GOLD analysis project Ga0255048, IMG submission 183619) | Seawater microbial communities from Jervis Inlet, British Columbia, Canada - JV7_2_2 | ecosystem: Environmental > Aquatic > Marine > Inlet | place: Canada: British Columbia | collected 2016-10-06
AAATTAGTTCTGAAGACCCACAATTTGAATACCTAAATCAGCTAGTTAAAAAGGGGTATGAAGTGGTCTATGGAAAATGGGAAGACCGTTCCCAAGAACATAGGGATAGGTTAGAAAAAGAATTCAGGGATATTAAGGATGCCGAGCTAGCAGACTATTTCCTAATTGTTTGGGACATTATCAACTTCGCCAGAGAAAAAGACATTAAGATAGGTCCAGGTAGAGGTTCTGCCGCAGGTAGTATTGTTTCGTATTGCCTAGGAATTACCAAGATTGACCCATTAAAGTATGGCTTGATTTGGGAACGCTTTTATAACGTGGGACGAAAGGGGTCTTTGGCAGATATCGACAGTGACTTTTCATATTCCCGCCGCGGAGAGGTTGTTGATTATATCAGTGAGAGGTATGGCGAAGACCGTGTGGCCCAAATTGGGACTATCCAAACAATGGGAGCTAAGGCCGCTCTTAAAAACGCAGCTAAGGTTTTGGGTAATCAAGGCGGCATTCCTTATGAGGATGCGAATGTGATTACACGCTTCATTCCGATGAAACATGGTCAGGCTATTAAGTTGGCTAAGGCTATTGAAGAGTGTGAAAAGATTAAAGAGTATGCGGAGAAATATCCAAGATTATTCCGTGTTGCCCAAAAATTAGAAGGTTGTCCTCGTGGTCGAGGAACTCACGCGTGTGGCGTTGTTATTCTAGACAAACCGTTTAGTGAGGGATTTCCACTTAGATGGAATACAACAGAGAAGAAGTTGATGACCGAGTATGACATGGAAGTATTGGATAGTTTGGGATATATGAAAATGGATGTTTTAGGTTCCAAAACAATGAATGTATTGAGTGACATTGAGGAGGATATAAATGGTTAAGGTTGAAATTTTATTAACCCACGCAGACGCGCAAGTTCCAAGCTATGCTAAAGAAGGAGATTCAGGTAGTGATGTTAGAGTTCTTCCTTCTGACGGAGAAGGTTTAGAGTTTTACAAGGCCCAAATTGGGCTTCCAAATTACAAGGGTGTTCTCACACGAGTGCAGCCAAGGGACTGGATATTTCAACCTGGCGAAACAAAACTCTTACCGTTGGGTTTTAAGGTTGCCATTCCCGAAGGTTTTGAATTACAAGTTAGACCTAGAAGTGGAATGGCCAAGGGTGGGTTTATTGTTCCGAATAGTCCAGGCACTATCGATTCAGGCTACAGGGGTCCTGTGATGGTTATTGTGAAAAACGATAGCCCTAATTTAAGGATGATTAAAGCGCAGGATAGAGTCGCCCAACTCTGTTTGAAACGAGCACCGCAGGCTGAGTTTGTAATTGTTGATGAATTGAATAAAACTGACAGGGGAGAGGGCGGTCTTGGTCATACAGGAGTCAACTAAAAACATCCTAAACAATTTCTTCTCACGAATCTCCCTTGAGAAAGTTATGAGGAATTGGATTAGAGCGGAATTCAAATACGGTACAAGCTGTACCTATTGTGGACTTCCTATTCCTTTTGGAGAGACGGCGCATAATAAATGTAGACAGGAGGCTGGTATTTAGTGGCACACTACAACTTTAAACGAGACCTGGAAGACAGTCAAAAAGCTGTAGATATTGTTCTTGGTCATTTGATTGATAGGGGTTATACCGCTCACGAATTGGAAGGAAAAACCGAACAGAAGTATGGCGACATTCGTTACTATCGAAGTGATGAGCCAGTAAATGTTGAAGTAAAGTATGATTTAATGAGTCGTAAAACTGGGAACTTGTGTTTTGAAATGTCAAACGGAAGAGGTCCCACAGGAATAATGAAAACAAAAGCTAATCTAGTTGTCTATATCTGTCCAGCAGAGGTGGGACATGTGGGATACGTATTTAAAATAGACAAACTAAAAGAATATATTTGTAGAATAGGTAACACGAGTGTACAAATTAAGAATGGTGGAGATAGAAGAAGTTTTACCTTGGCTTTAGTAAAAATTGATACTATCATTTCTGATGAAATAGTATCTGAGATATGGAATTTTGAAAATGCCCAACTACCTATATAAGTGCGAACATTGTAAACATGTTGTGGATATAACTCTACCACTTAGTTATGACCCCAAGAAGACTGTCAATTCCCCAGGACATAAGAACGTTTGTTTTGGTGTCTTTAAAAGAATAATGAGAAGTCCATCCACCTTTACTTTAAAGAAGGCTAGGTTGGGAGATTGGTTTAAGAAACAGACTGGTGAGGAATTATTAGGAGGTGATTAATGCTGACGGTAATATCTGGCCCTATGTTTTCGGGTAAAACCGAGAGGCTTCTCGCCATTATAAATGCCAATCTACAAGCAAAAAATACTGTTAGTGTTTTTAAACCATCAAACGATATTAGATATGAATTAGACAAAATTGTTAGTCATTCGGGCGGAAGTTTTGGCGCCATTCGTCTTAACAAACATCGTCCAGACCAACTTATTTATGACGTGAGATTCTCACTAGACCTACAATCGGATGTTCTGATTTTCGATGAATGTCAATTTTTCGACAGCGACTACTTTATCCATTTGATACGAAAGCTTCTAGGAAGGAAAATAATCTGTGCCGGTCTCCCAAACGATTTTCAAGGATGGCCATTTGGCTCAATGCCATTCCTCCTCGCAAGTGCAGACGAAATTATCTCGCTTAAAGGAGTCTGCGCGAAATGTAAAACATTATACTCATCAACACGAACCTTTAGAAAAACCAAGGAAAAGGCACAAACTATTATTGGTGGCGCCGAAATATATGAGTCAAGATGCTTTGAATGTTGGCAAGGAGTTCTAGATGAATGACAAGAAAAGAGTCGTTTTATCCAACGACCTAAGAAAAATTCTCGATGGTTCTATTGACGATGTTATTGAACGATTAAAAATACTTAAGGCGCAATATGAAGTATATGGATATTGCGACATTAGCATAACTCCGAACAACATTTTTTCTGAAATCAAATTTCCACTTGACAAAACCTACGCTATTGGTCTTAGCGGTTGTAGACCTCTTACACTATCTGAAAGAGAGTCTCTAATACCTGAACAAATACTACAAAAGATAATAGAGGAAGACGATGAAGTTTAAATTCAAGTGTGGCTGCCAATTTGACGAGCTTGATTTTGATAAAATTCCCTTAGATTGTGCCGCCACATGGGACCTTATAAATTCTGGATTCACCAGGGGTGTTTTTCAACTAGAAGGGTCTTTAGGGAAACGTTATAGTAAGGAACTTAAGCCGCGAAATATTGAGGAGCTTTCAGACGTTATTAGTCTTATTCGCCCCGGATGTCTCCAGGGAGATTATCGAGAAGACCCAGAAAATCCAGGCAAGTTTTGGTCTATTACTACGACATATCAAAAGGTAAAAGATGGCGTTGTCGAACCCGAGTATGTCGATGAATGTTTGAGACCAATCTTCGAACCGACTTGCGGAGTTCCTGTTTATCAAGAACAAATCATGAGGATTTGTACAGATTTTTCGGGGTTCTCGCTAGAGCGAGCGGATATCATGAGGAAGTGTTTACATGGAGATTCTTATATGTGGACACCAGATGGGTATTTTCGTATTAAAGAATTGGTTGGAAAATCTCAGAAAATTTTATCTTATCATAATGGACGTAATAAGATAAGTACAGCTAAGACTATTTTTAAGCAAAAACAACGAAAGAGATGTATTAAGGTTTCGTTTGATGGTGGTAGAGAAATTATCTGTACACCAGACCATGAATTTTTAACGAACTATGGTTGGGTAGAAGCTCAAAATCTTACAGATAACCATTTTTGTATTCATGAACTTTTACCAAAGTACGGAACTGATGATATAGATTTAGATAGCTTACTTATAACAATAGGCTTAGTCACCGAGGGATATATGCCTATTCGTGAAGGTGAATTTACCAATTGCAAAAAGTCGCCAAATACTTTTGTAAATAAAGATATGGGTGAAATAGAAAGATTTAGAGAGGCTGTTAGAAATAAATTTGGCATAGAATTAAAATCATATATAAACAGCAATGGAGTTACTTCTCTTGTTGTTCCCGATTTTATTGTTGATGAACTTGGAATATGTAGAGGTCTTTCTGGCTCTAAAAAACTTCCAGATAGGTTGTTAAGGTTGCCGCGCGAGAAACTCTTATTCGCGATAGCGAAACTTATTGATTTCGATGGTTGGGTAGAAAATCGTGGTATCTTTTATACATCCAAGTCTAAAGAACTTGCTGTTCAGGTGATGATGTTGTTGGAGTCTTTAGGTGGAGTTAGGGCTTATATTTATACGAAAGAAGTAGATAAGTATGGATTATTTTACAATGTTGGAGTAACCGACAGTAGGTGTCTAAATAGTCTACGCAGACTAGTTGGGTTTGGTAAAAAGGTAACAAATGATACGTTTTTTGAGAAAGACAGAAATTTTACGAAGTTTATTGTTCCTAACAATGTATTTAAACCTATTATTGAAGATTTAATTAGCCAAAGTGGATATACTCGTCGTAAGTTAATAGGAGAATATGTATCTGGTTCTTATTTTAAAGGAAACTTATCAATTGATAGATTGTGTAAAATTCTTTCCTGTTGTGGTAGAAGTAAGTATTTAGAGTTTTTTATTAAACAAAATGCATATTGGAATAAAGTTACATCTATAGATGATGTCGGGATGCATGATGTGTATGATTTTACTATGTCATCAGACCGTTCTCCACAAGCATATGTCAATAGTATTTTAGTTCACAACTCTATTGGTAAGAAAAAGGAAGATTTGATGGCGCAGCTTAAGCAGGAGTTTATTGAGGGAGCGCAGAAAAATAACCATTCTAAAGAAACGGCAGAAATGGTATTTAGTTGGATTGAAGACTTTAGTGGATACGGATTCAATAAGTGCGTATCCGGCGATACTGCATTAAACCGTGGTGCAGCTAATCAATATTCAAGCGGTCTCTATACTGTTGAGCATCTGTATAAATTGGTCAATGATTATCAATATGCTAAGAATTGTAAACAAATTCCTCTACGTAAAAAACTTCGTAGAGTGGGTTATGGCAAATGTATGGCGGTTTGTCCAGACGGACGTATTCGTCCTATGCCTATTAAGACAATCCATTACAATGGAAAGAAAAAATTGGTTAGAGTGATTGACAATGGAGGTCGCGGTATTTCTTGTACTTTAGACCATAAATTTATGACTCCAGATGGAATCATGAAACCTATCGGAGAAATTGGAGTTGGTGGACAAGTCGTATGTCATATCGACTGTTATGATGATGAATATACTTATGATTATTCTGTCCATAAAGAAAAGCAAAGAGGCAATCCAGACAATTTAACCGATACTATTGGTAGAAAGAATGGAGCGTTTATTCATGGAAATTGGGCTGCATTCAAAAAAATAAGAGAAGATAATTGGAATGTAAATTACTGTCAGATTTGTCTTATTAAGCCGAGTAGACTTGAGTGGCACCATATTGATGGTGATAGGTCTAACAACGTAGAGGATAACCTAATAAAACTTTGTGTATCTTGTCATAAAAAGGAGGATTACAAATTAGGTAGAAATAAGAGGTTTGACATAGGCCACAAGACTGGTATTGCTACAATAGTAAGTATTGAAGAATTTACTGAAACCTATGATACTTACGATGTAGAAATGGACACTCCAGAACATAATTGGGTTGCAAACGGTTTTACTGTGTCTAATTCTCATGGCGTATCTTATGCTGTGATTGGATATCAAACTGCTTATGCAAAAAGACATTTTCCTCTTCAATTTTTTAAGTCCATGTTAACACATTCAGATAACAAACAGGATTCTTTAGATGAAATTCAAGCTTTAGTACACGAGGCAAAGCTTTTTGACATTAAGATAACACCGCCCTCTCTTCGGTTATTGAATGTACACTTCGCTATTCAAGATGAAACATCAATAGCGTTTGGACTTGGACACATTAAAGGCGTTGGCCAAAGTTCAATTAGGTCTATCAAGAGAATTGCAAAAATTAACGAGCCTAACGAAGTCTTGTTTACAAGTTTCAAAAAAGGAAAAAAGGTTAAAAAGAATGTAATGGAGGCGTTAATCAAATCCGGCGCATTAGACTATTTCAATATCGACCGAATTAACCTCTTGGTTAGATACAAGGTTCTTTGTGGTTTAACTGATAGAGAACGAGAAGCTGTTGAGTCTACCTTTATGATTGAAGCAGGTGGAGATATCCTGAAAGCATTTAAGCTGCTGAGTGGCTCTAAAATTCCAAGGGGTCGTGGGCGAAAACAAAAGGTTGTCGAACTTATCATTGAGAGTGAAAAGGATTTGGGTGGTAATAAAAAACTCCAATCTATCGGTTACGAGAAATTCTATCTAGGAATTCCTTTGAGCGGCAATGAGGTAGAGCTTCATAATAATCCACTTGTAAACCTCAAGTGTCGTAGTCTACACAAACTGCCTTCTGGAACCGAAGGTTGTCTTGGTGTTGTTATTCAAAAAGTAAAACAGTTTAAAGACAAGCGGGAAAATTGGATGTGTTTCCTTACCGTATCTGATGATACATATATGATGGATGGCGTGGTAGTTTTTTCTTCCACGTTCAAGAATTATTCGTGGATTATTGAAGAAGGAAAACCGGTTTTACTCACTGGCAAAAAAGACAAGGAATCTTTTCTCGTGAGAAAAATTGAACATCTTTAATTCCCACCTTTACTATGGGCAACATCCGCCTATAATGTAGTTGCAGGGAAACCAACCCTGTTTTTTTTGAAAAGGAGAGTGTAATGTTTTACAAGAATAGTGTTGATTTAATTGGTCGCGCAACAAGAGATGCTGAAATTAAGAATGTTGGTAAGGATAGCAAGGTTGCTACCTTTCGACTAGTATCGAATAGGCGAATCAAGAAGCGTAACGACGAATATGTTGAGAAGGCTACGTTCGTAGATTGTGAAGCATGGGGTCAGCGAGCTGACTATGTTGAACAGTATGTGAAGAAGGGCACTCCTGTTTTTGTTCAGGGTCAGCTTGAGACTGATGAGTGGGAAACTGCTGAAGGACAAAGGCGTAGTAAACTAAAGATTTACTGTAACAGCGTACAAGTCGAACGTCCAAAGGATGAACCAAAGGACGAAGGTAAGTCCGAAAGCGCTCCTGCCGAAGCGGGACAACCTGTTGGAGCCGCTGCCGCACCAGGAAGTGACGACGTTCCTTTTTAAGATTGGGCCAAGCTGGAAACGGCAAGCTCACCCGCAGGGAGGCATGGGGTTATAGATGTCTCACCAACTTAGGTTTAGAGGAGGGGTATGACAAAGCGCAGAATTTTATTCTGTGGAGAAGCTAGCTGGCTTTCTACTGGATTTGCGGCATACAATAGAGAAGTTATTCGTGCTGCGCATGCTACCGATAAGTATGAAATAGCCGAGATGGGTTCATATGGTAGTGAACAAGAAAAGGAAGCGCAGGCGCTTCCGTGGAAATTCTATGGTGTCCTCCCCACTAACCCCAAAGAAAAAGAAATTTACGACTCGAATCCCAACAATGCATTCGGAGTATATAAAATCGATGCTGTATTGGCTGATTTTCAACCAGACATAGTATTTGATGCTCGTGACCCATGGATGTCTCAACACTTACAAAGTTCAAAGTTTAGAGATTGTTTCAAATTAATCCTAATGCCCACGGTAGATTCGGCGCCACAACGCCGAGATTGGATTAAGAATATATTCTTGAAGTGCGATGCGGTAACAACTTATAGTCGTTATGGAAAGAAAGTTCTTGAGTCCGATGGAGTTAAGGTTACCGATGTTACTAGTCCTGGTGTTGATTTAGAAAAATTTAAGCCTCTCGATAGGGTTGAAACAAGAGACAAGTATCAAATAAAACCATCCCTACTTATCATTGGAACGGTAATGCGCAACCAAAAAAGAAAGCTCTACCCTGAGCTTTTTGAGGTTTATTCTAAGCTTCGAGCTAAATACCGCATGACCAAGAAGAATCAAAATGACGGAAAGGTTATCAGAGTAAAACATAGTGCTCTACTATGTCATACAAGTTGGCCAGATAATGGTTGGGATATACCATGGCTTCTAGAAAGATATGGGTTGGCCCGCCACGTTATTTTTACATACAAATGTGAGAGCTGTTCAGAAGTGTTTCATTCTTGGTTTATTCCATGCAATCCTAAAGGGATGGGTAAATGTAGAATTTGTGGTGAGAACACAGCACATATGCCGTCTACTCACAGCGGCGTTTCGCAAGAACAATTAATCGAGATATACAACCTAATGGATATCTATGTGCAGCCGGCGATTTGTGAAGGCTGGGGTCTTCCAATTATGGAGGCGAAGGCTTGCGGAGTGCCAGGTCTTTATCAGGATTATTCTGCAATGGAAGACCATGTGCAAAATGGCGGTGGTCTTCCAATTAAAATCGGACGCTTCTATACAGAGGCGGAAACTATGGCTATTCGTTCATTACCTGACAATGTAGATTTTCTAAAGAAACTTGAAAAGCTATGTGTGGAGGGTAGGTATCGCGCTAAGTTAGCTAAGCAAGCAAGACGGTGCGCTGTGAAACTTCATGACTGGGCGGTAACAACTAATAAGTTCGAGACTATATTTGATTCTATTGAAACTCACAATAGAGATGAGACTTGGGATAGGCAACCTAAGTTTTTGTATATGTCAGAAGAAAATCCGCCATCTGATTTATCTAACGAAGATTTTGTTCATTGGTGTTATACAAACATTCTATGTAGGCGTGCAGATGATAAAGGGTTCGGTGATTGGATGGAGACCTTGTCAAAAGGTGGAAGTCGTGAAGCTATAGAACAGTTTTTCCGAAACGAGATTATTGGACAAAATATCTTTGAGGAAATGAGATGGAATAATTCTCTAAAAACTCGCGGCCTTACTCCAGAAGACCAACAGGTTAAAGAACCGAATGTATTACCGGGAGCATTAGTATAATGGCTGAAATAAATCAAGCAAAGATTTTATATGTCGCGCCATTAAAGGACTTCTCTGGCTATGCTCATGCCGCCAGAGACTATGTTTCTTCCCTAGATGCTCTTGGTTTAAATATTGTAACACGAGACGTTATTTATGACGGAGGGCAGTACGAAAGAACTTCTAGAGAAGAAGAGTTGGCCAATAAAGATGTTCAGGATATAGATATTGTTGTTCAACATACGACGCCAAACGAAACAGAACGAAAAGATGATGTATTCAATGTAAATGTTTTTTGCTGGGAAACGGACAGGGTTCCCCAAGAGTGGGTTGGTCAATTAAATAGAATGGATTTGGTTATTGTTTCTTGTGATGAAAACATAAAAGCATGTCGTCGTTCTGGTGTTGTTGTTCCAATAGAAAAAATTCCTTTTGCTTGTAATGTTGAAAAATACAAAGTCAAGGCACCGCCATTTAAACTTCCTAGTTCTTTGACTAACAAGTTTAAGTTTCTGGCTGTTTGTCAATATTCAAAGAAGAAGGGTGTTGATGCATTACTAAAGGCTTATCTATCCGAGTTTAAGTCTAGCGACAACGTTCTTCTTATTCTAAAAACTTACATAAAGCCTAAAGATGGACAAGAAGAAAAAGAAAAAATTCTAGCTATCTTAAATGGAATGAAGAAAATTCTTAGACTCAATCAGTATCCGCCAATACATCTTATTCAAGAAGTTATGAGTGACGAACAAATAAGTAGACTGTACAACACAGCCGATTGTTACGTATTACCTTCTAGGGGAGAAGGATGGTCTATTCCCCACTTTGACGCAATGGGTTATGGTCTTCCTCCAATTGCCACAAATTGGGCGGGACCTACGGAGTTTATTACGCCAGAGTGTGGTTGGTTAATTCCATTTAACATGAGTCCTGTTTGTAGTATGATGCACCCCTTTCCGTATTTATATACGGCACGAGATAATTGGGCAGAACCACATGTTTGTGATTTAAAAGATTCGATGCGAGAAGCATTTGAAATGTGGTCAATGAACAAGTCTTTACATACGCAGGACACTTTGTGGGCCAAAAAAGTTGAGGCATGCAAGAAGCGCGTTAATGATTTTTCCTATGACGTGATAGGTCCACGACTTCGTGATGTTATTGATGGATACTACAGTCAATGGAAGAATAAGTAGGAGTACAAATGTTTCTTAATCTAATTGCACCAATCAATCCATTAGGCTATGGAGTTGTTGGCTTTAATATTCTTCGCTCTCTAGTTTTAGAAGGTCATAAGGTTTCGTATTTCCCAGTTGGAAATCCAGATATATCTAGCTATGGCGCCGAAAGTGACCTTATTGAGGCTGCTATGAAAAATAGCTTTTTCTATGACAAAGACGCGCCCTGTCTAAGAATCTGGCACCAACACGAGATGGACAAGTTTGTTGGTTCAGCTAATAGAATTGGGTGGCCTATTTTTGAGTTGAATAAATTCACAGATAGAGAACTGCATCAACTTAGTAGTCTTGATACAATATTTGTTTGTTCACAATGGGCCGCCGACGTAATTAAAGAGGCGAAAATTAATCCTCCAGGTGGAACCCATGTTATTCCACTAGGAGTTGACCTTGATACTTTCTTTGTAGATGATGAAGATAGAAAGAATCGTCCTTATTGGACAAAGAACTCAACCGTTTTTATCAATGTTGGTAAGTGGGAATTGAGGAAGGGTCATAACGAATTGTGTGAAGCTTTTTCTAAAGCATTTAAACCAGAAGACGATGTTGAATTGTGGATGTTAAATGATAATCCATTTATTGGCGCCAAAGGTAACGAGGATTGGAAGAGGAAGTTCATTAGTAGCCCAATGGGCGCGAAAATTAAAATTCTACCTCGTCAAAAAACTCAAAAGGACCTCAAACAGATTTTTAATCATGTGGATTTTGGCGTCTTCCCTTCTCATGCTGAAGGCTGGAATTTAGAAATTCTTGAACTTATGGCTTGTGGCGCTCCTTGTATTGCTACCGGTTATTCTGGTCACACAGAATTTCTAACACCAGACAATTCAATTTTAATTGAACCGACAGGGATGGAGTCGGCGCAGGATGGTAAATGGTTTCATGGTCAGGGCGAATGGTGTTCGTTTGAGGTTGACCAATTAGTTGAATGTTTGCGCCATGCTCACGACACAAAACAAAGTGGTAAACTTAATCCTAGAAGCGAGACGCTAAGGTCTGTAGTAGAACAATTTACTTGGAAGAATAGTGTTAAGAAAATCGAAGCAGCTTTATAATGCAACCACAACAAGTACAACAAAAACAAATGAGTGCGATACTTACCGAGGTAAATCGCAATCTTTCTGAGATAAAGCTTGTTAAATGTTTGGCTGTTCACAATGAAGAAGGATGGATAGAATATAATTTAAAGAATTGCTATGAAGAATTCGATATCATTAGAGTTGTTGAAGGTGCTGTTGTTGGTCGACCTGGGTCTACACCTTTGGGTCATTCATCAGACCGCACACTTGAACTCATTAAAAATTTCCCTGACCCCGATAACAAAATCGAACTCTATACAGGAAATCGATTTTTCAAGTCTCTTGAGGAACAAAAACAAACCTTTCTAGATTACGCAAATGATGGAGAATGGTTATTTATTGTAGATTGCGATGAGTTTTATTTAGAAGGTGAAGTTGCTCGTGTTAGAAAGGCTATAGAAAAGCACCCTCTAGCAAGTGAGATTGTTCCAACCTTCCTTCATTTTTATAGAGACTTCTTCCATCTCAAAGCGCCGCATCCAGAGTGGCAACCTCAGCATCAGAGGATAATTAGATACAGAGCTGGACTCCGCTACCACACTCACCCAGTAGCAACTGATGGTAACGGTAAGTGTACATATTTCACACCAGAATATCAACCACACCGCTATACAGTTCCGAATCTATATATCTATCATTATGGACACGCTAAAGGTAGAGCCTTCCACGAAATGAAGAAGGCTTTCTACGAAAGTGAACTTGAAAAGTTTAAGCTTGCCGATGGAACAAATGCTTCTGATAAATTTGACGAGAAATTTGTTGAGTTTATGGAACACACAGAATCGTTGGATACTATCCTTCATTTTAATGGGTCACATCCTAAGGCTATAGACGGTCATCCTCTTAGATTTCAGTGTAGCGACTCTAGATACTGGACGCCGAACAACTCTGATAGCGGAGTGGAGTTTGTTAGAAACGAAGAGATTAAATGTTGGAAGGACAACTTTGTTTATTCAGCAGATAAACTCCCCACCATTGTTCTTTTCATGATGGGTCCGTGGAAGCGTACAAACCCATACTTTAATGTTATTGAGGTTTAAATGAAAGAAATAGTGCTTGATAAAAAGTCTCCACTTGTATCTATTACCGTTCCTACATATAGCGGCAAATTTTTACAGGGTACACTAAACTCTTTAGTAAACCAGTCTTTTAAAGACATCGAGGTTATTGTCGTTAGTGATGGTGGTGGTGAAAATATTGATAAAATCATAGAACTTTTTAGTTTCTTTAGGGGATTGAGATTCATAAAGAAAGAAAATGGCGGCACTGGTTCTGCTATAAACGCTGGCCACGCTGCTTCAAAAGGCAAGTATCTTACATGGTGTAGTGCCGACAATATTTATTTTCCGTCGTTTGTAGAAAACCTTGTAGTAGCGCTAGGTGAGTTAGAAAAACAATCAGCTCCAGTCGAATTAGTTTACTCAGATTTTGTTTTTATGAATGAGCAAGGTCGTGTGTTAAATGAGATTAAGCATACCAAACCGCAATCTTCAGAAGATTTGATTGATGGATACGATGTTGGTATGTCTTTTATGTATACCGCTGATTTGTGGCGTAAAACTGGACCATACTGGAAGCGAATTTGTGAGGATTATAACTGGGTAGTTCGCGCTGCTCAACACACAAACTTTGGTCTGGTGCAGACGTCTCTGGCTGCCTTCAGAGTTCACGGTGGACAAATCACTGGGAGCCGCAAGACCGAAGAGAAAAAAGCCGCAGATGACTGCAAGGCTCTCGCCCGCCATCTTTTTCAGGACGCTCCTGAGCCGCCAAATAAAGAGGACTTTGAACTAGCACCGATTTACAGAGAAGACGATGCAGATTAATGTGGTTACTGTTCAAGGAAATTGGATTCTGCGAAAGATTGCAGAACGCATTGTAGATAACGCGCCTGACGAAGTCGATATGTTTCTTTCTCGAACCCCAATGGCTAATGAAAACAATCTCTACGTAGACGTAACCAATTGTTTTTACGGTAGAACTGGCGGGGTGGATGTTGGTTTATTTACCCACGTTCATGAGAATGACCGAATCCATATTAAAGACCGCTGGTTCACACTAGACCATATCATCCATATGAGTAGCAGGTCTCGTCAGCTATTTTGCGAAGACCCTCGGTTCTACAAATACATGCCGGCTATGAGTGTAAAAATGCCTGGAGAAATCCCGCCAGGCTTTAATTATCAAAAACCAACCGTCGGTATTTTTCAACGTGGCAAGTATGAGGGCAAAGGATATAATTTAATTTTGCGGCTGATTGATGAACCAATCGCGCTGGATTTTAATTGGGTATTTGCGGGCAACGATTGGGAGACGCCTGTCAAGAGGTTGGGTGGAAAAACCAACGTTTCTTCACTAGAAGATATGAATTTAAAATGGCCCCAGGATTACAAATCACTCTATGACAAAGTCGATATAGTATTGATTCCTTCTAAGTGGGAGGGAGGACCGATGGCTTTAATAGAGGCTGCGGCGCTCGGCAAAACGATTATATCTTCTAGGGTTGGATGGTCTGGTGTTGAGATTCCTGTCGACCATCTCTTTACTCCTGGTAACGAAAAAGAACTCATTGCTATATTAGAAAAGTTGGTCAGAACAAAAAAAAGAGCCCGCCGGATAGTTGAGAAGCTGTCTTACGCCGAGTATGCCGCCCACGTTGTTGGAGTTTTTAGGAGGCCGAAGTGAGGATTGAACACTCTTCTAGATTAGTAAAGTCTACCGACTGGATTACTCCGGTAGTATCGAATGGAGTTAGGGAAGTAAGACAGGATGGTAAGCTTATCTCAGCTTGCGTAGAGATGAAAACACCTGAGGAATTCAAAGAGATGGTGTTTGATAAGGATTTCAACCTTTATGGTTTTATGGCCAATCTTTGCGCAATAGTTGAGGCGGTTGAATATTTCAAAGACATAGACATGAAGATTGACCTTAAGCTATGAAGCTCATTGGATTTCTCCAAATTTATAACGAAGTTGAAAAAGGTAATTTGCGCCGTTGCCTAGAGTCTATGAG
>Ga0255048_10001820_pt1 | contig 14233 bp, 10 predicted proteins | sample JV7_2_2_MG_FD_183619 | JGI IMG/M metagenome (GOLD analysis project Ga0255048, IMG submission 183619) | Seawater microbial communities from Jervis Inlet, British Columbia, Canada - JV7_2_2 | ecosystem: Environmental > Aquatic > Marine > Inlet | place: Canada: British Columbia | collected 2016-10-06
CTTTTGAGCTTCTATCATTTTACGTTTGTTAAATTCAAATCTATCTTTGCCTATTGGTTCTTTTCCTTCTTCTTCCATAATCTGTTTGACTAAGAAATATGCATCATCTTGTATTTCTGTTTTTGTAGGCATAAATGGTTCAGGTTTCCCAAACTTAATAGGCGCTCTATCTATAGTGGCTGCTTCAACACCATACTTAACAGCAAGTTTTGGAGATAATTTTAATCCTGGTACGCCCGTTCCTTCTTCATAACCACCCTTTACAGCCCTACCACCTGTAGGCATATCCCTCATATACTTCAATTTTTCTCGTCTAGCTTCTATACGTCTCTTCTCGCCTTCTATTTTACGTTTCTCAGACTTTTCATCTTCTTTTACAAGTGCTTTAGATAATTCACCCTGTTCCTTGCTCTCTTGTTTACGTAAATCAAGTTCATATTTCTTTTGTTCCAATATACCTTTAGCTTTAGAACCAAATGTAGGTACCATCTTCTGATTTTTAGTATCCCATTTAAATCCTGTTACTTCCATACCAGCTTGTTCTAACATACTAGATGCTTGCTGTCTCTGCTGTCGTTCCTGTACCATCTGCTGACCTGAACCTATTCCACCAAGTAACGCTTTAGCTCCTGATACCCATTTATTCTGTCTTGCACCTTTCATATATCCTAAAGTAGCTAGTTCCCCCATACCACTAGGTGCTTGAGGTGCTGAGGGTAATACTCCTGCTATCTGTTGAAATATATTCTTCTGTGGCCCAAACAACAAATTACTTATATTACTTTGCTGTCCGCCTCCACCAAACAGATTCTTAACAAACCCACCTATAGGATTGCCACCTGATGCACTAGATGCCACTGAAGTCGCTCTAGGTGTCCTACGTTCAAAGTTTTTTGTTGTTGGCATAGTTATTCTCCTTTATACATTAGCACTCGTTCCACCTTGTGTATATCCTAGTAAATTAGCATTGTGCGCTCTTCCGTAATTAGACCCTCCCCAGTAACCAGACCCGCCTATTGATGGAAAATAACCTAATTGATCTCCACCACCTATATTAGATGATCCCCCTAAATTACCTAGTCCACCACCTATAGTTCCACCAATAGTTCCTCCTATACCAGGAGCTATCATATTGCCAAGTATCGTACCACCAATAGTACCTAAAGTTCCCCACATATTAGAATCTTTCTGCTGTCCGCCTAATTTTGATGCTAAATCAAATTCTCTGTTTTTCCAGTAATCTTGCCATTGTCTGTTCTTTTCAGATTCTGATGCACCAAACTCAAGTTTCTTTAATCCTAATTGTTTCTGTAAGTCCAATCCATATTTCTGTATATCATATCCATAACGTTTTAGTTCAGAATCTATATCAATCCCGTATTTCTGTAATTCTCTAGCTAAAGCAGCTTGATCACCCTGAAACTGCTGTCCGGTTAGTGCTGAATATCTCTGATTCATTATATTACGTAAATCAGATTGTTCTGCTAGACCATAACGTCTAGTAGCTTCTTCTAATTCTGCTTGTCCCATTCTCTGTTGTGATTCTAAATCAGCAGCTGCACCTAGTCCTTGCATCTGTCTACCACCTGAATAACCCAATAAACTAGATATATTAGCCTGTCTCTGCTGAACTAAACTACCAAGTGTATTCTGGTATAACGCTTCGTTCTCATTTTCATGTGCTGCTACTGCTTCCTGTCTTCTAGCTTGATATGCAGGACTTCCTGTCATTCTAGCTCTTGCAGCTTTATCGTCCATTGTCTGTAATCGTTTATCTAATTCAACTTGTCTTCTCTGTACTGTAGGTGCTAAATAAGACTGTGCTTGCTGTCTATCTTCATCTGTAGGTAACATTCCAGCATAACCTTTAGCCTGTTCAAATAACTCTGATTCTCTACCTGTAGCAGTTTCATATATACCTCTATACTTCTCTTCATAAGGGCTTCCTGGTATCTGATATGCTTCTGGTATATCTATTGGCTGTGGTTGAGGCCACATAGAACTATAATCTTGTCTAAATCCACCTATACCAAAAGGTGACATCTGTTCTCCACCCGGATGACTAGGCGGTGTATACTCAGGTGTTTTATAGTCGTAACTATCTAATTCTTCCATTCTTTTTATTACATTTTCTGGTCTATCTCCTATTACTGGATTACTTCCTGGTACTAAATGATTCCAAGCATTTAAAGTATAACCTTGATCAGCCAATGCCCTAAGTCTTGCTTGCGTTCTAAGTGCAGAAGCCGCAGCTGCAGAAAGACTTTGTCCTAAATTGTTTTGTCGCCATTCGGCTATCATCTCTTTTGCATACTTTGCTTCTGCATGTTGTGATTTACCTTGATCAAAATCTTTGTACGCAAAACCTTTATCGTGTTTACCACTATTCAACAAGCCTCCAAGCATACCTACTACTCCTCCTCCCAAAATACCTATTGGAGCCTTTCCACTTGGCCCTTCTACATTTGGACTGCCTTGCTGTCCTCCACCTTTATGTGGATCATACTGACCAGGTGTATACTGTCCACCTACAGGTGCTTGCATTCCACCACCAGGAATATATCCGCCAGCTCCACCTCCAGAACCACCACCACTTCTCATCTGTGCCTCTTCACTTCCAGCTATGGCCCCTTGTATCTGTCCTGTCTTCATACCGGACTTATACAAGTTCCAGTAAGTGTTCTTACCGCTACTATCGGCATTACGGTCTAAGACGTCTCTATAGACACTGTTCAACCAACTAATAAATTGACTCTTACCCATAGCCATAGTGTGCCTCCCTTATTGATTCTCTAAAGTTTGTATGCGTGCTTCTAATTGTTCTATTACTTTCTGTGCCTCTTCAGCCCAAATAGCTGTTCCTATTGCTATCTTATCTAATCCCTTTGCGTATTCTTTATGTTCTGCTTCCTTAACGGATAAACTAGGATATTTCTCTTTTAACGCTCTAACACTATTAATTTTTTCAATTAGTTCAATTCTTAATACATCATCTTCTGCACTATCTATACGTGCCTGTATAGAATCTATACCTTCTCCTACACCATTATACGGTTTATGTGGTTTCTTAGCGTCTTCTAAAACCCATTCTAAATAATCATCTGATGTAGCGTCTTTTTTCTTCTTACCTTTCTTCTTCATATGTTTAGTAATGTCAGGACTGAATGTGTTCCAACCACTACCACCACCTGCATTATCTGCATATGCTTCTCCGTTAGCATCAAAATAAAATCTCTGATTGGTAGTTGAATATATCTGGAACATTGCATTAGATCCTGTATTGCTCGAAACCAACCTAATAGCTTCTCGACTACCGTCAGGATCATTAACTATATAAGGGAAACCATCGTTATCATGATCGAAATTTAAACTAATTGCATCTTCTACATTAATAACACCAGCTCCATCTATTCTTAACATATTCGTTGGAGTTCCTGTATCTGTTATCTGGAATACTATATCGGATGCTTCAGAAGAATTTATAATAATTAATTCACCGTCATTAAACGATAATGTATCTGTCGTTATTACCATATTACCAGTTCCATGAGGTGCTATTGTTATGTCTTTATTGCTCGAATCAGTTGATATTGTAGGTGCAGTATCATCAAACTGTAGTTCATCTGCTGTAACAATTAAATTACCCGTTCCACTAGGTGCTAATGTAATATCATTATTAGCTCCTGTAGTTAATACTATATCAGGGGTACTAGTACCAGAATTAGTGTTAATAGTTAAATTTCCAGCACCATTAGTAGTTAACGTTGCAGCAGCAGCTGCGTCTCCTATTCTAACTGTATCACTAGTTAAGAGTGTATCGCCTGTACCACTAGGAGCTATTTCAATATTTGCATTAGCCCCTGAAGTTATTACTATATCAGGACTACTAGTACCTGAATTAGTATTAATAGTTAAATCATCTGCACCGTTAGTTGTTAAGTTTACACCTGCACCTGCATCACCTACAATCACAGTATCAGATCCAATAGTTACATCACCTGTACCGTTAGGTGTTACGTCTATATCTGCATTAGTAGATCCTGTTATAATAGATAAAGCACCAGCACCGTTACTCGTAACTGTAACAGCAGCACCACTATCGCCTACCGTTACTGTATCAGCACTTAACCCTACATCACCTGTACCATTAGGAGTTAAAGTTATATCCTGATTACTTACTGTAATTATATCTGGGTCTACACCGTCAAAAGTAATAGCTCCTGTAGCTGTATACCCTGATTTATCAGCTTTAGTTGCACTAGCTGTAGCTATACTATTAAATTCAGTAACTACATCACTAGCACTAGAAGTAGCACCGTCAGTTAAAGACGATGGACTTCCATAACTATAATCAGACGCATAACCCAAACTAGTCGATAGTATAAATATAGCAACACTAACAATAACTTTTTTCATTAACTCCTCCTTAATAATCATCTCGCTGTAATGGCTGTACGTTAAAACTCCAACCATAAACTCTGAACGTTTCGTTTAATTCATTATTCGTAAACTTTAACCTTACACCCCATGCATTCGTTTCAGAAGGCGTTACGTTAACTCTAGATCGTATAAAGTCTTCACCACCCCATGCATCAGTACCCCATACGAACGTACCCCATAGACTACTACCTGCATCTAAATTAACTGTCTTATCGGTAAACGTTGTCTGACCGTCACGTGCATAACTAGTAGTTAAATCAAAATCACCGTCTGCATTAGCAAACACATAAAAGTATCTTATTCTCTTTAACCATTCAATTGCACCAAACGTATACTTTTTAGTAATGAAATTAGCACTTATCGTTACCCCTTCGTCAGCTGTTCCCGTCCAAGCCTGATTAGTAAACCCTAAATAATCATCAAAATATACCTTGATCGAACTGTTATTCGGGTCAATTACTTCAGCTAACGCACCTGCGTTCATGCCAGTAAACTCCCAGAAACTGTTATATACATAATCGTACATTACAATCAAATCGTTAGTCGTTGCACTTCCGTCACTTACGCTTAACCAATATTGATCGTATTCTCTGTTAAGGACGCTCTGTGTGTTCTTGAATCTACTAGCATTTAAATCTCTTATAATAGGATCTATCCTATCAGATAACTGTGTGACAGTTGTCCCCTGTAATGCATATATCCCATCATCATCTAAAAACAATATCGTGTTATCTATTCTCTGTATCGACCAGTGGCTCTCACAACCTACTTTACTGTTAATCTTACTTACAACCCAGTTAGTCGGAGTAGCGTCATCTGCGTTTAATACATAAATAGCTTTCTTCTTGAATATAACAAGTTTATCGAATATATCTTCACCAGCATAAGGCATTGTAACTAATCCTGTAATTACATCACCGTCATTACCATCTATACTGATACTGCCACCGTTACCCCAATCATCAGCCTCTTCTGCTACTGTATAAAACACTGTATTCTTCTGGTCAGGATCACCTGCACCAAAGAGCCTGTTCTTAAATACAACGAAATAGTTAAGTTCAGGTGCATTTAAATCAGCTGCTTCTGTTAAAATACTAGCGTTTGCACTCGTACCGTCCCATTGATGTATCTCGTCAGTTCCATTACCAATTAAACATAAAGTAACTCCAGTTGTAGATACAAACGTAATAAAATCAACTGCAGCTGATGTAGTTACTGTTAAATTACCTGTAGTAGGTGGTGTTATATCGTCCCAAACACCGTCAAGACTATCCATTTTCATAATCTTGCCATTAGCGTTTACTTTGACTAACTGACTTACTCCGGAAGGTAACTGGAAGTCGTATAAACCTAAACTGCCTACTGCCTCAGATGTAACAGTAGAACTGTTTAACTTACTAAACCCAAACCTTTTACGTACTGCATCACCGTCTGGATAGACATTCGTTGCACTACTTAATTCATTATCAGCAATTAAAAAATCCTGTTTCTTAGTATTTATTCCACCGTTATTATTGAAATATTTAAACGTTGGATTTACTGCATATACTGTACTACACAACAACAATAAACTAAATCCAAGAACCCCTAACATTCGTTTCATATGGTGACCTCATACGTGGTGTTCTACCACGGTGTTTAGATTTATTCTGTCTAATTCGTTCTCTATATATCATACGTTCATATTCTGTCTTAGCCATTATAGCTCCTGTCTGGTATTCTCTCTGGTGTCTTAACGCTTCTGCATATACTGCCTGTACTAGAATACGATCAAAATATTCCGGCATCTGATTGTGATCGTTATCATTTACCATATCAGGTGACCGTTTCATATACCATCGATTAACTCGTTTAATTGCACTAGGTGCTTGTTTCATACGTATAACTATTCTAGGTCCTGGTTCTAGCTGATAAGTAATAGCACTTCCTGTCATACCACTCCTCTTTAAGGTTAATACTGTATCACTATCGCGTGTATCAACTTCAAAAACTAGTCCTTGTGCATCACCGCGTATCCATTGTCCTGCTGCATCACTAGGCCACGTACCACCAACTAACGTAACAGTAGTATTACCAGTTACACTTATTGTACCTGTACTATAAGATGCATCATCTTCATACCCTATACGTGCAAACTCACGTGGAAATTCAGTAGTTGAATTTACTGCTCCATCTTCTCGTACACTAGGTAATCGTGCTTCTTTTAGTAACCGACCACTAGTAAGAGATAAACTTTCAACTGACATACAGTCATAAGGCATTGTATATTCATCTTGAAAAATAACATAATTAGCATCTGCTTCTGTATCATCAATGTAATTCTGGTCTATAGTAATACTAGTTGCACTAGCAAATGCTGTGATTATATATACCGTATTAGTAGAATTATTCTTGATCTTTCTACCTACCATTGCAGCTGTCCATACTGTTGAACTACCAGTTACAGTTGCACTCCCATTAGTAAACGTTACCGTACCTGTAGTATATTCATCTACAGTTTCAAAGAAATCATGTTTTAACTGCCAATCCCACATATAGCTTTCTATATCGTCTTTATGATCGTTTATCCAACGTTTAAGACTAGTTAATAATGTAGCATCAGCTGTACCCATCCTAGCTTGTACCTTCTGCTGTATTTGAAGAAACGTAGCCATTTAAGTCCTCCCGTGTATAATGCTATGTATGGCTCTACCACCCTGAGGACTGTCCCAATCTAGAGGGCATTTTAATACACCATCTTGCATAATTAATTCAATTTCAGGCCATGTAAATCCACATACATCACAATCCCGTATTTGATCTGTCTGTGTACCTCTATCAACTGTCTTTAAATCACCCTTATATCTACTGCTATACCGATAATATTTCTGACTAGGCATATATCCCCCTTATTAGTTTTTACACATCTGCCAGTCTCTAATATAAGATCTGAGTTCTTTCTTGTTACCTTTAAACTCGAATTTATTTATCTTTTTACCTTCACCATCTGCATACTTAACGATTTTCTTATCAAGATCGTTCAAGTCATCTACAAAACTAATCTTCTTAACTTTATTGTTTTTAGTGTCTAATAAAACACCGCAATACCGTTTACCAAGATCAACATTATTAGCTTTATCAAGTATGAATGGATGTACGAATCCACCACGTTTTTTATCAAGTATATATACTTTATACTTGTTTTTAATTAAATCTGACTGTCTAACAGTACCTAAATAATCAAAAATAACTTCTGTTTCAGCAAACCCTATAGAACATACCAACAATAAACCTAAAATAAGTTTTTTCATTATTTACCTGCCTCGTACAGATCTAACATCTGTGACGCTGTTAGAGCTACATTGTATAATCTAGTTTCATCCATTAACCCGTTCATGTAAAAACCACCACTATGTACTTTACCGATAAGTTTCTGGCCAGTAGGGGTCGCTACACTACCTACACTTGCAGTACCGTCAGCAACTCCATCAAGATAAAAGGTTAAATTAGATGCTCCGTCTCCATTCTTAACAACCCCTAAGTGATACCAAATACCAGCTACTAAAGCTGTATTAGCTGCATAATCTGCTATACCATCTTCTGTAAAATTAAGTTTGTTATCACCTGCAAGTACGTTAATACGCCAATGATTAGTGTTATCCCCTGAATCATATAATGCGTCTAATACTCCTATACCATCTTTTTTTATCCACGTACTAAACGTGAAATTAGTTGTTAAGTTAAGACTAGCGTCGTCAACTATAGTTAAGAAATCAGGGTTAGCTGAATTAAAGTCTATAGCTTCCTTTATCGTGCCTACTTGTCCTGCTGTAGGTGTACCATCTGCCGTAGCTGTATTATCATTACCACTTCTGTCTAGCAAAGTCGCTCCCTTAACTTCAACAGTGTCCATGCTCCAGAACCCTGCAAGATTGTCGTTTAAAGCTGTATAGCCTCTAATAGCTCTATCAGCACTTAACGTAGCTATTTCTGTATCAGTTAATATACGATTATATACTTTAAAAGAATAAGTCTTTCCATCAAATCCCTGTGATGCATGTCCACTTATCGTCATTGCAGTTTCAGCAGCTGGTGTCCATGTAGTTGTGTCATCTGTCACTATAGCCGAACCATTCAAATAAGCGTCTGTATCGCCTGCACTATCGGAAGTGACAATTAATACATTCTCTTCACCTACGTTCCAGAAAGAAGTATAGGATGCTTCTGCAACGTCATGTACTACCGTATCAGCACACTGTATTCTTAAAGCGTTACTGTTTAGATTAGGTAACTTAGACATGAAATATCTACTACCACTACTATTAGTAAATACATAAGTATCATTATCGTCAGTAGCGAAATCAGGTGAAAACTTAATAACCCAACTAAGAATTGCAGAACCATATACATTACCAGAACTATTAACTATATCTTGTCCTGAAGTATTATCTGTTTCTATATATCCGTCTATTCCTTGAACGAAAGTAACAGTACCCTCTTCTGTGAAATCCTCTCCGTTACCAGAAGTATCAAAAACAGTTGTCGTTCCGTTACTATTACCCATAGTTAAATCTAAAGTTAAACTATCTCTACTAGCTGTACTTAACGCTATATCTCTATCAGCACTCAATATAGTTACTTCTGTGTTCGTTAACTGACGTTGCCATATCCTAACTGAATGTATCTCTCCGTCAAATGCTACCGATCCACCATTACTAGCACCTATATAGATATTAGCAGGGTCAGCTGCCGTCCATGAAGTAGCATCATTAGTCAATATTGCCGTACCGTTTAACCAAACATCCGTATCACCGTCAGTACCAGAAACAATCAATACGTTCTTCTCGTTTGTTTTCCAAAAAGGACTATATGTCGCTAAAGGGATCGTCTCTACTGTAGCTGTACCCATAACTATATATAAAACATTACTGTTTCCATCAGCGCCATGTTGAATGCCATACCTACCACCACTAGTCCCGTCCATCATTACATGGTATACATCAACATCAGGTGCAAAAGTAGGCGTAAACTTAATCATAAACGCACAATCTACTGTGTTGTATATTCCTGTACCAGTACCAGAAATGTAATTACCAGAACCTGCTACAAAGGTAACACCTGTATTAGCAAAAGCTACAGTTCCTGTTTCTGTTAGATCATTACCACTACCACTCGTATCAAATACTGTTGTTGTAGCGTTATTATTACCTAAATTAAAATCAGCAGATAAACTATCTCGACTAGCCGTAGTTGCCCTGATTATTCGTGCATGTACGTTAACTGTAACTAAACAAAGTAAGAATATTAAACCTATTTTTTTTATCATATTTTTCTCCAATTATTCAATTCGGAATACTCCTAATACATGCTGAACTGAAATAAAATTATCAGTTCCATCTTCATTAGCTGTGTATAATTCAACTACATCACTTACAGCTAAATCCCAAGTGCCTCGTGCAGCACCCCTTCCTAAATCTGTTTGACTAACTTTTCTGTGTAAAGCGATTTCTCCAGGGAAAATAACCGTTACATTTCCACCACTTCCTACTCCACTACCTGAACCAGCAATATTAACATGAGCCAAATCTTGTAGGCTAAAATGAGTAGTATCTGTAACAGTTATTGCACAATCAGTATTAGCTGCTACATTTGTATTATGACCAGCAATCCTTACAGCATCACCAGTCTTCAATCCATGAGCGGAACTTGTAGCAACAACAATAGGTGTTGCATCTGTAGAACTTGCTATAGCAATAGGAGTAGCCAATGTAATCCCTGGAGCTAAGTACATATCAGAACTACCTCCACCACCATTCCTAAAAGAAGCCTCTATACGTATGTCATAAACTCCTGCTCCATTAGCACCTATAGTTATATCATCAGTTGAAGTACTACCAACTGCATTAGTATTAACATCTTCATTTCCAACAGCACCAAAATCTGTTAGTTGAGTAAAAAGAACTTGTGTGCTAATGGTAGTCGTAGATTCTGCACCATGAAACCAAAGAGAAGAATAAGCCCTAGGTAAACCAATAGGTGTACCAGTACCATCTAATACTTGATCAGAATCGTTAATTAACGCATATCCTTTATTTGCTGCATGTGCCTGAAAGGAAACAAACAGCATTAAACAAACTAAAACTATTTTTTTCATTGTTTATTCTCCTCTAGTTCACGCTCCGAAAACATTCTCTCCATGCCTGTCCCGCACTAGTATTCTCGCTGAGTATAAGTTTCAACACATCATCTGTTGTTGCATTAAAATCAGCTCCACCAGCTAACGCTATTGTTACATTATTACTTGAGGTGGCAGTTCCGTCATCCACCGTTACACTTTCATTAAAGATAAGAGTAATTTCATCTCCATTGCCCCAATCTGTACTATCTATCAAATCAATTTTAGTCGTACCTGTAATTTCAAAAGTATTACCGTCAGTACCTAAAGTTAAATTAGTTGCACTCGCTACGTCAGCGCCTTGACCTGTACGTAATCTGCCTAATATACGTGCTTCACCATCAATAAACGCTGCTATATCAAAGCCAAGACCTACATAAAGACCATAATCCGTACATTGTGCATCAACTGTACCTACTTCAGCACGAAACACTGCTGCACTAGATGTAGCAGTAGTACACGCACTAGTATCGTAATCACCAAAATAAACAGAACTAAACTCTGTATTAGCTTGATCTCCTGTAATAACATTAGTAACAAAACCAACTGTACCACCAGTATCAGCAGTAGCTCTTGTGATGTTTAAAGTTACTACGTCTACATCATCACTTCCAGTTGTGGTATCGTAAGTTGCATCCATATCAAATATCTGTGTAGTCGTTGTTCTGGTTGAAGTACCATCAATCAACAACTTAGCTCCACTATCTAAAGTCAATACTGAATCACCTACTGTACTTATACGCATTACAGATGTACTGTCATCTTGTAAGTCCATTAAATAAGCATTATCCCAACCTGTAATATCAGTTGTAGTTATATTAGCTAAAATACCAGTATATAAATCACTTCCACCTGCGGCTTCTGTTGCGTTAAGGGTCTGAGTTAACTGAATACCATAATCAGCAGTTCCACCATCAACGTAATTCTCTAAACTAGCTAGGATCTTTCCACTAACTATTCCGCCAGTTCCATCAGAACTAGCTAACACACGTAACTGAGGTAGTCCGTCCATTGCAAATACATATCCGTCTTCTGTATCTAATGCCTGTGCTGACGTAACTGCCATATCAACAAACTCAACTAATCCACCGTCTTCTGGTAAATCAATTCTACCTAACCGTGCATCAGGAATACTAACTCCACCTGCTCCACTATCAATAACAGCATTCGTCTGATCATGACTTAATCCAAGCCATTGTGTCGTTCCACTAGTATCAGCTGACTGTATAAACAGTTTTGGATTTGTTTCTAGTGCATGCGCGAAATCAAAGGCCATATCGCCTTTCTCAGATACTACTAAGGCATTACTGTCAGATGACGTACCAATAACTAAAGCGTCAGTTGTCTGAGTAGTATCGTACTGTATAGCTGCATCAGCTCCAGCACCTAACAGTAAATCTATATCATCATCTATCTGTGTATCAGCATCAAAAAACGCTACACCATCTACCTCTAGTTTCCCTGATACATGTAAATCATCATTAGCTGTTAAAGTGTGTCCAGTACTACCTGCATCACCTATCTTAGTTATTCCTGTAGGTATTATCTGTACATCACCAGCACCTGACTTAATCTGTGAATCTGTCTGATTATGACTTAAACTTATCCAGTCACCTACAGCAGTTTGATCAGCACTCTGAATGAATAGAGTGGGATCTGTTTCAACTGCATGTGCGAAGTCAGTACCTAAATCAGCCTGTTCAGTAATTATAAGTGCATTACTATCAGACGATAACCCTAATATTAAACTATCCGGGGTCTGGCCAGTATCGTACTGTAACTGTGCATCCTGTGAACTACCTAAACCAAGATTAATATCATCGTTTAAGTTCAAATCACCTGCAATTGTCTGTGCGCCACTTATTATCGCAGCACCATCTACTGTTAAATCACCGTTCATCTGTAAATTACCATCTACGTCCATAGTAATTCCAGTTTCTCCGTATCCACCACCTACTCTTGCTTCATCAACTATAGCGTTTTCCCTCCAACCAAATACAGTCGAAGGAACAAATGCTATAACTAATGCCAAAACTAATATTTTCTTCATTTATTCCCCCTTATGATTCCTGTTCGAAAAGAATTAATGTTACTACTGTATCAGCAGGATTACTGTCTATACCAATAATTTCAAAGTTTAAAAATTGCATCGGTACAGGACTAATTAACTTTACGTGTACCGCTTCATCAGAAACAGAAGAAGTAACGTCACTTGTATTTTCAGGAACAACAAAGTCAGCTGCTGTTTCATTATAACTCTCTTTGTATATTATTCGTACATCAGCTGTACCTGTAACACTTGTTGCTTGATACCAAACGCCAAAAAACTCACCGTGTTTACCAATCTCTACATTAGCTGACGTTACTGTAGTAGCACTAGCTACAGCGGTTCCGTCATATAACTTATATGCACCACCTACACGCTGTACGCCATAACATAAACTAGTAACCAATAAACCACCAGCAACTAACAAAAAACCTAATTTCCTCATGCTGTTCCTCCTTTAATAAGATTATTCCACATTGATATATATATAAAACCTAACAAGGCTAACGGTATAATGTGGAACGTGAAATTCGTTATACAATTCAAACCCAAACACACTAAACCACAAAATACAATTAACTTTTTCTTGTCCTTATTGCTCTTAATAAACTCTATTACTGTACTCATAATATAACCTACTATCATTACTATACTTACGACCCCTAACTCAAACAAACTCTGTACGTACTCGTTATGCGCTTCTAGTACAATACTCTTGACTGGTTTAACTACCCTGAAACTTCCGGGGCCTGCTCCAATCAACCAATCTCTTAATTCCATTATCTTAATTGTTTTCTGCCAATATACGATCCTATCACCAAAACTGTGAAAGAATCCATGTTTATAACTATAAACTAACACTAATAACCCAAAAGTTACGTAAATAACCGTTATCGTTAGTGGTGTTACTTTATTAAAACTACATATCCAGTAATAAGAAAAGAACATTAACACAAACAAACACATCACTTGCCCTGTACGTGTATGACTAATAGTATTATTATTCAAAAACAACGTAGGTAGTATAAAAACTATACAATATATCCACTTTCTACGCATGAAACACGGTAATCCAAGTCCAATTAACGCTGCATACTGATTAGGATTGTGCATTAACCCTGCCACAACCGTTTTAGTCTTATCTATTGTCATACCATTAGGCTGTGTGCCATAACCATATACACCATCAAAAGGAAAACTGATTACAAAACTTGTCTTTCCTAATGCTTGCCAATATGCATAAATTACGTTTATTAATACTAAAACACATATAAAATTAAACACTGTATTACAGTCCCCATATTGAACTTTCTTGTCAATAATTATATAGAAAGCAAATACTGTAGCTATCTTATACAATGCAAAGAAATTATATATGTTATGATGATAGAACACCCCTACCACACAACATAACCAAAAATAACGTATCCATTGGTTTCGGATAAAACTATATCCAAAACTTAACCATATAATAAAATGAACGAATACTTCTCGACTCGCTCGTGGTGCATATGGCATTGTAGGATACCAATACCCTATACACCCTATTAGAAAGAACAAACTAAATAATTTTATTTCTTTTCTTATCATAA
>Ga0255048_10001821_pt1 | contig 14231 bp, 21 predicted proteins | sample JV7_2_2_MG_FD_183619 | JGI IMG/M metagenome (GOLD analysis project Ga0255048, IMG submission 183619) | Seawater microbial communities from Jervis Inlet, British Columbia, Canada - JV7_2_2 | ecosystem: Environmental > Aquatic > Marine > Inlet | place: Canada: British Columbia | collected 2016-10-06
GAAAAGGCCGCCCTTCGGCCAGTCGAACACTAACACACGTGACTTCTTCGCTCTGATCACGTGACCCGGAGTCCCCTCCTCGGTCATAATCGCGTAAGGAAGGGTATTGAATACCTTTGCGTTTATGCGCCGAGGGAGAAGCCGTACCTTACCCTTTGTCTTACTCATTAAAGCGCCGCTGCGCTTCTTAAGACCAGAGGATCCGTCCTTAGACTTCTCTATCATTACCTCTGACGCCTTCACCACAGCGTCTATGGCCATTCCCCGGTTCTCGTGCTCAAAGCCCCTATGGTGTGCCTTAAGATTGGACAGTCCGATGATAGGTCCGCTCATTACGGCTCCGGGATTCCGTGGTTAGAAACTAGCACCACCTCGGTTAGTGCATCAACAACCTCTGGCAGCACTTCATCTTCTCCGCCCACTCCAAGAACAATAGAAGACCCCTCGAAATCTGGTATCGTAAGCGGAGAGCCATCGCCGCTATCTGAACTATATGCACTATCTAGCTCGGTAGTCTTAAGATCCATATGCAAAGCGTGGAACTCCATCCCCTCGTTCTCTTGCCCGTAATTTGCAGGACCTTCACTAGACTGAGTTATTTGAACCGTTGAGAAGTTGCCTGCCCCAGGTCCAAACTGAAGCGCACCGTCCTTATAAGATGGGTGTCCGCGACGCCTAATGCATAGCTGGATGATGTCTTTGACACCATTTAGGGCTCCACCGAGACGCCTGAAGTCGGCTACGGACAGGGGGCCAAGGATATAATCAAATCCCCACGTCTGCGTGATGCGCTCTCGTCCTAACGTAAGCTCGTCATGGGTAGCTGCTGTTCGGTACAGGGCAAGGAGTGGGTAGGTTAGCTTCGTCTCCCGCAAAACACTTCGTCTCGGAGGGTCGTAGGTCGTATCTGATACAGGCATCGCTCCGCTGAGCCTGGTAGACGGAGTAACAACAGACCACGCTGATGTCGGCTCGATAACAGTTAGGCTCTGGGCTAGCTCCATGTTAATCGCGGCCTTAAAAAGCGCGATCATATTATCCCTGCCAGGATCGGTAACGCTAAATAGGTTAGTGTTCTGTACGTCCGACGACGTTATGGGGAAACTGACTCCTCCAAAGTTGCTATATAGCGAGTCAATCATTACCGAGCCCTCTCTAGAATAGCCTTGTACTGAAAGGTCTTATCGGAATGGAGGGCCTTCAGCCTATATATTGCACCGTTCGGATATTGCGGCCCGGTCAGAACATAATCAAAGAGAGTATTGGCTGGCGGGTCCTGGCCCAGTGTAGAAATTGGGGTTCCACCTCCGGGAAAGTCCGGAGTAATCGGACCTACCTCAACAGTTGCGGCATCGTATCCTCCGATGGCAATCTCTTCGTCAGTTAGCCACCTAACTTTAGGAGGCTGACCGCTAAACTCCGTAATATCTACGGTTGTAACCGTCTCCGTTCCCTGTCCGGGCTCTGCGCCGCTCCACTGCCGGAGTACGATCTTTACGGTATATGGGCGAATCTCAAAGTCTTGTCCAGGGATAGCCCGAAGCTCATAGCAGAGCTTTCTAATATCGTCCCGGAATCCCAACCGCTATCTCCCGCGCCTACGCCTTGCTGGTTGCTCAGGCTTCTCAGGCTTATCCTTAAAGAACTCGACCTGAGCCAGGCGCTTTTCGGCTGCCGCCTTAGACTGGTATGTACCTAAGACCTTACGGCTTCCGTCGGGGCCCTTCTTCTCGCTGAAGACCTTCCACTCGTTCTTTCCAGCCGTCTTCCTAATCATCTCAGTACACCTCCGCGATCTGTCCCGCCGACTGGTTAACTCTCCAGAGATTGACTACCCCAAGACAGCTAGCAAGCTCGTCCCTCCACTTCATCTGGAGACTTTCGAGCTGCTCGATGCGGCCGACTTCAGACCCAGAAAAGGTTCCAAAGAACTCGATCTCATCTACTCGCTTAATTCCAGCCGTGCTTACTGAAAGAGACCCCAGGCTGCCGCTTAAGGAATGAAGCTTTGCAAGGATCTCCCTTACGATGCTCTCTCCACCCTCTACCGTTACCGGGTAAGTCCCGGTATGAGCATTAGATAGTAGCACCGTAATGGTGTTTACGCCGGCAGACTGTACCGTTGCAAACTCCTGCCTCGAATCTATATCTACGACCACCCGGTCTCCGGCACTAAAGCCGGTCCCCGACGCGAGCGTTAAGGTAACGGGGGCCGGCGTAGTCGAAGCGGTTACGATAGTAGTAGATGTAGTAGACGCTCCAGATTCTAGATACTGCTGTATGATCTGATCGAAGACGGATACTACTGAGATATAGGGCTCAGCACCTGCGTTAAGAGTATTGTACCCAAGCTCGTATTTTACCCTCGTTAGCTCGCTAATGAGCAGGGCCATTGCTACACCAGATCGTCGGCAATATAATTATACGAGATCGTACAGGTATCTGCCGCCAAACCAGCAGCTCCGGCAACCATAACCGACACGCGCGAATACCGGTTGCCGTAGCAAGCGTCTGGCGCGCTGAGGATATGAGTATTGGAGTCTCCAGTTACAGCTTGTGTAACGTAGAGAGCGTTATTAGCAACGGTTGCCAGGTGCCAGGTAGCGCCGTCGATCGACACTTCCCAGATAGGGGTAAGCGTAATCATTGCCGTGTCGGCCTCAAGCACCACGGTGGCGCTTAGCGTCCCCGTTTTAGCCCGGCCCATCTGCATAATCGATCCAGCGGCAGACGCGCCAATGCCTACCCCATCAAGAGATGGGGATGACTCGGCGTAGCCGTTAACAATTAGTTCGTTGAACGCCATTCGGGTATCTCCTCAGTCCGTCGTGATGCGGGCAATGAATCGGTGGTCGAGAGTCGCAAAGCCAGCATACCAAAGCCAAATGACCAAAGCCGTCTCGCCATAGTTGTCTTGCGTGTTGTACGCGGTGCGCGGCATCTCTCCGACGCCACAACCAACGCCACCAGGACCAAATGCTTGCGCATAATGGATCTGAACAGCATTTGCGTTAGTAACCTGCGTAAGCGTTGTGCTCTTAAAGATGTCGAAGTTGCCACACGAGCGCCAGTAGGCACCCTTCCAGAGCGGGTTGAAGTCGCTCTCGAAGACGCTCAAGCGATTAAACTGAGCATCCTGCGCGAGCTGTTCGCACTGTCGGGGGTGAAGAACGAGAACGCGCTTACCGTTAGCAAACGTCGGGATATTCAGCGTATCAAGCTGAGTCTCCGTTGACTGCATAAGACGGAAGCTGAACGGGAACGAGCCTGCAATCACAGACGTATTATCGTTGACCATTCCGTTCGGTCGGACAGTGGTTGCCGCGTTGTCGAATAGCTGGACGCCCCAGGTGTCCAAAGTGCGATCGAAGTCGCGCTTTAGGTTCAAGGCAACGATCTGAGCAGGCTTATGAAGCATCACCGAGCTATCGAATCGATCGATACCGTAGGGGGCGACGCGAACGTTTGCCTGGTCAAACGGACCAGCAAACCGCTTAAGGGTAATCGGAACCTGCTCAGAGGTAACCGTAATTGGGTTAACGCTAACCGTGCTCCCGCTAGGAACCTCACGGCTAGCTTCCGTATAGGTCGTATTCGCATACGACGGTCGGTTCATGCGAACCGTCTGCCCAGGAGCGCTTCCCAGTTCAGCAATCACCTGTACGCTCGCATCGTACAGATCGTCACTAAGGGAAAGGCGCGCTGCCTCTGCGTCAGAGTCCGAGACGTATGGAGCGCCACTGTCTCCGAAACTTCTTCCTGGCAAGAAGCCCAGCATACTGGGGCCCGTGAACGATGCACCTAGCGCAGCCTTAATAAGCTTAGCGTGAAGGTACTTGGGCTCCGGTTGCGTAAGCAACATAGCCGAAGTGAAGTCGAAAAATTCCTGGGGTAGCGTCGCGCGGTTAATCAATGGCATTGTGCCGGTCTCCTAAATCGCCCGCTGCCTCCTGTGCTAGCTTCGGGCCAGTTTTGCGTTTTCAATGTCAGCCCAGTGCTTTAAGCGATACTGAGCTGCCATCAAAGGGTTTTGTTGCTCCATCGACTCGTAAGTCGCTAGATGGTTATTAGTTAATGGTGGGCTACCCGGCGTAGGCGAGGGTACGGTGGGAGCCGTCGTTGCGGGAGCAGCTACAGCCGCCCCCGACTTCTGTGCCGCATCGCTCACCCACGTCGGGCGAAGCACCCGAAGGGCGCTAAGTTGTTTTTCTGGATCATCTCCAGCTACGGCAATAACAGCAGCCTGGTGCCCGTCGCTAAGAACGGACATTTCTCCCAGAGCCTGCTGCCTGACGACCTCCATAAGGGCGCTATGCTTCTTCGCAATGTTCTCAAGCTCTACATTTCGCCCCGATAAGCGCTCAAGCTCGGTCTTCTCCCGATCCTGGCGCTCCCGAAGCTCCGTAAGAGCAGCCTTCACATCGTCAACATTTTCAGCGCCCAGGTCTCTCAGGATCTTCCTGCGTTCTCGATCTAGTCGATCGGGAAGCCAATGAGGGTCACCCTTTGCTGAGGGCGTCTTCGCTTGGGGTACAGGGGCATCGATCTCAGGCTGGTTCTGCGCGCCTACTTCTGCCGGCTCCGCTGGACTCTCTTCAATCTTATTCTCTTCGCTCATTGTCTCCGACCTTTCCCGTTGTCGTCACGTTGTTTTTAATTAGCACCTCGGTCGAAACCGAGGCCGATTAAGCGTTTGCGCTCTGGCGGTAGGTAACCTGAAAAGCAACACCAGCGTCCCACGTGGCGCTCATTGCCCCATTGCCCCGCTCCGTAAAGTCTTCCTGAAGAAGTTCGCAGGTAACCACGTTGGCGGCTACGGCACAAGCTCCGGCAGCGATAACCGCGCCGTTCTCGTCTCCGTCAGCGATATAGCAAGCCTGGAGAATCGTAATCGTTTTTCCTGTACGCTTACTCTCTTGAATTGCGGTCGCTGGGCTAAACTGAGCATCGTCAGCTTGGGCATAGGTACCTGAAGGCCAGGTAACTCGAACCTCGCAACTCTCGACCTCGTTCTCTACACCGCTAACGGTATGAAGGCGGCTTGCCCCGTTTGCCTGCGTATACTCCGACGCGCTTTCAACAACTCCAACTACGACTGCCATTACTCTTGCTCCTGTTTACCAAAGGAGGACTACGGTAGCGGTTGTACCGGTAGCCCTAATAATATCTGCTCTAATTGGCACCGGAATCCCCGCTGCCAAAGTCAATGTTACGTCCAGATCATCCTCTACGCTGCGACAAACCACGTCTCCCGCAACATTAGGGAAAAGACTGCGCGGAGCGGGGCTAACCCACGTATCTCCGGCCTGTATATCCATCACGTCAACTGGATCGATATCCGTCTGCACCCGCGTAATAATCTGAACAGGCTGAGTAAACTTAACCGTAGCGCCGGCAACACCAGTAACCGACTGGGTTCTCTCCGGGCCTCCCTCGATAGGGATATAGGTTAGCGTTACAACTGGAGCACCGGCACCAGCACCGAGCGTAACCTCGGGAAGCCTTGTTGGGGAAAACTCGGTAAACGGCCCAACGCTATCGTCGATCGGAGCGCCGGCTGCGTACTGTGCGACGTAGTTAACAACCGCCAGAGACACCAAGCGAGCCCTCGTGGCCGAGGATGTGCTGGTCGTAAGGGCGTTGCTACAAGCAGCCTCTAGCATTGGTCCGGTCATCGGCATCGGCTAATCACCCTTCTTAGAAGACGTCTTCTTAGTCTTCTTAGTCTTCTTCGGGGTAGAGATCCGTGCGGGTGCGGGAGAATGCTTTTTACTCCACGACGCCTCGCCGCAATAGGGGCAACCCTTGGCTTCTCCGGATTTATTTATATATCCGCAACACTGGCAAGTCTTCATTATTCTTCGCTTTCCTTTGCTGCCGCTAACATGCGGTCCACAAGCTCTAGCTCACGAACACAGCCCTGAAGGTCTTCTATCCTCTGAAGTAGCCAGGTTCGTCGCGTTGTCATCTGCTGAAGTAACCCCTCCATCTCTACCGGAGAAGAGGGGAGAGATATAACGTTGCTAATCCCAGGAGACTCCCCCAAGGCAATCATGTCTTCGTCCTCCTTCTGGAAGACATCCGCTAGCGTTCCAGGGTCCACATCGGGCAATGATGCAAAGCACTCTGGGCGCGGGCATCTCCGAGAGAAGGTGCCGTTTACCTGCATCTCCATCCAAGGGTTTATGGCACTATCGCAGCTAGGGCAAATCATGCAGCAGCCTCATCTTCCCACTCGTAGTAAGCCGGGAGCACGACTAACATCAACCCACATCGACAATTCGGGTGTACCGGAGGATCGCCAACAGAGAAAGAAATACCAGCTGGGCGAATCTTTCCGTGCTGAGTTTCGCATATATCACAAGTCCTGCGATCCATAGCCGCATCCCACTCGCTGAATACGAGAAGCGGGGTTACTATACGCGATATAGGCTTCTCCTGCTCCAACTGAACAATCTCTCCCTGGCGCTCGTCATTCCAAGCATTGGAGGTTTCGGTAACAGCAACCATCTTTATGCGAAATTCTTGTCGCTTGGTAGCCTGAGATGCTGATACTGAGGCAGACTCCCCGTCTGACGCAGCCATAATAGCGGATTCGCTCCAATATCGAGAGAAACTCGAAGCCACATAGTTGGCTCTTTTCTGATCTGAAGCGATCGATCCGGCGACCCTATGTAGTTCTCCACCTAATTCCGGAGCATAACTCTCAATAAGACCCATCTCCTTCTGTATAGACGAGTGTCCCCTTGTCCGGGCAAGGGTGCGTCCGGCGAAAATAGCTTGAGCAACATTTTTCTGGATAGCGTTGGCCGCTTCTGTGATCGCTGGAATTGTCGCTGGACCACGAGCCACTCGCGCAGCTTCTTTAACCCCCGCTGACAGCGCCTGCTGCAAGCGAGCCTCCGCGTAAACCATTCCCGCCAGGCTTAATTTCGCCTGTTTCTGTCTCTGTTTCTCCGGAGGTGGTCTCATCTAGTGCCTTCAATGCCTTTTCCCAGCTTTCGGCATGATGGTCTATGTCATGCTTCATCTTAAAGGCGTACTCTTCTGGATTCTCTATATCGTAGAATGGGGCAATTCGCTTAATCGCAGTTTCCTGAGTGATAAGACCCCCCATGAGGTCTTCTCGGACGATCCTGTTTATTGCATCAGCATCGATCGCTGTTGGTTCAAAGTAATCTCCCCATTGTACGTTTAGCGGTGGAGAGAACCAGCGCAATCCAACAACATCCTGGCCTGCGGTCACTGTTTGCTCAAACTGCTGAAGGGCAACAGCTAAATCGTTTTGCCCAGCGAGATAAAGCTGACCCTCTCCCGCTCTAACCACAGACAGAACTACCCTAAGAAGCATGTTGAGAGTGGGTCTCATGTACCCATCCTCGAAATCAGGACGAATCGAGTCGCACCGATCTGTTTGGCGTCGATATAGCCACTGAAGGGCGCGTCCAGAGAGGTTTCCGGCCGATCCAATTGCATTCTTAATGTTACTAGGGTCTACCCGTACCCAATTAAGCGCCTCTGCTATTTGCTCACGGAGATCGTTGACGTTTTGTTGGATAGCGTCGAGTGCCCCAGGTGGCAACGAGAGAAACGCCACCTTGGAGTCCTTGGACGGGTATCTCCACACAACGCCCGGACCTTTTCTGCGAACGCCAGCAGTCGCCACAGTAGAGCCACCCATGCTCCACTTAGCATTTTGCTCCTTTATGGCAGGACTCTCTCCTGCATAGTGACGAATGGGCTGCGCCCTGCGCCCTGTTGGTGCCGGGTTATGGTCACCGTCAACCCCAATCTCCACAGGCTGAGGGTCGCCAGCATAAAGCGCTGCACGATCATGCTGGGACAGGCTTCGATTTAAGCAGTCAATCTCATCAAGAACATATTCATGAATGGGGTGCCCATCGACCTCATTGACCGTCCCATTCTCTCGATCAAAGGCATACCAAACAACCGGGCAAAACCCGAAATTGTGGTCATACTGAAACTCAACCGCCCACCTATCTGGCTCCTCTCCGTCCTCGTGAGCCTTTGCGGGCTTATAGGTGATGTCTGAAATGTCAGTGATTACACGACGATACAGCAGTGTTTCGACTTTCCATTTCTTGGTTTGAGTGTCCTTATACTGATTGAGATATGGATACCGGATCTCAAGACTCGTTATTATAGACGGTCTCTCTCTATCAAAAACCGGTGTGCACCATTTGGCTCGCGTGCTTTCGATTACGAGCTTTCCGTCCTTCACGGCAACGATAGACACAGATGTTCCGCACCCCATGGCAGCAGAAAGGGACTGCCTACATGCCTGCTTAAACCGGCTCTGGTCGATGATGTTGTCTATTCCGCGATCAAGTCGCTGCTTGCCCTCGTCTGTGAGCATCAGGGCCTCATCAAAGGCCGAATTTTCCCCAACCTTTACTGTGATAGTCGGCCACCGGCCCTCCCCCATTGCCAGGCTAATAAAAGACTCGATGGATTTTGCTGCCATGGGCTCGATAACGGTTGGTGCGCGCTCAAGAAGCGGAACCGAGTCGTTATACCAGTCTGGCATACCGTCATATTGTGTCCCTATGACATAGCGCTCGAAGGTATCTAGGCGCATGTATCTTGGGTTCAGATTTGCTCGGACTTCTTTCTGGGCTTGAGCCCAATTTTCAGCAGTCTTCTGCATTAAAAATAACCTCCACGTCCTTGGGGATGCACCTATCAGCTATGTGTGGCCCACAGCTAGGACACAGAGCTGGGGATCCTTCGCCATCTTCATTGCACAGCTGACATCTAAACAGAGAGATGTCTGCCGCGTTTATCATATCGCGACCCCTGATCCACAAACTCCAAAGCATCCCCAGCTGTAGGAACTTGGGGCTCATGTTAGGCTCGTCTTCCCGCTCCACGTAAGCCTAATACGGGGAGGCTCCCCAAATCGGCTAAACAGAGCATACCTAAGCGCATCCATGGAGTGATTATTCCTATCCTCAATCGCGTCCAGAAAGCTCTCACGGTCTCTGGGATCTCTCTTACGTCGATATGTTCTGAGTTCGCGTATCGTCTCTTTGCAATGAGGCGAAATGTAGAGCTTGGCCCACTGTTGCCCAGAGTCGCCCTGAATCATCAGCTTATCCGCGACGCAAAAAACACCCTGCTCGACCCGGTTATCGCCTTTATTGATATTGATACTAGCGTCACGCCGCAAGGTCTCTATGCTCGCTGGCTGCGAGGGGTCTGCGATCCACTTGGCGTCTGGATAACGTTGCTTGATCTCGCGAGCAAGGTCTGTCCACCAGCCGAGAACGCGATTCCTTTGATAATGCTCCTCAATAAGCCAGCACTGAGCATCGGCCCCATGGCCGGTTACTCCGATGACTATGAAGACCCCAGGATCAGCATATCCCCAGTCAACTCCAACGAGAACCTCTGTGAAGTGAGCATGGCGTTCGGGAACTCTTATATGAAAAGACTCAGTGAATAGGTCGTAAACAAGCCCCTCGGCGGAATCGAAGTCAGCCAACCACTCGCGCCTGAAGATACTAGCCGGAGTAGTGGCCCGCGCATCCTCAACAGCCTTTGGATCAACCGTCTCTGGGCAATCTGCATGAGTCGCATGAAAGGTGCTGTATGATGGATACTCGTCAGAAAGCCCTAAGCGGTGGATATTATACAACAATCCATGTCTTCCGCGTCGTGGAGTTCCGCCCACTACTCTCATCTTGAGGCTGTGCGGCTCTGAGAACCACGGTACAGCGACCGAGTGAAAGACCTCGGTATCTACGTCGTCGCACTCGTCTACCAAAACAGCGTCGCACCGTACCCCTCGCCCATGCTTAGAGTTGTGATCGGTGGCAGGGAATGGCTGTATCCACGATCCTCCGGGGAAGGTTATGCGCCACCTCGTTTTATCCAGGCGACCTCCTAGGAAGCTCCAAGTATCGCTAAGCTCGTCCTCAATATGCGCGGCATGGACATCCTTGAAGTGCTTGAGAGTGTCCATAAGGACGACGATGCGAATACCCTTGGTCCCCCCAAGCGTACCCTTCCTCTCCATCCCATCATACTTGGCTACGCTCATCCACATGATGTGGCGCATAAACCATGATTTTCCGCAGCCTCGCCCCCACGGAAGACATACGGTTCTATCGGGCCCGATGTCTTGATAGGCAGCCCACTGGGGCTTGTTGAGTCTGAGATTGACGTCGGTCACTCTTTTTCGACCGTAGCGGGGCCCATAACATTGATCTGCACCTTTTCAGCGGTGCCTTCGCGATGATCTCGTCGCTCGCGTCTTCCCCAGTTATCCGGGTATTTTCTTTCGAGCCACCAGGCTGCGGCCGTCCATTGCCCTGATGTTGCCTCTCTGGCGGCTTTTTGGATAACGGCAACTGCTTCCACTTCAGCGAGCCCCTCGGCTTTCTGAACAGCCTCCGAAAACTCTATGAACGGGATCTTACTATCATCAAGGGTGACACCCTCATCCCTGTTCCTCTTAGCCTCGTCGCCTATTTTGATCCAGTTAAGCATGGTGCTGTAGCAGATCCCACCAAACGCGCAGGACGCTCGGCGGTTATTGCCGGCGCGCAGGGCCTTGCAAACTGCCGTTTGGATCTCTTCGTTGAGCAAAAAGGGTCTAGACATTGTCAGGTATCACCGTAAGTACTGCTATGGCCGCGAAAGCCTCATGATCTTGGGGGTCCCACTAGTATCCGGTGAGATGATGCAGATAGGTTTATCCTGAACGGTGGCTCTCTCAGGATCCTAGGTCGTCATAAGCCCTCTCGACAACCGCCATAACCGTATCTGTAATGTTATCTGTTCCATGATTTGGGGCGAGCGCCTTAATCCAAGCCATAAGCGCCGGGTGTGTATCGGCATCCAGGAAAAGCTGTACGATCCTGACATGGGAGGGGTGGTCGGCCAGTGGGTCCACATCGGAGCAGGATCCTGGGAGAAGTGTATCTTCTGCATTTGCCTGGAGTTCGTCCGCGTCTACCTGATTAATTTTCATTAGTGCGTCGAGATCGAAGCCCGTTGCGTCGAACAGCTCATTGTCCTCGTTGCGCAGTTCTTCCAGGAGCGTGGAGAGCGGGTCGCTTTGCCAATGGCTTTTTTCTGCCGTCCTATTATCGGCAATCATATATGCCAAGGCCTGTTCCCTAGTAAGCGAGGAGACGTGGGCATTAATTTTTTTCCATCCCAGCGAGCACGCAGCGGTATAGGTCCCGTTTCCGGCGATAACGTCCACGCCATTGGCAGCCAGGACAATAGCCTTCTGTTGTCCAAAGTGCTTAAGGCTCTTGGCTATGCCTAGAATTTGCGGGTCATCGTGCCCTCGCGGGTTCCTCTCGTGACATCTGATTCCTGTCACATCTACCAGTGAAACCTTAAGAGCACCTGGACCCTGCTTACTGGACCCTGCTTGCGTCATTGAAGACCTCTTCCCCTGGATCGACATACTTTTCAAGCCTGGAGATTGCCATGCGGTTTTGCCTAACACGTGACCCTAACACCCGATCACGCTTTCTCAACTCAACCAGCCTCTCCTCCATGTGCCTTATGTACTCTCGTAGTTTTTCGGCAACCTCATCCCTTCCGCTAACAAGCTCAGGACAAAACTGACGGATCACAGCGTGGGTCACATACAGAGGCGAGTTGGCCCCCGACCCCAACCGGATCAAAAAATTTTCACCACACCGCTGCTCCTTAGCGCGGAGCTGCCTCCGAAGCCTCTGAACAGCTGCGGAACTATCCCCATACCCAAGCTGGATGGATAACTCCTTCAAAGTTATGTAGCCATGTAGTGCCGGCATCCGTCCACCTCTCGCACAAAAGCCTCCACCCTGTCGCGGATGCGACGCCTTCTCCCCTCCCTGTCCCCACAAAATCCACCGCGGGCCTCCCTATACCTCCCATGAGCCTGGTCCAACAGCTCTGAGACCATCTTGCGGATCTGAGAAGACTTATACCCTTTCCTCGCATCGGGCGCAGATCGCAACAGAGCCTCAACCAATGCACCCCCAGAGTCCCCATACCGCGACCTCAACTCAGGCCGCACCCTCTTAGAAGAGTAAGCACACCGTAAAATGTTACGATCACGTAGGGATAGGCTCATAAGAGCCCTCCTGACCACAGCCCCACGCTTTGCAGCAGCGCACTCACTAGCCGTGGGCCCCAAAATTGAGTCCCCTCCCCCCAGAAACCCGTCCTTATAGTTCGAGCTAATACCAGTGTCAGAGTCGCTAGATTGGTAATACCACCGTAACTCCGCAGCCATGGGCGATTGGGCCATGTCTACTCTGTATCACATTGAACAACCCCTCTTCAAGGTGGTGATTTTTTTTGTATGGTCACTTTCAAAAGTGGATTTTCCTAGCGGGGGAGGGCGCAAGGCTATTTTTCTCTAGAATAGAGGGTACCCCCCCGCTCTTTCCCTAGTGATTACATACACTTCCAGGCGAAACCAGCCCTATCGGGCATAGGGGGAAAGCTAACGATTCCGGGGGGTTGCGCCTATCGGGAATAGGGGCCAGTTTCGGGGCTGTTCTGCTATCGCGCAAACCCGGTCGGGGCTAGCCCTAGCGCATGGGGGGCTTTGTGCTAGCGGGTGGCCGATCGGCTATGTCGAAACAGCCCCCCCCGGCTAGTGCGTCACCCCCCGATCGGTATGCTCGCCCTATGCAGGCCCCCCCGTTGGGCATGGGGACCGCTAGCAGGGGCTAGCCCGCAAGCTATGGCCCCCCCCATGAAGGGCCCCCCGCTATGGGCGGGCCTATGCCCGATAGACCCCCCCCACGAAGGGCCCTTCTTTTTTGTTGGTCCAAGTATATATGAGGGGGTGACCACCTATCAGGCCAGCCCCCAAAACCCCCAATGAATCACCCTACAAATAAAAGTACCCGAAAGGATTGACGCCAGCCGAATACATGGGTATTCGCTTAGGCGCTAGAAGCGCAAAGCGGCTTGGCCCCCGGCGGGAAACCGGGGAAACCACACTAAAGGGAAACAACAATGACTAAACCGAACACATCGACGCTAACTAACCCCAATGAGATTGCATTCACGTCACTTGCTTATTGCGATGCGGCAAACCTAGACAACTGGCCAAACTGGCCGAAGACTGAGATCACGCGGGACCTATCAGAAAGGGCTTATGCATCTATTCAAATGCACTATGGCCAGCCACTGGCGAAAGACGATGCAGACATAGCCCCGATCGATCCTGAAGGGGTTATGCCCCCGGTCTATGACTACCAGTTCACCCGCAACATGGAGGCATATGCAGCCGAGCAAGCGGATAAGCCGCGAATCACAGGCAAAGTCGGCCCCCACCGCTGGTATGATCGTCCTAGCAGGATGATCACGCGGGCATGGCAAGCTATGACCCGTTCCGATCGGAAGGTGGCGTGATGAGTATCGCAACGCTCAGGCGATACCTCAGTTTGCGTGACAACCACAAAGCCGGGTCCGGTGACGCCTTGGATCGCATGGTGGAGATATGGGACACAACGCACGATGCACAACTAGTGCTAGGCGATCGTCCTAGTCCTATCGTCGCGCGGTCTACGCCGATCGCGTCAATCGCTAAACAGTCGGCGCACAACCTACTGATCGCGATCCTGCTAGCTAGTCCTGCGATCGTCGTAATCGGAGCGCTAGGCTATCTCGCCCCGTTTATCGGTTTTCTCGCGTTGTCGTGCATTGCTAGCGCGATCGATGAATACAAGCGCGATCAGGATACACAAGCCGCTATCCGAGCCACCCGCGCTAGGCTTGCGATCGGGGGTAACTCATGATCGCCACCATGATCGCGATCCTGTTCGCAACGCTTCACCCGTCTGATGTTGCGCCCTACGATGACGCGTATTCAGACGGCTACTGTCAAGCGATAGCCGATAACGGCCATGGCTGGCGCATTGACGAGATCCCACACACCACGGGGGGCTTTGCTTGTGTTTGGAGCATTCCGGCCAGTGAAGGGGATATCGAGGCATGCAGCGATGAAGGGGGCTACGCGTGGCAAGTCGGCGATCGGCTAGTCTGCGAGCGCTTCATTAGCTGGTAGACGATCAGCACCACGCCATGAAGGCCAGCCCCTACGAAGGGGGCTGGCCTTTTTTTTGGCCCGATCGTGCTACCAGGAACGCAACCTAGGCCGAAAACATAAGCAATATTGCAATTTGGGTCCCCAGATCTGGGGGCTGACCAGGGGCTGACCAGGGGCTGACCAGGGGCAACCAGATCCG
>Ga0255048_10001822_pt1 | contig 14230 bp, 24 predicted proteins | sample JV7_2_2_MG_FD_183619 | JGI IMG/M metagenome (GOLD analysis project Ga0255048, IMG submission 183619) | Seawater microbial communities from Jervis Inlet, British Columbia, Canada - JV7_2_2 | ecosystem: Environmental > Aquatic > Marine > Inlet | place: Canada: British Columbia | collected 2016-10-06
TCACAGGTTGTGAATATGGTATTGCACATTGAGCGTTCACCCATCAGCCAAGTTTTTGCTTCTTCGTAATCCATCACTCACTCTCCTTTGAACCATCCGAGGCAACAGATGAACCGTTGCTCTCCCCGTTCGCCTTACTGATTTCCTCCTTTTTCTGCATGTAGCAGAGGAATGGAATAAACGGCCACGCAAGGATCATCATCGCACCCATAAGAATGCAGAAGATGGCGACGACTGGCGCGACAAAGAATGCCCCGATACCATACCAAAAAGGCGAACAAGTCGCTTCAACTGGTTTCGTTTCACTCACCGTTGACCTCCCCGTTCTTCCAATTCCACCCCACAAACACCTTAAAGCCCCACACCTTAAAGCCCCAGAGGTGGTGCCAAATACGGTCCGTCCTGTGTCTCGCCACAACCCAATGCTCAACCCTCAAGCGTGGCAGACCCCATACACGAACGCCCATCTGGGTAGAACAAGTCGGTTCAGTCGATTTAGTCATCGCTGACCTCCCCGTTCTTCACACGCGCCCTATACGCCATCCGTTCCGCAAAGAATTGATCCTCTATGATCTGCTTGACCTCTTCGCGCAGAACCATCGTTTCGGGGTCGGCAAACGGATTGAAGAACCCTCGCCAAAACCACCGCCAGCGATATCGCAGAGGAATGCGGATATCCGCCCCAATTGTCGGACCCACCATCACGCCCCCCCCTTCCGAACCAATCGAGGCAGGAGGACTTTCGCCCCTGCGCTCCCCGTTCTGAACCTTGGCAAACTTCACAAGCATTGCTCCCTCCGATCCGATTTCTGGATCTCCCCAACACACGTTTACATCTTCTCTAATTGCCGACTCAATGTACTTCTCAATGTCGTGGGGAATCCAGTCGCCATATACATCGAACTCTACCTCTACCATGACCTCATCACGCCCCCCCCTTCCGAACCAATCGAGGCAGGAGGACTTTCGCCCCTGCTCTCCCCGTTCGGCTGAATAGGTCCGTCGATCCTCACAGCGCAAAACGGGCAATGAGGGAAGATCATTCCGCGCTCGGTGTGATCCCCGCTCTTAAAGCCGAACACTGTCCGCGTCGGTCCCTCAATCGTGGATAAAGCCCAGCACCAAAGACCACGCTTCTTACCCTTCGGGTGTCCGTACTCGCAAGATTCACGGAGCAGGGAGCAGGGCTTAACGTGCTGACCCTCAACCGTGCATTTCAACTTTCGTTCACTCATACTCTTCTCCTTTCAACAAATCGGTTGAGCGATCTTCGTCGCTCACCTCCGCGTTCTCCAAAATAAGTGCCTTCAATTCCTCCAGCTTGTCGAGGTTGTCGGCGTGTCTATCCTTGACGAGATCCCACTCACGACAACCGTTAAGTTCCGCATCTGCCGTCAACTCCTCCTCAATCCACACTATTTCTTGGCGCAGTTCGTCCAAAGAACAAGCCGCTTCAAGAGATTCGCTTTGCTCACTCATGATCTTCTCCGTTCTTACAATCAGGGCAAACGCAATCAAAGCGGGTGCCCGAAAATGCCTTGCGGCAATATATGCAATTCCTTCGGTACGCCTCTCGTTGGCGTCCAATAAACTTTTCAAAATCTCTCTGTTCCTCACTCATTCGAACATCCCCGGATTGGTTAGGCATTTAACTTTCTGAACGAGCAACATCGAGAAGTCGGCGAGCCACCGGCCGCGAACGAGGAACCAATCTTGCCCCGGCACCGCTTTGTCCGCCATCGGTTCGCCGATCGCTCGCCATAGGCGCGGGTTGGTTCGGATCCGCGCGGGCTTGCTTATGGAATCATCGACCACAAAGCTGTCTAGGAATAACGTCTGCCCCTTCATCCGATCGCCTCCGCGCTTCGCAACTAACATCGCCTCATTCTTGTCGCGGCGATCGTTCTTCACGAGCATACAAATCATCACAGCCTCCTCACCTTCGACCAGCTCCCCAAACTCCTTCACCCCTCCCCGGATATTGTAGGTGTCCGGGTTGGAATAATAATCCTGCCAGAGCGTATGGGCCGGGGAAAGGTCGTGGTGCTTGACCTTCCTCGCGAGGAGCGCGGTGACTTCCTTTTCCGTTAGGCCGGTGGACTCGCGCTTGAGGATATATTGTTCCGACTTTACCGGCCCAATGCCGTGGAGATTAGTGAAGCCACCGATGACCTTCCCGGCCGCGGCCGTCCACGTCGCTTGCGAATGTACCGGATCAAACGGAACGTACTCAACGCCCTCATCGCGTAACTCCCGGAGGATCTCCACCGCTTGCTCGTCATCCTTCGCGGTTCGTAGGCAAGCCGCGGCATATTCCAGCGGGTGGTATCGCTTCATGTACGCGCACCAGTAGCTGATGATCGCATAGCTAACCGTGTGGCTCTTATTCATCCCCCACGATCCGAATGAACAAATCTCCTCCCACGCGATCGCCGCCTCATCCGCGGTCATCCCAGACTCCTCTGCGCCCTTCGCAAACTTCGCGCCGTAGCTATCGAAAAACTCTTGGCCGATCGACTTGGACATGATGCGCCGGATCGCGGCTGTATCGGCCCAGCTGAACCGGCCGATCTCCCGGCAGATCCTCATCACCTGCTCTTGGTAAAGAACAACGCCGTGCGTCTCGCCTAGGTACTCGGCCATGGACTCGTGGCGGTAGGTGATCGGCTCCTCGCCGCGGTCGCGGTTTAGGTACGCCGTGGCCGCGCCGCCTCCCAGCGGTCCCGGTCGAGCGAGAGCGGTGATGTGGTCGATCTGTTTGAAACTTCGGATCGGAATTTGAACCGCTACTCGCCGTTGGGCCGCGCCTTCGAATTGGAACAGGCCGGAGAATTTGTGCTCATTAAATATCGCCAGCACCTCCGGGTCATCCAGCTTCATATCGTAAAGCTCTTGCGGCGTTATACAGCCGGTGTCCTCGATGACGCCTAGCGTTCGGAGGCCCAGCGCGTCGATCTTCAGAAGGTTCAAATATTCCGCCTCCTTCTTATCGATGTGGGCTATCCCGTCGCGCACCGTACAGTACTCGATCACCGGAACATTCGCGACGATGATACCCGCGGCGTGCTGGCCGGTATGGCTCGCGTGTTCCTCTAACTCGCCGATGAGCGATGCCTCTGGATAGCTCTTTATGAAGTCGCGTCCCGGTTGCGTTCCCTCCATCGTATCCTCCATGGCGTGGCCATAGCGTGCGTCGCCGGAGCTGTGTTCAACTAGGACGTTAAGAACGCTGAAGGTGGCGCCGGCTGAAATCCCTAACTTCTTCCCGACGTGCGCCATGACCGATCGCGGCTTGAGCCGGTTCACGGATCCGATCCGGGCAACATTCTCGCGACCGTACTTCACCGCGAGATAGTCGAGAACCAGATGGCGTTTCTTATCGTTAAAGTCAACGTCAATATCCGGGAGGTCATCGCGGTTGACGTCAATGAATCGTTCGAACAGCAGGCCGTGAACGAGCGGGTCCACTTCGGTAATTTCCATCAGGTAGCAAACGAGCGAACCGGCCGCGGATCCTCGTGCCGGTCCAACCAGCATCCGTTCCTTAGCCCACAGGATCATATCGGCGACCACGAGGAAGTATGAAACATAATCCTTCTCAGCGATCAGTACCATCTCACGCCGGAGTCGCGCTTCATATTCTTCAGTCCACTCCTCGATGTGCCCGCGCTCTAGTCGGTACGCCTTCCCCGCGGCGATCGCGCCTTCAAAATCCCCGTCCACTTTAATGATCGGAGCCTGCTTCATAACCAACGCCGGGATCCGTTCCCCGACTTCGATGGTGTTCGCGATCGCCGCGGCCAACTCCTTCTCCGTCAGCAGGCCGGTATCCCGGAACCGTTCAACCAGTTCCTCTCCGCTCATTATGTACTGGGGTGTCATGCGCTTCGAATCGTTCCACGCTAGGAAGCGGCCGCGATCCTCCGGCGCGGGGTAATCGTTCAACCCCGTTAGCACCATCGGCTTGCCCGTCTCCCGGTGAAGGTCGATGGCGTTGCGGAGTTGGAGGCGGGAGGAAGGGTTGATGTCGATGTAATCGAACGCGGCCGGATCCCGGAGCGCCGCGCCCGCGAACCGGATCACCCCGGTCAGCTTCATCGCTTCTTCTTCGGATCGCGGAGGGGTGGAGGAGATCCGATAGAAGGCCGCGAGGTCAAGCGCGAGGATCCAGAATGTAGGTTTCCGGCCGTCGATCATCTCAATCGGAAACTCAGCGCCGTACATCGCTTTCACCGGACTATCCTTCAACGCTTTCTCCCACGCTACGTGGCCCCACGTTCCTAGGGTATCTACTAGCCCAGCCGCGGGGCAGGTCAGCCCTTCTAGGCGGCTTAGGATTCGCGGAATAGGTCCGTATGCGGATCGGAAGCTGTACTCGCTCCTCGTTCGGAGGTTCGGGAGGTTCATACCAGCACCCCGCTCGCCTTACAAATTTCCAAAAGCGCCTTCGCGTCATCCATCGCGCGGTGGGTCTGGTCAAGCGGCACCCCGGTATAGTATTCATACAGATCTTTCTCCCGGATCCGATAGCCAAACATCTGTAGGTGCTCCTCGACCGTACAAGTCAAGCGATCCGGCCAAGGCCATCCCTCGATCCCGCACCGTTCATTCTCCAACTCGACCATCGAGTGATCGAACGGGAGGTTGTGGGCGATGACTTGATCCGCTTTCTCGTAATAGGGGCGGATGGTCGCGGCCGCTTCGCCCCACGTCGGCTCCTCCGCGAGATCCTCAACGACAATCCCGGAGATCTTTAGCACGCCCGCGGCATCCAATAGTTTTCCGATCTTCTCGCCGTCCGGGATAACGTACTCAGGGTTCACTAGCATTCCGAATTCCTCAAGGATCTCGCCGCGGGAGTTCACGAGGATCCCGCCCCACTCCACGATGCGCGGTTGTACCTCCGGCCGCGCGGTCGGGTGAAGGGGGATGCCGGTCGTTTCATTATCGAATATCAGGCTGATCATTCGAACACATCCATGGATCCGCCAGCGGCGATATACCGGCGCTCAATCTCTTTGTTCCACTGGCGACCGATCTTCATGAAACCGTTTTTGTAGGTGAATTTGAAGGGGCGCAAAAACTCCTTTTCAAACCAAGGCAGAAAGCTCTCCTCAAGCAAGTGGTCGTGAAGCAAATTGTCCGACTCCGCGGCATTATACGTCGCGGTGGTTTGCTTATCGCGGTGTTGGGTGAAGTGGTTGAAACTCTTGGCGAAATAATAACCGGCGCACAACGCGTTGATGGTGACGATACAATCGGCGAATGGCCCGACCTGACGGCACTGCTCCTCAGTATAGATCCGGCCGTCATTAATGTTGCGGAATAATATGCCGCGCGCGGTGGATGAAAAATAACTCTTCACCGGTACGATGCGCTCACCGAAAGGCGAGCCGCCAAGGTGGCCGGTGAACTGGATGGAGCCGCACCGGGGTTGGGCGTCCATATAATCCACAGCTTGTAGAATCCTCCGGCCGGAATCCTTTCTGAATTCCAGGTTATCATCCACCATCAAGTAGTGTTCCGAATCGCGCGCGGCGATAGCTCCAATTTGGTTCAGCAAGTTGAATCTGACAGGGCGCTCCGGCGCTCGTTTCGTAAACTGATAAGAGGCAAAGCCGCGGCCGTCGATTGCGCCGGCAAATTCCGGTTCGGTCATCCGTTGGGATATCAAGCTGATCCCAACGGGGTGCTTTTCCAAGAGGGGTTTTAGCGCCTCTGTGCTGGAGGGTTTCAAAAGAAAATCTTGAATGTATTCCACAGGCTTGTTCGTTGGTACTAGCAAGGTGACTTTCATCATCGCGCTACCTCCTCTTTTGTTATTTCGCTTTCGATCATCGCGGCGTACACCGCGAGGTCGTGAATAGAATCGGCGTGCGTTAGATCGCTCGCTACAAAGCGGGTGAGCTTCCCCACGACCATCTCCAGCAGGCCGAAGCGAGGAGCGTGGTACAACTCCGCGGGTACGCCGTCCGGGAATAGCGCGGCCATGATCGCGGACACCGTTTTGTAGTTGTCTTTATAGACCGCGTTGCGCTCCTCAAAAGTCGACGCCATTGACCGGAGGATCCCCGGAACGCCGGTGTGTTCTTTCGGCTCCTCCGGGTACGCCTTGAGGAGTTGGGTGGGGATATTTAGCGCGGCGTATGCGTCCAGTATATCTTGGCGATTGTCGTGGGCCATAACGATCGCTTGGCGAGCCATTAACGTCATCGCCATGTCTGTCATCGCCTTGGCGAGCAACCCCGCCTTCAATCCCGGCGACGGCCGCGCGTCTCCTCCCGGTCGCATGGTGAGAAGGAAGTCCGCCGCGGCTAGGCCGAAACGCTTCGCCAGCCACTGCCGCGTTTCGGCCACGAACATCACCGGCCGCGAGGTAATGATCCAGATGCGGTGGCCTGAGTTTATGTAGCCTTGAACCTCATCGACGTTCCGCGGCTCATCCAACGGCGCGGCGTTATGGTACGGGAGCCAGTCGCCTTTCGGATCCTCCGGCCGGAGGTGGAGGCGGTGGCGATCGTCGCTGATACAACCGTCGAGATCGAACACCACGAGCTTGCGCGGGATAGCTATGCTCATACGGTCGCTCGCATCTGGTCGATGAGTTTGATCACCGCGGTTCGCGCTTCGGAGTCGGGCATGATCCCCATCACCTTTCCCTCCAACTCCGCGGCCGCGGCATCGAACGTGCGATCAAAGAAAAGCGTTGCCCAAGGGTGGACTCGCTTCACCTCCTCTAACATTAGGTTGAGCACCGTTCGGTACTCGCCTTGGGTCCGGGATGACGCGCGCTTTCTCGCGACGTCCGCCAGCGTTCGGAGATCGAATTTGGCGACGATGTTTGTATGGATGTTCGTCGGGAGAACGCCGCGCGCATCTTCGATCTTCGCGCCCATAGCGATGAGGTCGCGATAGGCGTGCGTGATGTCGGTCATACACTCATCGTATCGCTCTTGGCAACCGTCGTTATCGGCAACCGTGGGGCCGGTTCCGTAGGTCCAGCCGTCGACGTTAAGAACACGCATTGTTTGCTGGGCGTAGGATCCCGTCCGGGTACGAACGAACTGGTGGGTGAATCCGCGGGTGACGTTATTTATCATGAACGTGTAATCGACAAACTCCCAGCTGGAGGGAATCGTATTGGCCATGTATTCTAACTGCTCCCGGATCGCGTGCGCAGACCACCCTTCGATGTCCGATAGTAGATCAGGATTCATTTCCAATCGCGTCTGCTTAGTGAACACTAATAGGTTCGCCGCGGCGCGTGCGGGATCCGGCGAACCGGCACCGGTGTAGTTGACTAGTTGTACTTCTGGTTTCTTCATCTTTCTCCTTCTTTCGTTTCTGTTCAGTTCAGTTCTAGTTGCGGCCTAGGTTCCAGTCCAATATTTCGATTGCGACTAGCACCGCCACCGCGGCAAAGGCGAGGAACAACAACAGCTCTCCCGCCATCCGTTTATCTATAAGCGGCGCGGCGCTCCGGTTCGATCTTTTTCGTTTCACGTCAACTCCTTCGGAAGCGCCGCGAGCGTCCGCGCGTAATCGCCGGAATGGATAAGCCGCTTGACCATTGCGGCGTCGTGAGCGACGTCATCCAAAAGGATGTTCCGCCAAGTAGCGAACCGGCCCACGGAGTAGATGTTATGTTTTGTCGTGAGCTGGCTGATAAGGCCGCGGCGCGTGGGCTCCTCGATCGGCGCAATCTTCCCGTACTGTTGTTTGATTTCATCGAGCGGTGCGGGCGGGTCGATCGCCGGGAGGCCGAATACATCGAGCGTATCGGTCAGCCAATCGTGCGGGATCTCGCGATCATATCCGCTTACAAATTCGCAGATGAGTAGATCGCCGGTGACGCTCGCCCGATATAACGGGTGGCTATGGTCCGGGAAATAAACAGTCTGGTGGATGTCGCAATCCTCGATCCGAAAGCGCTGGACGGTAATCGGCGCGCGATCAAATTCCAGCTCTGGTATTCTCCAGCCTAGCAACTTCATCACTACCGGGAGCGGCGCGGTGGTGACTACCGGATCCGGCCCCGCGAGGTCCGCGCCTCCGATCGCCGTGCCCCAAGTAATCCGATGGCCCACGGAATTGATGAGTTGTTCATAGAAGTCGGGCGGCGCTATGTAGCGGGTGACGGGATCGACATTCCAGATAGATCGGTCAAGCGCCTTCCCAAGCACCTTTGTCGAATAGAGATTGGCGAGCCGCGGCGAGGGGGCGTGGTAGGATCCGTCACTCCAGATCCCTTTACGAACGGTCACCGGTTTGAATTCAACTCCCGTAAGATCGGCGACGGCCGTGGATCGAAACCGGAGGAGCGCCTTGTGGATCTCCGTTGGCTCCGACATCGCCTCCAAGATCGGTTCGCGAGGAAGGGCGTGGGCCGTTATCAGACCGGCCAGACCGGCTCCGACGATCACTTGCCCACCTCCAACCAGCCGGTTCGAATTAAGGAGTGGATGTATCGGGTCGTGTCGTATCCGAAGTGCTTGTTGACCTCGCCGATAGTCGCGACGCCGCGGGTGTTCAGGATCATTAGGATGATCGCCTTGCTAACGGACTCGCTCTGAAGCTTGGTCGCGCCACGCGGCCGGATCCGTACCACCGTCTCAGTCGTGTAACTCCGCGGCCGTCCCGCCGTTTTCTTGCTATGTTTAGCCATGTTCATTTTCTCCGTTAAATTGAAAGCGCCGCGGGATCTCTCGCCGCGGCGCTTGGGGGTTTACTTCTTTACCTTCGGCACGTTGACCCACTTGCGGCCTTCGCTGTCCGTCTCTTTCCCGTTCGCCTTCAGGATCCCGCGGAATTGGATACACCCTTTCAGGTCGATCCCCAGAGCGCGAAACGCCGCGGGGCAGGATTTGTAGGGTACGCCGTCGACGGTAACGGATGACCGTTCCGATCGCGCCGCGCGCACGGCCGGATCCTGCCAGCTAAGGGCGATGCCCGCGGAACGCTTCCCGGATTCGCCTGCGCCGTTCCCCTCGCCGCCTTCTTCTTCCGTAGCGAGAGCGCCAAGAGCGCCCAGCTCATCCTGTAGGACGTCGATGCGTGTCTCAGCTACGCCGCGGGAGGAAAACTTCACCACCTTCTTCCGGCCGATCTTCGCGGCGTGCTTGTTCCAGAATTCAACAAGCTCTTTAGTCGGGGTGGCGGGAGTTACTTCAATGCTTTTTACTTTCTTCATTTTCTTTCTCTTTTGGTTTTGGTTTTGTTTCGGGTGAATTAGTTTGTTACGTGGAAACCGGCTAAGCAGATCTGGGTTGCGAGGAACGTGGAGGTGTTATCTAATACGTACAGCGCGGTCCAGCGCGCCGCGGCATCCGGCATCCGAAAAATCATTTTGCGAACGGAGCTGGCGCGGACATTCATATTTTCCATCGAGGCCGTTAGCGACAGATCCAACGCGGCGGTTCCTTTCGTCAGGTTCGCTTCGGTCGCGTAGGTTTTCCTGTAGGGGCTTTCTTTTATTTGGATGACTTTCATTTTCGTTCTTTCTTTCGGGGTTGGGGTTCTTTCTCTACACCCGTTATAGCTACATTTCTCGTTAAGTCGATACCTAATAGCGGAAAAGGGGTATTTATTTTTACACCTCCGCGGGCGCGCTTTCGAAGTCTCCGCTTGCCGTATATACGATACATACCGTTGCGACTTCGAAACCATAGAAGTGGTCGTGGGGTAGTGTAACCTTCCACACGCCGGCCACCACGGGATCCGGTACGGCGAACGCGGCGCGGGTATCGTGGTCGCTCTCCCGGTCGAGGATCGCGATGGCTCCCGCTTCCGTATCGGGATCGGCCGCGGCCGTCGCGAGCTTGGGGCGGTTCACAGTTCCTCCCCGGAGTCGATGTCCATCCGCTTTGAGGTTCCGGTATAGTACCAGAGCGTGACTTCAAATCCTTCCGACTTCGGGAACCGTTCGCGAAGATCGCGCGCTAGGTCGTATGCCTTGTCCCCGTTCGTCGCCGATCGCTCGTGGGTTCCGAAGTAGTGTTGGCCGTTTAGTGAAACATTTATTTCGTAGTGCATTTTCTTTCTCCGTTCTTTCGGGTTTGTTAAAGGTTCATTCCAAGGAGGCCGTCGCGATCCATCGCGATGTCCGCGTGTTCGCAAAGCTCTTTCGCGTCGACCGGGAGAGCGGGCTTGCCGCGGCTTTCCATGTAGTCGATATAATCAGCCGCGGCATCCGCGGCGATCTTCGCGGCCTTCTCATCGGAGAGCGGCGCGTGGGGGAGGTAACGGGGATCTTGAATGATCCGTTGGGCGGCGTTCGTTAGTAATTCTAGTGTCGTCATTTTCTTTCTCTCTTTCTTTCGGGTTTGTTAACCGTGGTAGTGTTCGCCGTAAGCTCCGGCCGAATCTAAAACTTCACCGACGATCTCGCGCATGTCGATCTCATCCACCGGGAGGATAGGAAAGTACATATCAGCTTCAGCGCGTTCCTCGATATAAAGATCAGCCGCGCGGCCGGAGTGGAGAGCCACGTCTGCGTCCGTTAGGGAGAGCAAGCGCCCTTCCACATTCGTTCGGAGGATTGCCGCGGCCGCTTCGGTTACAGTTTCTTTATCCGTCATTTTTCTTTCTCTTTCTTTCGGGGTTTCTTTCGTTGCTTTCACTACCACCGTTATAGCTACATTCTCCGCTAAGTCGAGAACCTTTCGCGGTAAAAGGGTATTTATTTTCGACGGCCTCCGGCGCGGGTCGCGCGGGTCGCGCGGGTTTGGCATCCTCCCGGTAAATAAAACAAACCTTTTTAGATCAGAGGAGGGAAGGGAATAGTTTAGGGGAGGATAGGAAACCCGCGCGACCCGCGCGACCCGCGCCGGATCCCGACCAAGGAGCCGCGGCTGTACGTTCCCGGCCTCGCGTAACGGCGCAGGCGGCGCGATCTCCCGGAACGCGGGCGCTAGGGTAGGTCAACCGCGCGCGGCTTTCTAGGCGGGCAGGCGAGAGTCGCAAACCGCATACGGCCGCTCCGACTCTTTAAGCCATCGGCCGATCTGCTCAGCCCACCGGCGCGCCTCTTGGCGAGAATGCCAAGGGTTGTGGAAATTCTTTCCTTCACGGAACGGGTTTTGGACATTCTCAATCCGGCGATCGCGCGGCCCATCGTATCCAGTCCGACCGAAGTCACCGAAGATATGCTCACGCCGGATCCACCGCGCGCGGCTCCCCCACTTGAGTGCCTTGTCGTGAGGGTTGTAGATATTGAAGGCGCGGGTGAACCCTTCGGTCGGCCACGGGTATCCCGCCCGCATCGCGCCGTTGAATAGGAAAAGGGTATCAAATTGGATGGTGGGTTGCCACATGCTCCGGTACGTCGATGGGACTCCGTTGGAATGGGCGATGACATTTATTCCGCGGCCGTCCGGGAACGCGCGCAACGCGGCATCGGCCACCATCCGGCCGTTCGTCATTTGCGTTTTCCGGGAGGCCGCGGCGAACGCGCCGATCACCGGCAAGCCTAGGTCGATGACCTCGTGGCCCAGCGCGCGTAACTCCTCCGTCAACCGATCGATGTTATCAACACCGTTGGTTCGGATCCCGTTCACCGCGATGAAGCGAGCCATGGCGATTAGGGAGTTGGAACGAGGAACGGAATCTGTTGCTCAACAACTAATGGCGCCGGCTGATTTACGACGGTGGGGCCAGCGGCCGCGTCCGCGAAAGCGCCGCCCACAATCCACCCAAGGCCAATCCGCCCCAGCCACTCGATGCCGGTGTTGACTACGTTCGGATCCTTCGGGATGGAGGCAAGCTCGCGCAACGGCATCGAGCGGGTGACGGTGACTGGACCTTTGATGATGAGGGAATACTCGCCGCCAACGCCCACCACGATCTTCTCGGTGTCGCCCGTTCGCGGTTGCTCCATGTAATTCTTGTGCGCGAGATAGCCGTACTTACCCGCATTGGGATTGGTGCACCCGGTGGAGGCCAGCATGACAAAGCAAGCTCCCAGCACTATGGCTGAGATGGGTAGGAGGTGCTTCCACGTTAAGGATTCTTCTTGTCGGTTCATTTTTCTTTCCAGTCGTTTATGCGGTGGTATTCCAGTTCGCGGGTGAAGTCTCGAAACATCTCACTCTGTTCTTTCAGAGCTACTGCCATAGTATTCATAGCGTCGGATGTCTGTTGAGCGGTTGCTACCTGTACAGCATGGCATTGACTGATACGCAATGCTGTTGAGTGATCCTTTACGGCTAGGGCGGCAAGGTCTTGCTGTCCCTCTGCCCATAGGAATACTACAAATGACACCACAATTAGCAGGACAGCTACCCATTGGGGTGCGCCTGTAGCCATGCTCTTTGCCGCTTCAGTAGCGTTCTCTAGCGATTTATCAACTGACATCACAACACCGCCTCGACCTGCTCGCGGGTAACAGGTACGCCGCCATTATATACGTCCACCCACAAGCTCGTTTTGGTCTGCGTCTCTGCTACGCTCGCCTCTGCGAAGTTCGGGTCAGAGAACCCCGTGCCGGTCGTCTTTTCTGCATGGTTTGCTTCGTCGCGTACTGCAAGGATTTCGGTCCATGCGATGGCGCGTTCAAGCCTGCCGTCTGCCGTCGCTCCGTTGCGGATGTAGTTTTTAGCTACCGAGTTAACCTGCTTATGCGGAAGCTGTTGAAGGATCGTCCATACTTCGGCGTTGGTCTTGTTGCTTCCAAGATCCTTTACAAGTTGAATAGCTCGATCCTTCATGTCGGCTTCGGCAAGAACGGTTGCCGCCTCGCGTGGTACAACGACCTGATCGGTTGCGGATATGAATTGATAGCCGTTTACAGCGTTCAAAAGTGCGCCAAGGTTCCGACGTAGCTTGGGGCGTCGGGAGATTGCCGCCGCAACTGCTTCTCTAATTGTGGTTGGTGTACTCATAATTTTTTATCTCCTGCCTTGTTGGTAGACGGTGGCGACTTCGTTGGCTGTCAAAACGCGGTTCGCGACTATCTGCCCGTCAACAAACCCCTCCACCGACTCACCTGTATTCGTTATGGCGTTTGTCCGGACGCTACCATTATATCCGCTACTATATGTAGTAGTCCGGTTGACGACGACTCCGTTCACATAAACATATACCCCCCCCACCGACCGCAAACCATCGTAGGTCACGGCGTAGTGATGCCACACCCCCGTCGGGGTGGACCTTTCGTACCGACCCCCAATGTATTTTCCGCCCCCGATCCAGCCGTTGCCGATGTATAAGTCAAGTCGGGTAGTATTGGCGCGGTGGACGAATTGGATACCGTCGCACGTTGTCGTACCCGGTTGCCTAAAAAATATATGCTGGTAGGCTTTAGTATATGCGTCGGCCTTCATCCACGCCATCATAGTAAAGGGGTCGTCATCGACACCGATGCCGTTGCCAAAGTTGAACCCTTGCGCGGCAGATGGATTCGTCATGTGGTCAGAGACAGAATTTACAACATCTACATCTAAACTGGTTCCAACGACTGCGGCATCCCCAGCAATAGAGGGGGCATCTCCGTTCGCCGCTAATTGCCGTGCGTCTGCGTGGTTGAATGTAACCCCAGAGACGCACCATGCAGGCGGTCGCCTGTCAATGCTACGCCCCATTGATTGACCCTCCTATTAGGTATATGGCGTCATTGTCTTTCGAGTACATGCGGATTGAGACCGTGTAGTAGTCGAAAAGTGTGGAGCTTGTCAGGTCGGCTGTTGCGAGGGTCAAAACCTCTGGCGTGTCCGCCGTGGTGATCGTTTGCCCCGTTAGTGTATCAACCGTTGTGATGCCGCCGAAGGTCGAGTTGTACCCGTACAAAGTCAAATCGTATTTGCATTGGGTCGAGGTGCTACTATCCCCGAACAAAACAAACTTGAAAGCGTTTGTTGCGTCAAGGCTCGTTGCGTCTGGCGGGGTTGCGAAGGTGGCTTGAATGGTTCCGCTCTGCTGTGTCGCGGTGCTGTTCTGCAAGCCTTCCCCAGTAGCTTTAAAGCTCGCCGTGTCCAGTTGTGCAACCTCCCATCCGATAGCGCCCGACGCGTTGTCGGTATCCCATGAGAAGTTTTGAGCCGTGAACGGTACGGACCAGCTGGAAGAGCCACCGCCTCCTCCAAGCGCGGCAATCGCCTGCTTGACCCTCTCGGCGGTCCAAGTGCGAATCGTCGTCGCCGTTCCCGCTTCGGCTTCGGCCTGCGAAACGGTCGTCACCTGATTGTTGTAGGCGGCTTCGATCTCTGCATCACTCTGATCGGCGGTCGCTGAGGAC
>Ga0255048_10001823_pt1 | contig 14229 bp, 20 predicted proteins | sample JV7_2_2_MG_FD_183619 | JGI IMG/M metagenome (GOLD analysis project Ga0255048, IMG submission 183619) | Seawater microbial communities from Jervis Inlet, British Columbia, Canada - JV7_2_2 | ecosystem: Environmental > Aquatic > Marine > Inlet | place: Canada: British Columbia | collected 2016-10-06
CCCCGGCAGCAACCGCCGCGAGGATCCCGACGCCCTTCGCGAGATTTCCGATAAGGTCTTTATTTGCCTTGAACCATTCGAGCGTCTTTACGACGACGCCGACGATAAAGGGCTTTATGTCCCGGAGAAGTTGAGTCATTCCCTCGAGGGCTCCGAAACCCTCGTTACGGAGGGCGACAAAGGTCGCAATCATATTTTCTTGGAGTTGGCTCTTAAAGATTTTAAATTGGCTCGCGACCGTGTTCATTTGGATATCAAACATTTCTTGAGCCTTGTTGGTCCCCGTTATTTTCTCCTCGAGCTCGACGAGCTCGTCGGCCATTTGCGAGAGGACCAAGACCGCCGGCGCCGCTATCCGCCCAAAGCCCTTAAATATCGCCGCCGGATCGGCGTCCTTGAGAGCCCGAAAGACCGCGACCAAGCCGTCGGCCTCGAGGGAGACGCCGCCGAGGGCTTTCTTTAGGACCGCGTTAGGAGCCGCCAGTCGGACGAGCGTATTTTTTAGACGCGTTCCGGCGACGGCGCCTAGCATACCGGCCGAGTTGAGAGCTCCGAGCGCCGCGACCGTCTCCTCGAGCCGAAGCTCGAGCCCGGAGGCTACCGAGCCGACGTTAGAAAGGCCCTCTTTTAACCTCTCGGCGTTCAGGAGGGAGCTCGCCATCGACGCCGCAAAAACATTAACGACCCTATTCGATTGCTCGGCGCCGAGCTTAAATTGGGCGAGAGTCGCGACGAGCGTCTCGGCCGCGTCCCCCATAGAAGTATTGGCGGCGCCGGCGAATAGCAGGACGTTCCCGGTCGACTCGAATATTTGATTTACGTCTTGGCCGGCTTGGGCGAGCGCCATCATAGCTTCAGCCGCTTGACTCGCCGAGAAAGCGGTCGCCGCGCCGAGACCTCGGGCGACGCCGGTAAGCTCGAGGAGCTCGGCTTTACTAGCCGAGGCTACCGCGGCGACGTTCGCCATAGATTGCTCGAATTTTGCCCCGACGAGGACCGTTGCAATCGCGAGGCCGGCGAGAACGAGTTTCCCAATCTGCCCCGCCCTTTTCATAGCGGCCCCGAGACCGTTAAACCGGGCCCGGAGGGCCGCCGTCGCAACCGCCATACGGCCGGCCCCGCCCTTTACTTGGTTCTCGAGACGCCCAAAAGCGCCTTGGACCCGCTGGATCGTGGCGGTCCCCTTGTCGTCGACAAATATTTCGAGTCGTAATCCTTGTCCCATTTTATCGCCTTGCTCTACTTTCTACGTCCGCCTTTTCTTTCTTTCTGTCGATATCCTCGCTTTGGCAATTTAGGTGCGTCGTCCCGATAACGTCGAGCTTGTACGAGAGCTCGGCCGCCTCCCATTCGGATAAATGCATCGTCCGAAGCGTTAGCGCGAGCTCGCCGATTCGTCCGAGAGAGGCTATCCGAGCGAGCTCATAAGCCGTTACGTTTCCCGGCGCAAGCTGTACCGGCATTAAATGACAAGGGACGCCGGTTTTATCACATTCGACTTGCTCGATTTCGTTTTCCGCCGCCTGCCTCCGACATAAAAAGCAATTAAAACCCTTGTTGTCGAATTGCTGCCGGACGTAAGCGGCTAGGTTTTTCCCTCCTCCTCGGCCTCCGTTGGCTCCGTAGCCGTCGAGGCTGTCATAGCTCCGGACGGGATATTGGCTCCCATTTTGTCGAGGAGTTTCCCTTGCTCCTCCTCGGGAATATTTCTAGCGAGCGTCACTACATAAGGCGCCTCGACCCAAACCCCATCGACTAAATCCTCGACGCCATTCCAACCGAGGACCGAATACTCGAGAGCGGCAACCGAAACCTTGTACCAATCGGTTTGCCCGCCCTTGTCCGTAAATTGCTGGACAAGCTCGCCCCGTATCGGCGTCGGTAAACGCCGGTAGAAAATCTGATACGACCCCGCGTCATACTCAAATTGCTCCTTTTTGTTCACTAATTTTAGAGACATTTTGACCCCTTTTTCGTTACGTCTCGTTTCCTACGTCTACGACCGGCGTCCCATTAATCGCGCCGGAGCCGTTCCCTGTTAACACGTTCCCAAATACTATGCATCCGTTAGAGATATCGTCGACCCCATAACCGCCGTTATCGATAACCCGATTGAAAGCTAAAACATGATGAAACCCCGCGTTTTCGATTCCGTCGTTTCCGTTGTCCTTGCTAACACAGCCAGAAATCACATTATAGCTCGCTGTCGTGTTTTGGATCCCTCGCCAGCAATTATATACAGCGCATTGGTCGACCCAAATATCAGTATTGGCAAGGCTTAGGCCGTAGGAGCCCGCGGCGCCGTCGATTTTAAGCCCTCGGAGAGTCCATTTCGAGCCCGCGATTTGGAGTTGATACGCCCCGATATCGAGCGTCTCTCGAGCGTTTAGAGAAAACAGGACACCATTCGAGGCGCTGATAACCAAATTCGCCGTTAACGCAGCGCCGGGGACGAGAGCGATTCGAGTATGTCCGGCCGCGACCGCGGCGTTTATGTCCGTCGTCGAGCCGTCGGTCCCGACGACTACGTCGAAAACCGGCGCGACTCGATCCATATTCTCGACCGTAACCGGATGGACGCCCCAAAAGCTCATTTTTTTAAGTCTCGTTCCCTACATTGACCGCCGGCGTGCCATTGATCGCTCCGGCCGTGTTAGAGGTTAGATCGTTCCCGTATACGAGATTTGCGTCGGCGAGGTCGTTAAACCCATATCCGGTATTTGAGTAGCAATGCGAAAAAGTTAGCGTATTATGAGCGGTCGAGGCCCCGCACCGGACCGCATCCCCTACACAAGACTTGGCTCGGATCATCGTCATTAAAATATGAGAGGAGTTTACGACCTCGATACCGTGAGCGCCGGCGCCCGTAAGGTCGAGGTTATCGAGCCAAAGGTCGGCGGCGCCGGCGGCAACCGTTATGCAATTCCCGGCCGGAGCATTGATATTAAACGCGGATATATACCAACGATCGCCCGAGACGGTTAGCGTATAGCTACCGAGGGCGAGAGAGCGGCGGTTTCCGATCGCGACGAGATAGCCGTCGTTAGCCGAAAGGTCGAGGTTTCCGGTAAGGATCGCGCCGGTAAGTAGGATTATTTTCTTATGACCGTCGGCGACCGCTTGGTTTATGTCGGTCGTGTAGCCGTCCGTTCCGACATAAGCGTCGCAAATCGGCGAGATTCTATCGAGATTCGCGGTTGTGAGTTTATTCGCACTCCAAAAAGACAAGGATCCGACCCCTTTCTAATATTCTGTGAGGTAGTTTATCGGCTCCTCGTTTTGGACTTTAATCTCGATATTAGAGTTTTTCTGCAAGACGGTCCCGTTGTAGTGAGCCGTCCTAAAGATATTCGCGACCGTCGGGTTTACGGCCTTAAACTCGAGCGATTGAGGGATCCGCCCGGGGCCAGGGATATTCGCCGGAGCGTTTATAAACTCCATTGACGGCAAGAAAAAGCCGAGGATATACGTCTCGCCAGTCGCCCCGATCGTCGGGCCTGTAAAGATCATCGACGCCGCCAAATTGCCGTCTATATCGACGAACGTATCCCAAGTCGTAGCATTATACCGAGGAAATTCGACTTTTAACATAACGTCGCGGAAATGATCTCGGACCGGGATCGCGAATTGAGTCCCGGAGCTCGTCGTTTGATCGTCGACCTTTAGGCGGTTATCGATCGATAGCTCGAAAGAGTTTATCCCGTAACTCGAAACCGGGGCCACCGCGTCCGAGCCTAGCTTAAAGTCGAGACTCTGAAAAAGAGACTGGACCTCCGTCTCGGTCGGAAGCGTCCAAGAGGCTGAATTATACGACCCTCGATATTGGTCGTATGCAACAAGGTCGACCGTAACCGTTACCTCGTTGGGATTCCCCGAAATCGTTAGTTTGTTAATAAAACAAGAATTGTAAACCCAATCGGAAACTTGTTTGTCAAAGCCTAGTTGAAAGCGCCGGACCTTGCGGTCGTTAGCAGAATAACCCGCGTTCCGTCCGTCGGTCCCTCCCCAAGCCTCGTCTTGGATTGTGTTATCGCCCTCGAAAATATGGCTCCAAGCGTTAAACTTCTCGGCCGTCGGGGATCCGCCGTAAGCCCCGTTTCCGGAGGAGTCGACGAGCTCGAAAGTCCCCGCGGTTTTATTGTCGATCCGCCAGTCGCCATTTGCGGCCGTATTCCCGGTTACGCCGACTATTTGGACTCCGTCCCCGTCCGAGTAGCCGTGAGTCGCGACCGAGACGACGATCGGCGTCGCGTTGGTCGCGTTTGTTACCGTTTTCGTTCCCTCGCCCGTCCCAACGGCCATCGGCGACCCGTCGTCCCCGTTGGGCGATTCAAAGCCCAAGGCGAGCATTAAGAGGCGTTGCATACCCACATATCGGAGACGCCCGGACATAGGGCCGCCCGTCGGCTTGCCGACAAGAGGCGCCGGGTTTACCGCGTGGCTCCCCTGTAAATTGGGATCGAAAGAGCGGTTTAAGCTCTGGACGAGGCCCTCTTGGGTAAACGGGATTTGATGCCCGGCGGCCAAGTCGGACCCGCCGGGGACTTGCGGAAAGGCGATAGCAGGACCGCCGCCATAAAGTCCTCGGTCCTTTTTCATCGCCGCTTGTGATAAAACGCCGGTAGCGTCGGCCATAATCTAACCTCCAATTTCGGTATTAAACGACAGTTAAACGGACCTCGCCGCCGGTATAGAGCGGGTTTGTCGAGGCCGGCATATAGGCCCGGAGCTCGACCTCGTTTTGTATCCTCTCGGGCCCGCCGATCGTCGAGTCGAGCCCGCCAGTGATCCGGAGCTCGGGCAAGTCGAGCGTTATCGACTCGCCGCCTCGAGTAAAAACCGCGTCGGCCTGTATAGCCGTGTCCGCGTCTTTCCATGCGTGCCAAGTGTCAGCCGCGTATCGAGCGAAACCGAGCTTTAACGTGCAAACCCGGAAACCGCTCCGGATTGGCTCCAAGGGAAACTTTTGGTCGCCGGCGGTCGTTTGCGTGGCGTAGTCGTCCGGGACGAGCGCGTTATCGATCTCGAGCTCGAATTTATTAACCTTGTACTCGTCGCCGCCGCCCGGAGGTCCCGAGGCTACCGTCTCGGCCCGAAAAACCAAGTCGGTCATACGGACTCGCGTCTCGAGGCCGGTCGTCGAGATCGCCGGAAAGGCCGTGGCGTTGCGGTCGACATCCCGGCATTCCCAATCGATATTAAGGTTAACGACCCCGCCCGCCTCGCCGGTTATAACGAGCTTTTGAATTTTGGCCGCTCCGATCCGCCAGCGTGAGACTTGTTTTTCAAACTCGAGCCAAAGCCATTTATTTAGGTTGTCGGCTGAAAACGTGTAGACGCCGCCAGCAACCGCGCCGAAAGCCGCCTCGAGGATTAGGCCAAAATTGTTATAGTCCAAATGATGAGAGGTCGGGCCCTGCAACGCCTGTACGCCTTGGTCGTGCGGTTTCATTCCGGCCCCGCCGTCTAGGGAGTTATTTTCGATATAGGTATAGGCTTGTGTAATCCCCTCCGTTACATAGGGGATTTGAGTATCGACGGCGGCGTATGCGGCGGCCCAAGAGCCAACGGATTTAACTCCCATTTTTGATAATATTCCTGTCGCGTCGGCCATGTTATAACGCCTCCTATGGAGTTATCGATTGATAAGAAACCTCGGCCCGTATATCGAGTCGAGAGACTCCGACCGGATGCACCGGAACGAAATCAAAGCCTAAAGAGTGCAAGGCGATTTGCGTATAGTCGACCGTGTCGATATGGATTTGCGACGCCCCAAGCGCCGTAAATCCCGAGTCTTTTTGCAATGCCATTACGACCTCCTCGGCCTCGTCGACCGAGTCGGCCTTGGCGAGATCGACCTCGTCGTTAGACTCGACGAAAATTATTAGAGACGCCATAAAATCGGTCTCATGGTCGAGATTGGTCTCCCCGACTATAGTTTCGTTTTTTAGCGCAAGATACCAAGCCGGATAATCCGGAGGAGCGACGACAGGAGACCGCATACCGCCCGAGGCGAAATATTTCCGCTCTCTAAGTTTTTCCTCGATTAGAACGAGAATCTTTCGGCGCCAACCGCCCTCGAATGGCATAGGATTAACCCGATTTCCAAGGGACGCCGCTCTTTTTGGCGGCCTCCCTCATTAGCTGTACGGTGCGGAGTTTCATTTTCGCAACCGTCGCGACGTTAGAGAGATCGAAAAACGACCGTTTCGGGACGACCGTCCCAAACTCGTGTCCGTGAGCCTTGGCGGCTTGCTCCCTGTCCGGAAAGAATAGAATCGCCATAGCCGAGCCTTGGGTCGCGATTGCGATATTTCCGAGCATTTCGTTTGATACTGATAATTGAGGCGACGAGGGACGCCCAATACCGGCTTTATATTGCCCGTAGCCGGCGGAATAGGATCGCCCCTTAGGCGTTGGCTCTCCCCCGCTCGGACTCGGATATCCCGGAGGTCGCTTTTCTGTCGGAGCCCAATATGGTTTATCGCTATATGGCGTAAAGGGCGCGTCGTTAGCGTCGAGTCCTTGGAGCGTGCGGTTTGTAATAATCGCCTTTCCAAGCCCGGCGAGTTGAGCCGCGATTTTCAGACGGTTCCCGCCCTTCGGGAGCCCTCGGCCAAACCGGCCAAGAGACGGCCGGGCCGACCTTACGATTCTCGTTCTAACGCCGGCCGGCATTATCCCCCAAGCCGGATCGTCGCCCCGGTCGGCGTGTTATATTTTTCGGAGTCCTCGATCGTTCCGCTCTCGTCGGTATCGATATTTATTAGCTGTAAGGCTCTACCGAGCTCGTCCTCGTACATTTGATAATATTGCCGGGCCTTTGTGTCGTAGAAGTCTCCCGGGGCTTTCATTTTGTCACTTGCGATTAAATGGAACGTAAGATATACCGCCGCTATCTTGAGCTCCTCCGGGTTAGCGATAAGGTCTCGGACGTCGTCGACCGTTGTAGCCTCGGCTGTAGCGATCGACTTGAGCGTTATCTTTAGGCGGTTCCCGATTAGCTCTTTCGCCTTTGCCCGCCAAATCGAAGCGTCACCCTCCCTCGAGACCCATCGGACGGAATTAGTCTCGACCTCGAAAAGGTCGCCGTCGACGCATAGCTCGATTGCAGACCAGTCTATCGGAGCGGCCATGCCCTAGCCTTTCTTATGTGGAGCCGTTGCGCCGGACGTCTCGGCCGGCTTGTCCTTTGTCTTGGCTTTGGATTTAGCCTTGGGCTTGGCTTTTGGTTTTTCGATATGCTCGCCGCGAAACATCTTGCGGCTATACGCCATCGCCTCGGCCGGCGTGCATGGCGTAGCAATCGCTCCGGCGTCTTTCCAGTATTTAAGGACGCCCGCAAAAGCCTCCTCGCCGTGGCTTATAAACTCAAAATCATCCGTCCCTTGGACATTCCGACAAAGGTCGAAACGAGCCGAGGCGAGGGCCAACATACTCCAAACGCCGTGGCCGCGATTCCATTCGACCAAGCGATTAACCCCGCTCATTGTGGAGCCCGGGATAACCAAAATGTAAGCCTCTTGCTTTTTCGCCATTCCTTGCTCCTCGGTAAAAGAGAGAGTCGCGGCGGACCCGAGTCCCAATATTTCGGGCCCGCCGCTTCCCTTACTACCAGCTAGACGCTAAACTAGGCGTCCCTGTCGGCTCCCGGGCCGCTCGGGCCGCGTAGGAACCCGGCATGTATAACGCCGGAGCCCGCCGCAAGGGCGGCCGTCCCGACGATAACCGCAAGGCGCGTATAGCGCCGGTGTACGGCCGGCATCGGGATTGCAACATTCGCCGGGTCGTAGCCGTCGGTCCCGTCCGTATCGACGACCGCGGTCGTAACGATAGGGAGCCAAGAGCCGGAGCCGTCGGGCGAATCCTCGATCATAAACGAGATCGTCGAGGTCGCGCCTCCGACGATTCCCGGCCATTGTACTTGGCAAAAGCCGGGGTCCCTCTCGTCGTCGTCGGCAGCGCCGTGGTCGAATGCGCTAGAGTCATGCGTCGACGCCGTCCAAGACGCCGTCGCAATGGCGTCAAAATAGGCCGAGGCCGTATCGAGAGCTCGTCTCGATCCAACATGGGTTGTAGGCATTTAAAAGCCTCCTCTTTTTTCTGTGTAAGTCTCCCGGGAGGTATTTAGCCTCCCGGGAGAAACGGCCAATTTACGGCGTTAACGCCGTTTTACGGCATTACTTCGGTATCGATCATCGCGTCGGAAACGTAAATCGGTACGCCTCCAAAGCTCTCGACCGTGTTACCTAGCGCGTCGACGGTCATCGGAATAGATGCCCCGAAATTCGTTAGGTAGTCATTTTCGAGTTGCAATCTCGACCGCTTGGTCATCATGTAAAGCGACGGCTGTCCGACGATCTTGTCGCGTAGTGACGCCATGAGCGTTCGGGTTAGCGTTTGGGTCGCCGGCGCCAAGTCTTTCAACCAAGCGATTGAGGAGCCGTTAAAGATCCCCATTCCGGCCACATGCTCGACCCTCGTCCGGAAATACGGACCCGAGGAAATTTCGCCGAGGTCGATAACCTCGAGCGGCATAACCTGCAAGCCCTCGGCGTAGCCGTCCCCGAGTCGGATCGCAAATACGCTCGAGCCGGTCGAGGCGCCCGTCCCCAAGGCGTCGACCGTTTGTCCTGTCGTAACTCGCGCCTCGATACCGTCGAAACCTTTAACATCGTCAAAGGCCGTACCGGCTCTCGAAAGAGGCGAGTTACCGTAAAGCATAGTTTGGACAAACTTTACGGCCATATTCTTAGCGAATTGGCTGTCGCGAGTCGTCCGCTCGCCCTTGCCGTATGCGTTAACGAGGACTCGATCGGTGTCGCTCTCGCCGCCGTATGGCTTGAGCGTCTCGACGAGCCTGTTAACGACGCCGGTCGTTTGGGAATATGCTTCGTTAAGATTACGAAAAGCGACGCCGGGAAGCGACGCCTCTTGGTTGTAGGAGTAGGCTAGACCATTAACAGACCGAAACGGGATTAAACCCATTATCGGCTCCTCGGAGTAGAGCGTTTGGATAAGCCCTCTCCGGTGCGGATCGTCGACGGTTTTCGCATACTCGGCGTGAGTATATCCGGCCATACTATCGGCTCCTCTCGAGGTTGAGCGAAACCGACTTTATCGACGAGCGGTCTTATTCGGAATAGTGGGCGTGTATAAGCTCGAGATCGGACATACCGTCCATTTGCTCTCTTGTTAGCTTGCCCTTACCCTGTCGACCCGGAGAGCTTCTCCGAGCGTTGGGAGGTCCGGACGGATCTTTAGGCGGACCCTCGTCCGCCGAGTCGCCGCCGTTGCTTTCAAGTAAGCCGAGCTCGGAATATTCGCGAAACTTCTCCCCGTTCGATAGGAGCTCGTCGAGTGTTAGCTCGCCGTCCTCGTCTGCCGGAGCCTTAAATCTTCCTATTAGCTCCTCGGGGATCGTTTTCACATTCGACGCCCAACGGTCCGATTCGGCCTTTATGAGCTTGTTATAGCTCGGCTCGAGCTCGTCCAGTCGGTTTCGTAGCTTGGTTGCGTTCCGCTCGTGTACGGAGTCCCCCGCCGAAGTCGTTTCCTCGAGCTCCGCGACCTTTTTTTCTAGGTCGTTTTTCGTCGCCCGAAGTTTTTTGAGATCGGAATAGACTCCGTTTAGATCGGCGGTCGCTACGATTTGCCTGTCTTTCCCGAGGAGCTCCTCGAGGTCGAGCTCGATAACGTCAAGCCCCTTCTGGATAGCCTCCAGTACGTCGGCGTCTAGATCCGCCCCTTTTTCCTTTAAAAGGGCGAGGATCTTTTTCGTCGAATTTCTCGGCATACTTGCCACCTTCCGGTTTTGTGAGTTTTACCTATGCTGTAAATATAAAGGCCCTTACAAATTAGATTGTCAAGCCCGTACCTTATTCGTCCTCGGGCTCCTCCTCCTCGAGGATCGTTACCGCGTCGTCGACGTCCTCGCCTTGCTCGAGAAAGCGGTCGTCTCTTGGGTCTTTTCCCATTGCTTTTAAATCTCCTCTAGGTCGATACGCCAAGTCTCTCTCTCAAATAGCCAAGATTTTTCTTTCCCCGTTACCCTGTAACGGGCCCCTTTCCGGAGCAAAACCTCGGCCTCGTCCGTTTGGCCGGCGACGTTAGTTATGTCGATACCGCTCTTATTCTTTATGCGAAATATTAAGTTATTCCCGGAGCTCCGAGCAAACCCCTCGACTTGTAGCGGATTTTTAGAGGAGCTCGATAGGGCGTTCCAAGATATCTCTTTAGCGTTCAAAAACCTTTGATATGTCCCATCGGGGAGGTTATACATACCTCGCCAAACTGTCCCCTTGTACGGCTTGGCCCGGTTTAGGGCGGCCTCGATAGCCTCGGTTAAACGGCGATAATAGTTTGGACCTCGTCCGGGCGACGACGCCCAAGCGGAAAAAGCGTCCGAATTGAGGTATTGATATTTTCGTATTCCCGGGTAAGCCGTACTTTTCCAAGAGTTAAAAGCGCCGCTTTCCTCGTTTGATATACTCCGGAGCCATGCCTTTTCGCCGAGTAGGCTCGGGGTCGGCGGCTTGTCCTCGGCCTTGGGACGGTTACGTCGAGGAGCTTTTTTCGTCGCCTCTTTCTCGAGCTCGGTCTCGGCGCCCGGCTGTCGTAGCTCGTTAAAGACGTCGCTCGGGACCGGCGTCCAAGTATGCCGGCAGTTAAACCCGCCGCCGTCGCTCATTACGTCGCCTGTCTGCCCGTTGTCGAGCTCCTCGATTTCGAGCCTCGTATGTGTCGTCCCGACTATACTTTGGCAAAACGGCCGAGTTTTGTTATCGATCGGCCCCACATAAAGAAAGGTCTCAATCCCAAGCTCGGCGGTTTTTTGTGCGATAACCTCTCGAGCGTAACGGAGGTTTGCCGTCCTCGCATAGGTCCCGGCGTGCCATTCGTACAAGCCCCGCCGCTTGCCCCAAGGATAGCTCCCCGTTATTACGCCCTTAATATCTGCCAAGGCCCCGGCTGGAGTCCGGCCGATAATAACCGAGTCGAGGAGCGATTGATTTAGCCGGAGCATAGCTTGGCGATTGAGGCCCTCGAAAAAGGCGAAGTCCCGACTCCGGAGGATATCGATAACCTCCCTCGGGATAAAAGAGAGCTCTTTCGGTACGCGTCCGGCCCGTAGCACCTTCTCAGCAAGGCTACCGAGCCGCGGGTAACGGTCTAGGTAACTACGGACCGACTTCGCGAATCGGGCTTGCTGTACCTCGTTCGAGGCTATGTTTTCAAAATGCCATGCAAGGCGAGCCTGTAGGTTGGTGTCTCCAAATCGAGGAGCCTCGGATAGGAGGGAGGCGATACGCTCAAAAGCCTTGGACTCGTGACGCTTCATACCGGCGAGGATAGAGTCGGTCGCCCGGCCGGCCTCGGCGACAATCTCGGAATTAGCCGCGGTTAGAGACTGTATTAGGAGCTTGGTCTCGCCCGATATCGCCATTTATTAGGCGTCCTTTTCCTTGTCGTCGTCTTTCTCCTCGTCGTCCTTATCCTCGTCCGCCTCGTCGGATCCAAAGGCCGGAGGGAGCCCGAGGGACATAAAAGCCTTTTCCTTTACCTGCCGGTTTTCGTCGGCGACTAGGAGCGCCCTCTCGAGAGCCTCTTTACGATCGAGTCCGTATTTTTCGACATACCAGTCGACTATCGAGGCGAGGTTAGACGCTACCTCGAGGGAGAATCGGGTCGCCTCCTCGGTTGGGGATTCGGGGACCTTGGGAGAAGGAAACTCGACTAATACCGTAACGCCGTCGGGGATCGTGCTTCCGGTTTGCCATGTGTTCCAGACAAGGCGAGACTTCTCGAATAGATCGGCCTCGATCGCTTGAAATTTCGGGATAGCCTCCTCCCTCTCCTCCATAAGCTCGATATTGTCCATAAACTTAGAAAATCCCGAGATCGCCTTTTCGTCGATCGCCCAAGAGCTCGGCGGCATGCCATAGGTCCCTCCGGTTTGAGATAAAAACCAGTTTAGAAATTCTCGGACCTCGTCGAGCTTGGGCTCCGGAGCGGCAAACTTTACATTTGGCTCGACGTCGTCTTTCGAGACCTTGTTAGCGATTAGCGGCTTTCTAACGCCGGCGACGACCGTCGCGCCGGCCTCGACGTTAAAGTTAGTTATGAGCGGCCAACCGTGAGCCTGTAGTTTCATAGTCTCCCAAATGATTCCGAGCTCGACGTTAAGGGCCTCGACGGCCTCGACCACATCGACCCCAAACTCACCCCAATAGTCGGTCGACTCGACCTTTCTAACCGTAACTATCGGGATCATAGGCTCGCCCTCGAGGTCGGCATAGGGATTGCCGGCGTTGTTGAGAGAAAGCCCCGTTACAACCCCTGTCGTCGATATAAAGGCGTGGAGCTCCGGCGTCCAGTAAACCCAACCGTCGATCTCGTCCAGTGTGTCGGGATCCGTAACCTTGAGCTTGTAGGAAAGTTTTTCAAAGGCGAGATAATCCTCGGGGTCGGCGACGACGGCAACCGTCGGGCGTAAATGTATATCGTAATCAATTCGCTCTTTCCTCATAACCGCCTCGACGTGGACGGTGTTTAGGAGCGTTGCGTAACGATCGATCTCGAGCATTTTGCGATTTAAGTCGACCCGCTCGAGCATAAGCTCGATATTTGCGAGGACGGCGTCCGGCGCATCGGCGCCGCTATCCAAAACATAGCGCCGAGAGGGAGGATCCGAGTAAGTAGTCGCAAGGCGGCGGATCGTCCTTGGGACCGCGTTAATAACCGGAAAAGACCATTCGTCGACCGATTCGACCGTCTTGAGGGCGGCCGTCTTTATGTGGTCCTTGACGAGCTCCCGGCTCCGGAGGTAATAGTCGACAAGCCGTTGGGCGGCGACTTGGGCGTCGCTCTCGGCGTCCTGTCGGGCTTTGATAAGGCTCGCGAGCGTTGCTCCCTCGCTCGACGAGATCGTTTGGGCGAAAATATCTCTAATCGCATCGGCCACCGTCTAACCTCCTCATTTTGGCGAGTTTAGCCTCGCATTTTACGCAAATTGCGTGTTTCAAGTCCGGCGATAACCGTCGCCTTTTCTCGTTTATTTCGCTATCACATAGCGCCGTTGCGACCCCAAATATCGGATATAAATAATGCCTCAGCCGGGACTTGGTCCTCTTGGTCATAGCTTGCCCGTCGAGCATGACATACCATCCGGGACGTAACCGAGTCAATTCCGTACCGCACGAGGATCGAGGCGTAACCATATCTTAGAATAGGCCAAGGATCTTTTTCCTTTTCTCGATTATAAGAGTATCGATCCGGGTAAACGTATCGACCGACGAGAGCCGCCGGATCTCGTCGAGCTCTTTCTCGATCGCGCCGAGAGAGTCCAGAATCGCCCCAACGGCGACCCCTTGTCCTTGCTGGACGCCCTCGATTTGCATTTGGACGGCTTGGAGCCGGAGCTCCATACGCTCGATCCCCGCCGCCGTCCCATGCTCGGCCGAAAAGGCAAGAGCGTCTAAGAGGCCCTCTTGGCTCTCGACCTTACCCCGGATTAGCTCGAGCGTTTTGGCTTTTTCGGTATCGAGGACGCTCTCGACCCGTTGGTCGGATTCGTATTTATTTGCAAGACCTGTTATGGCCTCCTCGAGGATCGCCCGCGACTCTTGGGCTTGGTCCTCGCTCTCGCCCGCCCTTTCCATAGCGAAGTAAATTCCGGCGCCCAAGATCCCGCCGACGACGACGATAAAAAACCCGTAAAGCTCGAGCCGCTCTCTTATCCCTGTTAGTTTCATCCGACGAGCGTCCTTTTTTTAACCGGCCTAGTAGAGAGCGGCACCGCCGCCTTATCCTCCTCGTGGGTTATCTTGATCTCGACTCCCATTTCCTCGAGATACGGAGGGATTTTAGCTTTACTCGAGTCGACCGGGAGCGTCGTAATTCCATGCAACCACATAACGGCTTGTTCGAGCCCTCGCCTCGTCCTCGCCTCGATCTTTAGCTTATACATTGAAACCCCTTTCTCCTCTTTTTGCGGACCGACTTAGGGCTCCGGAGGTCGAGCCTCACAAGCCCCATAGCTCCCCGAATTAGGAGCCTTTTCGAGCCACATATAACGCAACCGTCGGCGCGTAGCTTCTCGAGAGTCTCGGCCCTCCATGCGCTACGCCCGTCCGGTGTCTTGATTTGTTTACAATGGCGGTTGTCGCACTGATAAGCGACTTGTGTCGGGGATCCGCTCATATGTTAACCTTGCCGCCATAAGCCGGA
>Ga0255048_10001824_pt1 | contig 14223 bp, 3 predicted proteins | sample JV7_2_2_MG_FD_183619 | JGI IMG/M metagenome (GOLD analysis project Ga0255048, IMG submission 183619) | Seawater microbial communities from Jervis Inlet, British Columbia, Canada - JV7_2_2 | ecosystem: Environmental > Aquatic > Marine > Inlet | place: Canada: British Columbia | collected 2016-10-06
AGGTAGAGCGGATCAAGAAGCTCAAGAAGCATATGATCAAAGAGAAGCTGAAAATAATAAAGCAGCAATGTTACAAGCAGAATCAGAATTAGATGCAGATCTTGCTAGTCAACAATACGGTGGTTATGCTATGTATGAAAATGGTGGTAATCCCCCATCTAAGTGGGATTTATTTATGCAAGGTCTAGGGGCAGTAACTTCAGGTGGTGCAACAACAGCAATGACTCCAACCGTTAATGCTAAACATACAGGAAACATGGTTTATGATTATCCTGAATCTTTAAACAGTTCCCGCAGAAATATAAATGAGTGGGCTATGGATAATCAAGGTGCTGTTGTACCCGCTGCAAGAATGTTTACTAATAATACATGGACACCTGGTCGTGGTCGAATTCTTAAAGATGCTGCTGTCGCTGCTGTTGCTAACCGACAATACGGAGGCGACACTACGTACCAAGAAGGTTGGGAGGGTGAAATGACAGAAGATGAATTACAAGAATTTATCAATGGTGGAGGACAAGTAGAATTTATTTAAAATTAACAAGCATGAAGGTTAGAATAACTAAAGTACCTAGTAAGAAGCATGGTGGAACAAACGGTAGTGCTACACAAATGCATAGCGGTCCTCAAACTCCTCCTACAGATGCTATGGCCGATCCACGTACTGGAAAGTTTCATGGTGGAAATACTCCTGAGATTAAGATTAACAGAACGCTTAAACCTACATCTAGAGAAAATGCCACCTTAGAGGCAGAGTTAGGAGAAACAGTTGTAACAAATTTACAAGGAGATGGTATACCTGAATTCTATAAGATTGGTGGTAAACCTCACTCTCGTGGTGGTACTCCGTTAAATTTACCAAAAAGTTCTTTTATCTTTTCTAAGGATAAGAAACTTAAAATTAAAGATCAAGATGTATTAGATATGTTTGGTAAAAAAGGTAAAGCCGCTAAGAAAGGTTATACTCCAGCAGACTTATCTAAAGAATTTGATATCAATACTTATAGAGAAATACTAGCTAATCCTTTTTCAGATAAGCTTCAAAGAGAAACTGCTGAAATGATGATAAAAAATTATAACTTAAAGTTAGGTTCATTAGCCTTAGTACAAGAATCAATGAAAGGTTTTGATTCTGGTATACCTGAAATAGCTCAAGCTTATATGGAATCTGTTGGTATAGCTCCCGATGAACTTATATTATCAGAGCCTCCTGCTAAAGAACAGTTACAACAGTTTAAAGGTGGTGGTACGTATAAAGGTAAATCTTCTTCTAAAAGAGTACGTATAATAAAAGCTTTACCTAAAGCTCAATATGGTATACCTAAATTTGAACCAGGTGGAGCTACTGGTAAACAGGCTCCTAAAGTATCTGGTAAACCTACAGCTAAACAAAATATACCTAAAGATGCATGGCTATGGGATGAGAATGCAGAAGGATATGACCCAAGTAAAGTTAAGGAAGGACACTACGTTTTAAAAGATGGTAGATATCGTAAGGTAACAGGTTATAAAAAACGTGAATACCAAGGTGATTTTAAAGATGATAAACTAGGTAAATGGAATGACTCCTATGGATTACTTGTAGATAAATTTGAAGGTAACACAGAACTAATGGCTGCTATGTATGATAAGTATATAGCCACTTTAAATAATACTAAACCTGGAAGAAACTTAACTCAAGAACAAATAGATGCTGCTAAAGAGTTAACAGTAGAAGAAGTATGGGATAATTTTACATATAAGCAACGTTCTAATTTTGCTGTACAAACACAAATAGGTGATCTTAGTAAAGCAGATGAAAAAGATTTGTGGGATCATAATAAACAATTCGCTAAAGATGCTGCAGAAAAAGCAGGATTTCCTGCATTAGATACAGAACTTATTGCTGCTTTTCAAGCAGCTTATATTGGTATGAATGAGCTTTCAAACGATCCTAAATGGAAAAATGAAATGAGCGATTTCAAACTGATACAAACAGGTAAAGGTGATGAACAAATATCTGGTACAGGTGATGGTACAATTTCACAAGTAGATGGGTACGATGGTAATACAACATCCGGAGAAGTTATGGTTGCAAGAGATTCTGAAATGATAACAGAAGATGTAGCAGACATTAAAGAAGATGCACCTAAAGTTACTGACCACTTAGGACAATTAAATGAAGTTAATAGACCTGGTTATTGGACTGAAGATAATATGAATGTAAGTAGGGATTTAGCTAACCTTATGTCTGTTAAGAAGTATAGACCGTGGCAAGGTACACCAGCTTTTGGAACTGCCGATCCAAACTTTGTAGATTTTAGAGGTGCTGCAAACAGGCTAGCTGCCCAAACAGCAGGACTTGCTAAAGGAGCTTCTAACTTTGATCCAGGTACATACGGTACTCTTGCTAATAACATGCAGGGACAGATGGCTAATAATGTTTTAAAGTTACAAGAACAAGAAATGGCTAAAAATGTAGATACAGCTAATAGATTTGAATTAGCTAATACTGCAGCTATTAATGCTTATAATCTACAAAAAGCTCAACGAGATACTAAGCTTTGGGATAAGAACGCAATCATGAATCAACAGTTTGATAATTCTAAAATGGCTCTTAGAAACAACTTATTTAATAGTGCAAGAGATAGACATACTAATAGAGGTAAGACTGATAGCTTGAACTTAATGGCTGATGAATACTACATAGATCCTACTACTGGTTTCAAACATAAGAAACCTGGATTTATTCCGATTGACCCTGCTAAGCAAAATACAGCTCTTTCAGATAGAGCTAGAACTATAATGGATCAAAGTGCAGGAATGGATTATAGTACAGCAATGGAGTGGGCTAAAGCTGATGCTGGTATAACCGGTAAGAAAGCAACCGATCCTTATGGGAATTATCCAGGAGCAAGACCAGCACCTGTGAATAATTACTATGGTTATCCTCCTTCAAGAAAAAAAGGGAGAACAACATAAACATATGAGGTTTGGTAAACTTATATTATTTTTGACAAAGTAAAAGAAAAAACATGGCTACTTATTTACAAGGCGTAACAGATTATATTCCACAAGTGCAACCATTTGCACCTGACTTTAATTTCTACGCAAAGTCTTTACAGTTTAGCCAAGGAAAGGCGGATGCTGCTAGAAAACAATTGAGTAATATATATGGTTCTTTATTGAACTCTCCGCTTACAAGAGAAGATAATAGTGAAGCAAGAGAAAAATTCTTTAAGACTATAGACCAAGACATTCAAAGAATGGCTGGTATGGATTTATCATTACAACAAAATGTAATAGCTGCTAAAGGAGTGTTTAATCAAATGCTTGATAACAAAGGTATCGTTAAAGATATGGTTTGGACTAAACAATGGCAGGGACAACAGAAGAAATCACAAAGTTTTAAGAACTGTGTAGATCCAGAGAAATGCGGTGGAGCATGGTGGGAAGGTGGTGATCAAGCATTGCAGTTTAACAAAATGGAATTCATGAATGCTTCTGCAGAAGATGCAATGGGTATAGGTGTTCAAAGTTACGTGCCTTACCAAGATGTAACTAAGAGAGCGTTAGAAATGGCAAAAGAGGCCGATCTAAATGTAACTATCGATCAGGTTACCGGTCAATGGATTACTACTACTAAAAATGGACCACAACTTATAGGAAAACAATTACAAGATCTTTTTATGGGGTCTATAGGTAAAGACCCAAAAGTTCAAGAATATTATAAGACCAAAGCTTCTAACCAAAGAAAAGGTTTTATGTATAGTAACGAAGAACAATATGGTTCATTAGAAGCTGCAGAACAAGCATATCTGCAAAAACTAACACCTGCTTTGGAAACTTATTATGGAAAAAAGACACCCGAGCTAAAAGATGCAGTTGAACAAAATGAAAAGATAAAAGAAAAAATAAATACAGCTGCTGCAGATGCCATGCCTGATCAAAAAACAGAGATGGAAAGATTAGCAGCAGAGTTTACTACTAGAGGTGACTTACTTAATTCCTCTTTAGAAGAGTCTGAAATTATTCAAGGAGAAATAGAAGTAGCTAAACGTAATCAAAAATATACAGGAAGACAAGCTGATGCTATGATTGCTGGAATGGATCTGCATAATGAGATAGGGAAGGCCGCTGAAGTAATGTCATATAGAAATTACGAACAAACAGTAGCTGTAAATCCTTACGGAATGGAAGCGGTTCAACAAAGAAATCGAATAATGTTTGAAGGACTCAAACAAAAAAATCGATTAGAGTTAGAACACTATAAAGCACAATTAGAAGGTGAAGCTGAAGTAGCTGCTACAAGAGGTGGTGCTGATGCAAATGTTCCTGAAACAATAAAAGATGTAATGGGTGCTTCTTTTGTAGGTGATTTAGATCCTGATAGTGAAGAGTTTAAAGCAAGAGTATTAGAAGCATATGAACAAGATCGTGAAGTAACAAGAAACGGAATAAGTGGTAGTGAATTAAATATTATTGAACAAACTTTAGATCGCGTTATAGGTTCGGCAGAGAATGGTGATGCTATGGCGAAACAAGATTATATTAATATTTTTAATGCTTATGCTGGTGCTACACAAGAAAATACAGAAGATGTAGCTTATCAAGAAGAAGGTGCTATTAAAACATATACAAACAAAGTTGCTGATCAAAGATTGTCTGCCATAAAAGCTCAAGTAGATGCAGCTACAACAGTAGATGAAAAATATGCTATAGCTAAACAATACAAAACTAATTGGAAGAAAAGACTTCGTGGTGCTCAAGTAGATTATTTTTATGAAAAAAGTATTCTACCAATGATTGAAAGAGGTAAAGGTAATGATGTATTACGTGACTATTTAAAACCTGTTTGGGAAAATAATTTACAGGCTAGAACAGCTATTGCAACTAAAAAGAAAGGTTTAGAATTATATGATAAATTTAATATTGAAGCATATGAACAAGTTATGGGAGCGGTTAATGCATCAAGTGAGTATAGTAAATTAGATAAAGATATCTTAAAATCTTACATAGATGATAAAGGTTATGTTGTTAAAGAAGATGTTTTTATTGCTAATATGATGAGTCGAGGTCATTCAGAAGGTAAGGCAAGAGGGTTATATAGAGGTAAAGTTGAAGATCCTACAGGACCAAATTGGATAAGACGGATGTATAATCTTGCTACTCAAGATTACGATGAATACGTGGCGTTGCGTGTACAAGCAGCGCAGGCTGAACAAAAAGGTGCTCATCAAATGTGGGTTGAATCTTTTACAAAACATGCTAAACCTTCAGGTGACCAAGCTTGGTTAGGAATGACTGGTGCTGGTGATGGTGCAGCAATGGGTCAACGTTTTAATCGTGTAGATCCTTCTGAATATAGAAGTTTAGCTACACAATCAGTAGTAAGTGCTCTTAAAGATGGTAGAGATGAAGATGTCATATTTAGTAGTGGTGATTTTAAAAATGCAATACCTGAAGCGGATGTGCCAGAAGTAAGAAAGATAGGAAATCAATTATTAATTGATATGAGCACCATGACTAAAGAAACTAATACAAGCAGACCTATTTTAACAGCTACATCTATTAATGTAGCTGGAAGCGATAATAATTATATGGCTGTTAATATAAAAATGAGCGAAAAGTATAGAAAAATATATGGTCAAGAAAAAGGAATATATAATGATGCAAAATTAACGGATGAAGGTTTTACAATGTATATACCTAAAGCAAAAGCTCAAAATTTATTTTATCAAGGTACACAAAATACAGTATATGAACAAGCTATGCAGTGGCAAGGTAAAATAGATTTAGATTCATACCCAAGATATTTTAAAAATGCAAAACTAGAAAGTAGTAAAGAAACAGGAATGTATAAATGGAGCGGTTCTGCTAAAGTAACAAAGCAAGACGGTACTGCTGATTGGGATTATTTTCAAATAGATATACCTTATGGTAAAGATCTTAATACTACATTAGATATCATAAATCATAAAATGATACAATTAGTTGAAAAAAATCAAATAGGTGAAGAGCAGTTTAAAATAATGAGAAAACAAATAGAAGCACAAAATGCATAAAAGATGGCTGAAGAAAATTTCGATACACCTATAGGAGACTTAGATTCTTTTAATGCAAAAGATTTTGAACCGCAACCATTACCAGAACCACCAGTAAATTTAAAATTAGAAGCTTACTTGGATGATATGGGTTATAATGATCAACCCGGATCTGGAGGCATTGTTCCTGAAATTGTACCTGGAAGTCCCGAAGACATACGTAATGATTTATACGATATGCAAACGGGTGGTTTAGATTTAACAGATGATCCGTTTAAAATGGGTAAAACTGTTATGGGTGATTTTCGAGATTACCATAATCAAAATCAATTCTATGAGCGTTATGCAACTCATAGTGAGTTTGAAAACTTAGGGTTTAGTCCTTTTAGAGATAATGAAACTCTATATAATGAAAACTCTAATTTCTTTGAAGAAATGGGAAGAACCATTCCTGAATGGGGTTCTATGATAAGTCTTGGTTTTGCTGATGCAGCAGGTTGGAGTACAGGTACAGATAGAGAGAATGCTGAAGCAATGGAACGTTCTATGGCCATAGCGTCATCTTCTAAAGGAGGTTTTACAGGATTTACAAATAACTTATTCTTGAACTCAGGTTATACTGTAGGTATCATGGGAGAATTAGCTTTAGAAGAAATAGCACTAATTGCTGTAGAAGCTGGTCTTGGTATAGGTACAGTAGGTTCAGGTGGTGCAGCAGCACCAGCGTTAGCTGCGAATACTGCACTAATGGGTGCAAGAGCAACAAGAGCTTTTGGTAAAATAGGTAAAGCATGGAAAGCTGCTTATAAAATGAATAAGCAGCTGCATAATTTACAAGATATAAATAAAGCTAGATCTTTCTGGCAAAAAACAGGAAGAGGTGCAAAAAATTTACTTAATCCTTTTGAAAATACTACAGATTTTCTTCGCAGCAAAGAAAAATTAAACCATCTTCAGAATTGGAAAAAAACATACAAAGGTTTTGCCGAGTTCTATAAAGATGCTAGGAATATGCGTTTAGCTTTTGGTGAAGGTGGTCTTGAAGGAGGTATGGTTCAAAATCAAATGGAGCGTGAACTTCTTGCTGATTTTAAAGCTGAACATGGTCGAGGGCCTAATGAAGCAGAAGGTCTTGAGATTCAACAAACCGCTGCTCAAGCAGGTCTTACAACAACATATATAAATGCCCCAGTTATTATGTTGTCTAATAAATTAGTTATAGGAGGGATCACTGGACGAGGTAGATTTAAAAACCTTTATGCAGATGTTATTGAGACAGGACTTGATGGAAAAATAATATTTAAACCTGGAGTTAAAGGTGCTAAAGCATATAGTAAATTACCTAAAGGTTTAAAAGGTAAATGGGAATATATAAAGAGTCCGCGTATGTGGGCAGGAGGTTTAAAAAAATATGGTAAAGCTAATGTTGCTGAAGGTCTTCAAGAAACATTTCAAGAAACCATAACTTCTGCTTCAGAAGAGTATTATACTTCTAAGTTTTTAGGAGATCCTGTACGAGGTGGATATATGAGTTCATTACTTAATGGTCTTAATAAGCAAATAAGTCCTCAAGGTTTAGAAACGTTCATGTCAGGATTTTTAATGGGTGGTATGGTTTCTCCTATTGCTACTGCAGTAGGAAATGTAACTCAAGCTGTTGGTGGGAATACAGCAGGAATATCTGATTCACGCGCGGGTAAAGTCGGTACAGCTATAAAGAACCGATATGTAAAAAAATTCCAAGGTGATGATGCTTATAATAAAAGAGTAAAAGAACAAGAAGATACACAAGAAAAAAGGAAGAAAAAGTTAGACGAGGATATAGAAATGCTAAATGACTTTTATGAAGATCCTACACAGTATTTTTCTCCAGATTTAGAAAATTTAGTAGACCAGAAAGCCTATAAGCAAGCTATGGATGTGGCTGAAAAAACTGGTAATAAGAGGATGTTTCATGACATGAAAGATGCTGCCTCAACTAAGCATATAACTACGGCATTAAAATATGGTCGTCTTGATGGTTTTGTATCAAGACTAGAAGGGATGAAACAATTCACCCCAGAAGAATTTAAAGATGTTGATACTCAACTATCTCAAGAAGATTATCATACTAAAATTGATAATGCTATAAGCCGTGCTAAACAAGTGCAAAGATCTTGGGATATGGCTTCAGAAAAATTTCCTAATCCTTTTAATCCTCATAAGTTTAGACCTGGTACTGAGATGTATATGCAAGAAGCTACTAACCAAATAGCTTGGGATAATAGCATTGAGGAAATGGTTTTCAACCAACAAACTTTTAATAGAACTTTAGAAAGACAAAAATCTATTCTTGAAGCAGCAAAAAATACAGCTGGTGTAAAGAATATGTCTACTACAGATTTAAATGTGTTGTTTACAGAAGATGATGTCATGCAAGAGATTGCACTCTTAAAAACAGAATTGCAAGGTGATGCAAAGATAGCAGGGCTTGAGCAGGCTGAAGCTTTAACAGAGCCTATGAAAAAAATGGTGGCTCAAAAGAAAGCTAAACTTAAAGCTCTTGAAAAATATGATAAAGCTCTTAAAGCTTTAGAAGATGATAAAGGACTTGAAAAAGAAGATAAAGACCCTAAAACGATAGCAGCTTTACGTAAAGCATATAAAAATTACATGCAAGTGATGGCTAAACAAAGCGGTGATTATTTAAATAATAATGATCTTGATAAATCTTTTGATGCTTTAGTTGATTACTACACAATGAATGATAGAACAGCTAGTGCTAATACGGCTGTTAATTTAATGTTAGACCCTTTGAATTTTAAAAATTCAGTTGAAAGGAAAGCCAAGTTAATGGATGTACTTAAAGCTAATAGGGAGGTTGAGATAAGAAAGTCATTAGAGGAATACAGAAAGCTCAAGGATCAGAATCAAATGCTTAACGATCTTTATGATAAAGGAATGTTCTTTGACCCTAAAGAACTTGAAGCTCTTCAGAAAGAAGGTAGAATGCCTAAGAATTTTTATTATGTTGAGACTACTAAGGAACATAAGACTGGTGAAGTTGTTAAAACATCTGCTGATTATGCAGTAGCTATAGGTATTGTAACAAAGGCTATGAAAAAAATGGGCATTGACGTTGAAGATGTCATGATTATGGAAGAAGCCAATCCTTATTCTTCTAAATCCCGTATAAAAAGTCCTGGTGATAATAGACGTTATGAAGACTATGCTGAAGAGTTTGGTTTTGATGCTACAAAAGATTCATCTGAAGTACCTTTAAAACAAGTATTAGAAGCTGTTATGAAAAGTAAATATGCAACAGAGCATGAGAAAGCTTTAGCAGAACAACTTTTAAAGAAAGCAGATGACATGGAGAAAGTTATTTTTTCTAAGAGTGAAAAGATTCCAAATTCATATACTTCTAGAGGTGCAGTTATTGATGCTAGATATAGTTCTGATGAATATGCAGAAGGAAGATTAGGTACCCCTATAGAACATCTTATCTTACATACTGAAATTCTTAGAAGAGTTTCTGAAGCTACAAAAAATGATCCCGACTTTAAAGAAAAAATGATTGCGCTTTATCGGGAAGCTCGAAATGCATACAGTGAGTTATCATTAGAAGCACAAGCTGCTTTTGGTGAACGACCTAAGTTTTTACAAAATGATTTAGATCTATTTATGGCGGAAGCTATGAGTAATGCTACTGTTCAAGAATTTTTAGCTACAGTACAAACCAAAGTTAAAACTACAGAAAGTGCTTGGAAAAGATTTGTTAATGCAGTATTAGCTAAACTTAAAGGAGCACTAGGAAGCAACGGTACTGTTTTAAATGCTACTTTAGATTTAATAACAGCTAAGATTGATACAATTGCTGCAGCACCAACAACAGAAACAACAAGTACTAAAGAAACTACTACTGCTGCTGCTAAACCTGTTGATGTAAAACCTACAATCGCAATAACTAATACAATGTCTCCTGCTAAACTTAAAGCGGAACATCCTGATTTATTGAAAACGCTTTTAGATATTTTTAAAAATCAAAATATTAAACAGGCAAAAGAAAAGAAAGGACCTCTGTTAATAGGTTTTGAAACAATGACCCCTGAAGATATAAGTAAGACTGAAGAGTTTGCAGCATTTCTTCAAGATGGTTATTTAGAAGTTGATTCTGCTTTTTATTCGTATAATATTTCAAGAAATGAAGCTGCTATAATAACTCCTTTAGGTAGTACTTTTGATGTGAGCGATGAAGAAATTGAAAGTTTTAAATCAACAGGTAAGTTATCCAGAAGAAGAATTATAAAATTAGGTAACAAGTTATTAAAAGGTGAGACACCTAGTCTTCGAGAATCTTCATTTCTTGAAAATGAAATGGTCAAAAAAGAAATAGAAGAGTATCAAGCTGCAATAAGTAAGCCGGTTCCTACTGTATTAACAACAGGAATGCAATCTTCTTTACGTCTGTTAGGCTTCCCGATGAAAAAGATTCAAGAGTTTCATTCAAAACGTAAAGAAGCTGCAAGACATATAGCAGAAGGGATTACTTGGGATGAATTACAAGAAAGAAAAAAGGAAGGGGTAGTTCAACCATATTCATTCGCACATACAAAAGAAGGAGAAAATTTCCGTGAAGAAGTACAAGAAATAATTGATGGTATTTATAACTGGAAAACATATTTAGATGCAGTGCAAGAACTTGAAATCATCGCTTCTAGTAGAAGTAAAGAAATGAGATCAGCACAAATGACTACAGAAGATATTGAAAATTATATTGGTATTGCACAAGATAGGTTAATAAATAACTTTACTTTTGAAGAACTTGAGGTAGGAGAAGTAGTCATGATGGATGATTATGGTGAAACTTTGATGCGAATAGAGCAAATAGGTGAGACTGGAATTATATTAGAACCTTATAATGTAAAGAATGAAGGTGACGCTGTATTCCTTAAAAAGGATGAAGCAATTGATAAAATTAAATATAGATATTCTGAAGCTATGAATGATGATGATATTAAGTTAGATGAAGCTAAACCTATTACAGAGGAAGAAGAGGGATTAGCAGCAGAAACTATGAAGGTCACTGGTGATACTAATAGTACTAAAACCATCAAGGAAGACTTAAAGAAAGCAGGCACCATGACTGCAGCTGAAAGATGGAAAAAGCTCAAAGAAAATAAAAAATGTAATTAATAAGTATAAGCTATGAACTGTCCAATTGTAGGAGATAATCAACGTGATGTACGTGTAGTAATTGCAGGCGATATTCTTGATTTGATAAAGGCGGATAAGCCTATAGATGTGAAAGCATTATCATTGAATATGTATAATGCGATGTACGAAGCGGAAGAAAATAATAACACAGAAGCTTTAGCGTATGCAAGACTTGTTCCTTTTATGGTACAGCAGTTAATGGGTGCTGATATGAATATCTTGGCTCATGTTGCAAAGTCAAAGGTTGATGTTACTGAATTAATAAACCTACAACTCGAAGCTCAAAAACCTAAGACCGGTTTAAAATTTATTGAAAAATGGTTAGGGGTTAATAAGACTAATAAAAAAAAGAAGTTAAAAGCAGCAAACTCAAAAAAGAAGAGTACAACAAAGCCTAAACCTAATGGCGTACAAGCAAGTTTTGCATTTAATGATCCGACACTTCCTGTTAAAGTTGGTGATACAGTGCAAGTACTTACAGGTAAGGGTGATGTAATGGGTGTTATCGCAGAAGATAGAGGTGATAAAGTTAAACTAGTAGACGGAAGGATTAGGTTAAAAAAGAATGTTAGATTAAAAATTAAAACTTCTGTTCCTCGTATTGAATTAACAGTTCGACAAAAAGTTATAATATCTATTGAAGAGGATTTAAAACAATCTCCTGAATTTTTAGATCCAGATACAAAGTTTGAGTTAGAACTTTTATTAGAGCAGCTTAAAGCTGAAGAAGCAGGGGTTAAAAAACCAGCACCTCCTGCACCACCAGCTAGTAAGAAAAAAGGTTGGTCTAAAGATGACCTGTTTGAGGATGAGAATAGAGCACGTCAAGAAGGTGTTGATGCTTGGTATGAAAGAAAGAAAGCTCAAATAGCTGAAGAAGAACTTACATTAAGTAAAGGTTCATTAGAAACAGGAGCACCTGACGGTGATCTAGGAGTAGGCCCGCTTCCAACTACAGTGGAAGGAGTGATGGCATTATCTACTGAAGAGTTTGCAAGATGGCTAATTACACATGGTCAACTCACTAAAGGAGTAAGAGGTACTGAGAAGAGACCTTACTTTGGAATGGGTCCTAAACAATTAGATGCTGTTATTGATAGAATTATTAATAATAAAACTAAAAAATCTAATGGTGAACTTTATGCTGATGTAAAATATTTTTACGATGAGTTAGCTGAAATTCAAAAAAATAATGAAGAGTTTCCAATGATGATTGGCACAGGAGGAACATCTGATACATCCATATCACCTCCACTTAGTGAAATAATTAAAGCGGGGTTAAAATCAGAAGAACCTGATCCTGTACCAGTAAAACCTGGTTCTGGAGGGGTATCACTTATAGATTTAAGTGAAACAGATACGTGGGAAGACGACGGATCTCAAAAGCCTAATCCTGCAGATCCAAATACTTTACAAGGAAAAATTAAGAGTGTTATAGATGGTGTTATAAAAGCTTTTAGTGCTTATGCTCCCTCTTGGTTAACAACTAGTGGTAATGAAACAGGGTATAGTAAATCAGCTAAAAATGAAAGAATACCTACTCCTGAAAATAAAGATGCCTATGCCGCGCAACGTAATATTTTAAGAAGATTGGAGCCAGGTGTACCTAGTTCAGAACTTGAAATCAATGGAAGAAAAGGTGTGTTCTTAACTGCTAAATATGTAGTAGATAAAGAAGGTAAGGGAAGATATAGAATGGTTCTTACAGATAAGTTTGGAGATGATATGTTGTTTGATGAAAATAATGAACCATCATTAGACGGTACACCAAGAGATTATGGTTTAAGACTTGTTGAAAAATTAATAGATGAGAAAGGTGCTGTTAAAACAAAGGGTAGTAAATTTAATAGTATGGTGGACTCGTTAATAGAGGCTACTAAAAATACAATTACTAAACAACCAACGCTTACTAGACCAGTAGCAATTAATAAGTTAAAAGCTGAAATATTACATTTAAATGAGATTAGAAAATATATTGATCAAGATAAAGAAAACAATACTCTTGAGTTTGTTATAACTGGTGGTTCTCTTGGTTATATTCAAACAGGTTTTAGCCGTGAAGAACTTACTCCAATCAGTAAGTTAACAACTGATAAAGATCCAAAGACTGGGCAGGATTTAATTAGAATGGAAGTAAATACTAAAGCTAACCCTATAGGACCTATAAACAAAGAAGGCGCTGTCTATGCTACATCAAATGAGATGGAAGGCTCGTGGGTAGAAGTTGAAAGACCTGGTCTTAGAAGCACACCTCATGCGGATATAGTTAGAGCTTTACTTTTTGATGAAAATTTAAAAGATGTTAATGGTAATCCTCTTAATGCTATAGATAGAGCAAGACATCTTGAAAAATATGTTGATATTAATAAATCAGATTTAATAAAGTTTGATTACGATAAAGGCTCTAAAAGAGTTACTAATATGACTATCGGTGGATACTCTGTAATTAACATCAGTGGTCAAGTAAAGAAAGGTGATAAAATAATAAACACTGCAGACATTGCATCTTTTAAAGCATACTTAAAAAAATCAAAAGAAAAACCTAAAGAGTTCTTTACTAGCAGTAGTACATTTACTGAATTTTATAATAACGCTACAGGAAAAAGAGATGTGGCACCTCATTCTAGTTCATGGATGTTACAATCAGATGGTAGATATGATTTGATTGATAAAGAAACTGGAGAAGTTTATATAACGGGTGTTGATCTTGAAACAGGTGTACAATACATAGGTGTAAATAATGTTAGAGACATTGAAGGTGGTAAGAAAGCGTATGATGAATTATTAGAAAAAAATAATAAACACGGTTTCCCAGAACTTAAAATGGCGGCAAATCAAAAAGCTTTAGGTGAAGGAAGCTTTATGGATGTTAGCATATCTAAAGATGGTGTTGTAAGTATAAAAGAACAAAGAACAAGAGCTCATTTAGACAATAGCGGCTTTATGATTCAAACACCTGACGTATCTAGTGACGGTATGCTTAGAAAAGTTAAAGCTTCCTTCA
>Ga0255048_10001825_pt1 | contig 14222 bp, 11 predicted proteins | sample JV7_2_2_MG_FD_183619 | JGI IMG/M metagenome (GOLD analysis project Ga0255048, IMG submission 183619) | Seawater microbial communities from Jervis Inlet, British Columbia, Canada - JV7_2_2 | ecosystem: Environmental > Aquatic > Marine > Inlet | place: Canada: British Columbia | collected 2016-10-06
CCGTCGTTGCCGTGGGCCTCCCAGCAGGGATCGCCGTCACAGGTGGCGCCCGCGGGTATGCTCGCGCGTAACACGAGTCGGTGGCCACTCCCGTCCCGGTCATAGAGACACAGCGTGTAGACCGTCGATCCGTTTACCGGGTCGCCGAGCGCTGCGAAGCTCGTTTCAGAACCTTTGCCCCACTTCCACACCAGCCGGTCCTTCGAATCGGGGTCGCGGTTCTTGAGCTTCAGCGATGCCTTGCCCGGCTGCAGTGGCTCCGCGCACACGGGCTCTGGCTCCTCGAGCCCTGCGCAGATTCCCGCGTTGCACTCATCCAGCCGCGTGCACGGATTGCCGTCGTCACATGCGCTGCCGGGAGAAGCCAGCTCGCAGCCGGCCGAGCAGCAATCGCCATCCTCGAGATTCCCGTCGTCACACTCCTCTCCCGTGGCCGGGCTCACGATACCGTTTCCGCAGGCGCTGAACGTGCAGTTCGAATCGCAGCCGTCGCCCTCGACCAGGTTTCCGTCGTCGCAATCTTCGCCTGGATCCTCGATGCCATCCCCGCAGCTCGTCTCATCCGCCCCGATGTCCACGCGGCCGGAGTTCACGCGCGGGGCTTCGTCGAGATCCACCTCAGCTGGTGCTGGCACGAAGCCGGGGTCACCGCGATCGATGGCGGGCGAGCCGCTCCCGAGGTGGAAATCCGCCGCGTTGGGGTCCCGCAGCCGGGGGTCGGCGAAGAGCGAGTTCGGATCCTGGCCGGAGCCGCTCTGATAGCTCGAGAAGCCCTGATACTCCGTGTTCTGCCACACGAACTGGGCGGCGTCCGGCCCCGCATCGGCGTAGAAGAGATTGTAGTCGAGCGCGTTGTCGACATTTCCGTTCTCGGAGTAGAGAAGGATGTTCTGAGAGGTGCTGTAGAAGATGTTATTGCGGATCACGTTGTCCTGGGCGTACTGGATCCAGAGCTCACCCACCCCTTCGCCCAGAGTGTCGTTCTTGTAACAGGTGTTGTTCAGGAACTGGCTGTCGCGTGTGCGCCCGACCGAGGCACTGAAGCCTCCGAACACGATACAGGTCTTCGTGTTCGCGTATAGAACATTGTTGCGCACCGTGATGTTCTGGGCGTCGGTGCCGGCGTTCTCGGCACCGATCTCGATCCCGAGATCGCTCTCCGCCACGATGTTGTTCTCGATCACGATGTCGCGGCCACCGTCCACGTAGATCCCACCGGCGAAGCCACCGCCCTGCTCGTTGGCGCGGTAGACCTGATTTCCACGGCACACGCCGTTACGTGCGACCTTGCTCGGATCGGGCTGGATATCGGTTTCGCCCCCGATGAAGTCGATGCCGATGTTGTTGACATCGCGAACGATGTTGTCGGTAACCTCGAAGTTGGTGACGTTTCCGTTCAAGGTGAGCGCTTCGCTGCGGAACGGCTCGCAGTCGTAGATCTCGTTTCCGTCGATCACCAGATCGGAGATGGGATCGGACTCGGTGCCGTAGACGGTGATGCCCATGGCGTGGCTCCCGCGGATGTCATGGATCCGGTTATCGCGGATCTCGATATGGGAGCCCGAGCCCAGAACACGCACACCCGAGCCGTCGTTCACGTTGAGATGGTTGCGGATCTCGAAGCCGATCAGCTTGACGTAGCTGCGCCCAATGATCAGAACCATATTGCTGCCGGAGACACCCGTGCCGTCGAGAATCGGGTTCTCTCCGCTGGCGGCCTGCAGCGTGATGTAGCCCTGGCCTGTGTTGCCGCTGCTGGGAAAGATCAGCTTCTCGAAATACGGCGTGCCCTTCTCGTGCACCGTGATCGTGTCCCCGGCCCCCGCGACGTCGAGTGCGGCCTGAATGCTGGTGAAATCGCCGTTGGGATCGGCCACCGTGTAGTCGGTGGCCAGGGCGGCGCTGCTCAGCCAGAACGCACTGAGCCCGAGCAGACAGTATGGATGTGAGGACCGTTGCATCCTGCATAGAGTACCCTAGCGCGACGCGATACGAGTCTTCCCCAGGCGCAGGATGCGCTCGAATTCCTTGCGCCCGACGGGCATGACCGAGAGGCGCGACTGGCGGATCAGTGCGAGCTTAGCCAGGCTCGGCTCCGCTCTAATCTCGGCCAGGGAGACGGGCTGCGTGAACGGGCGCACGAGCTCGAGATCGACGACGACCCAGCGTTCGTCTTTCGTGGTGGGATCGGGATAGGCCTCGCCGGTGACACGTGTCACGCCCACCACCTGCTTGTCGGCGCCGGAGTGGTAGTAGAGCACGAGGTCGCCCTTGCGCATGGCCGCCAGGTGATTGCGTGCCTGGTAGTTGCGCACGCCGTCCCAGTAGGTCGAGCCGTCGCGCACCAGGTCGTCCCACGAGTACGCGTCAGGATCCGACTTGACCAGCCAGTAAGCGCGCGCCACAGATCTTCTCGCGGCGAATCCGCTCTCAGGACGCGATGGAGCGCACGGACTCCGGCAGCTCCTCGGCCACGCGGATGATGGGGATGCCCGTCTGCACGTTTTGGTGCATCTCGGCCATCGCGCGGGGGAGATCCGAGAAGGGGTAGATCTCCTTGTGGACCGTCGGTTTGAACACGGAGCCGTACAGCGCCGTGCAGGCATTCGAGCCCTCGATGGTCTCGTAGTGCACGTGGTCGATCGTGACCTGCTTGACGGAGGCACCGGCTGAGTCGTAGGTCACGCGCTTGTCGAGCTGCCAGCCCGCGCTCACGTTCACGCCCTCGCGCCCGAGGGCCGTGAGGCCGGCGGCGAAGACGGGCCCCCGCATCATGTCGCACACGATATGCGCGCCTTCTCCGGCGGTGCGCTTCTTGATCTCCTTACCGAAAGCCCGCACATCGTCTTTGCCTTGGAAGCGGTTGAAAGCCTTCTGGTCGATACTCTCGATGCCCAGCGCCTCCAGTGCTTCGCGGCGAGCCGGACTGCCGGAGCAGAAGATGGCGCGGTGGCCCTCCGCCTGTGCCAGCATCAGGAACAGCTCGGAGACGCCGCCCCCGAAGGCGAGCACGTTGAGATGCGCCAGCTTCTCGCGCGGGATCTTGAGACGCAGGATCCCGTAACCGCGGCGCCAGAGGTGGTGCGCCGTCGGAGCGCGCAGCGGAAGCGCTGCAATCCCCCACAAACTCAACCCGCACTCGAGCGGTGCCGGCACCAGCTGCCAGGCCTCGACCATGGCTTCCTCGCCGTACCAGCCGATCGAGTCAGGCTGGTCATAGGCCCAGATGCGCATGGGGTAGCCGTAGATATCCGGCTCGCCGTTGCAGTGCGTGATCACGACATCGCCGGGTTTGAAGCGCGTGACCTGGCCTCCGACCGCCAGTACCTCGCCTACGGCGCTGTTGCCGGGATAGATCTTGCCGCCTCGCAGCTCCGTGATGTTGACCGTGTCGGCGAGCGCCGCGTGGTCCACGTTGTGCTCCGCTGACACCGCCAGGATTTTGAGGTGGACATCATGCGGCCCCATCTCGCGCAGCTCGAGCTCGTCTATCCGAATCACGCGGGAGACGTCGAACTTCGTCAGGTCGTCCCCGACACGCTTTCGCTCCTCGGCGATGGCCTCGGCTGTAATGGCATAGGCTCTGGGCATGGTCCCTCTCCCGCGAATGCTCCGGATGGTCGGTCCCCACCTGCCCGTCCGGGTCGGGTGTCAGGCGGAACCGCATCATGAGGCCTGAGACGCCGGGCTTCAAGCCCGAGCGTCGTGTTCTGTGTCAAACTGCATCCTCTGAAGCTTCGGGGAAATGCGCAGGAACGGAGTAAGGAGGAGCGGTATAAGTATGGGAGCGACGCTCTCGGGCAAGCGAGCACTGGTGACCGGAGGATCGCGCGGAATCGGGCGCGGGATCGCACTGGCCTTTGCCGAGGCCGGGGCCGACGTGGCGATCGGGTACCGGCGTCAGCAGGAGGCCGCCCTGGCGGTGGTCAAGGAGGCGGAGGCATGCGGGCGTCGAGCCGTGGCTCTCGCCGCCGACGTTCGAGATGCGGAGGCGGTCGCGGCAATGCTGAGCGAGGCCCGGGACCGCTTGGGTGGACTCGACATCGTCGTGGCCAACGCGGGTGTGCCCACGCGCTTCCAGCCACTGCACGAGGTCGATCCTGGCTATTGGGAGCGCATCATCGGCATCGATCTGACGGGCGTGTTTCACACCCTGCACGCCGCGCTGCCGATTCTGCGTGAGCAGCGCGCGGGTGTGATTCTTACGATTTCGTCGGTTGCGGCGGACGCCTGCAGTGCGAACGCGGCGGCCTATGCCGCGTCGAAGGCCGCGGTCAATGCGATCACCAAGGTCGTGGCACGCGAGAACGCTGCCCTTGGCATTCGCGCCAATATCATCTCGCCCGGCCTGGTCTTGACCGACATGGGCCAGGGCCTGCTGGACGAGCACGGCGAGGGCCTGATCCGTGGCATTCCGCTCGGCCGCCTGGGCACCCCGGAGGAGATCGGCCGCCTCGCGGTATACCTGGCTTCCGATGACGCGAGCTGGATCACGGGGAAGAACTTTCGGATCGACGGTGGGCAGTGGTGAGGAGCGAGGCTGCGATGCCGCTTGCCCCGAGCCGCGTTCTCTCGGATGAAATCGCGCGTCGTATTCAGGCGAAGATCCTCGACGGGACGCTGCGGCCCGGCGATCGCTTGCCCCCGGAGCGCGACCTGGCAGAGCAGCTGCGAGTCAACCGGAGCTCCCTGCGCGAGGCTCTCAAGAAGCTCGAGCAGCTACGCCTGGTCGTGATTCAGCAGGGCTCGGGGATCCGGGTGCGGAGCCCCGATGAGGCCAGCTTCGATCTGGTCGGGGCCACACTGTTTACGGACGGGAAACCCGACCTGCCCCGCATCCGGGAGCTGCTGGAGCTGCGCGAGATGCTGGTGCCGGGAATCCTGCGGCTGGCCATGGCGCGTGGCAGCCAGGCTCAGATGGAGCAGGCCGTGGGGATCCTGCAACGCACGGCCGAGCCCGAGGACACGCCCGAAAACTTCGCGCGTACACTGCGCGAGTTCGAGGAGTGCCTGGCCCGTATTTCCGGGAACTGGATCCTGCTCGTGCTCTCCAACTCGATCGGGTGTCTAATGACCCAAATTGGCTTCAAACCCGAGCCATCCGAAGCTGTACGGGGGCAGCGGGCTCTTCTGCTGCCCCTGCGCCGGCTGGCCGTCGCGCTCCAGGCTCGCGATGTAGAGGGCGCTGAGCGGTCGCTGGCGGAGCTCCTGAGGCGAGTGAGCCGGGGGACCCTGAGCGGATTTGACCCGGCCGGGAGCTATACTCCGACCGGGAGGAGCCCGGAGAGGTTGACCGGACCCGAGTAGGCGCGATAAAAACTCCCCTGCCTGCGCCTGTCGCGCTGAGGCTGATTCAGTTTTCACGACCCTGCATCTGCCTACGAGGAGCCGTTGTCCATGCGGATACCCCCCCGACGCGCACCGCACCCGAGCGGGCGTCACATCGAGTTTCTGAAGGGATTCCTGCGCAACCCCAAGGAAGTGGGCTCGGTCATTCCCAGCTCACGCTTTCTGACCCGTCGCGTGCTCGAGTGCGGGGAGGTCGAGAAGGCGAGGGTGATCGTCGAGCTGGGTCCGGGAACCGGCGTGCTGACGCGCGAGATTTTGCACCGCATGCGGCCCGACGCGAAGCTGGTAGCCGTGGAGATCAACCCGGTCTTCGTCGAGATGTTGCGCCGCACATACCCCGACCCGCGCCTCCACCTGTATGAGGGCAGCGCTGCGGATCTCGAGAAGGCGCTGATCGAGTCACGTGAGACCCGTGCGAATCTCGTGGTCTCCGGCATCCCTTTCTCGACCCTGCCGCGCGGGACGCGCACGGCCACGCTGGAAGCGGCACGCCGCGTTCTGGCGCCCGGGGGGTGCTTCCTGGCATACCAGTTCCGCAGCCACGTACGTCGCTTTGCGGATCCGGTCTTCGGTCCGGGTGAAACGCATCACGAGCTGTTCAATCTGCCCCCGATGCGGATCTTCGTCTGGCAGAGGCCCGCTAACGGGGCGTGAGGGTCCGCTTTCCGAACGGACCCGATCAGATCGAAGGCGAGCTGGTCCTCCCGCCGACCGAAGGTTCCCATCCGGGAATCGTCCTGATTCCGGACGTGGGTGGATTATCCGAGCTCTACGTGGGTTTTGCGCAACAGATGGCCCAGGCGGGCTTCGCCGCACTCGCGCTCAACCCCTACTCGCGCGGGGAGCAGCCTGACCTCTCGAATCTCGAGGCCATTTTCAAGTTCCTGGCCGAGCTCCCGGACCGTCAGGTCCTGAGCGACGTGCAAGCGGCTCTTGATTACCTGGCCGCGAGGCCCGAGACGCGCGGCAGGCGTCTCGGAGTGACGGGTTTCTGTGTGGGAGGCCAGTACACGATCCTGGCGGGCTGTTCCCTGCGCGGTTTGTCCGCAGCGGTGGCGTGGTACGGGATGCTGCGCGTTTCGCGGATCGACGAGTGCAACCCGGAGCATCCACTCGACGCTTTGCCGCGGCTGGGCTGCCCGCTGCTCGGGCTCTTCGGAGAAGACGATGCGATCGTGCCCCGCGCCGATGTCGAGGAGCTCGGGCGCCGCACGGCCGGCAGCGCCTGCGCTGTAGAGACAGTGGTGTACCCCGGCGCCGGGCACGCCTTCGCCAATTCCGGACGACCCGACGCCTATCGACCGGAGGCCGCGCGCGACGCCTGGGAGCGGATGCTGGCCTTCTTCCACAGGCACTGCGACGCGTAAGCGCGCCCCAGGTCGAGCTAAAGCGGGGCGCCCCCTGCGCCGCTGCCTAAGGCATGAGCTGGCTCTTTCCATGGCGGCGTCGCCAGCGTGAGCCGCAGCGGGCAGTGCCCCAAGTGCGTCCAGCTGCGCCCGAATCTGCGTCACAAGCGCCACAAGAGCTGTTTCTCAACGCGGACCAGGCCCAACGCCCGGTCGACCTGCGCGGTGAGATCGAGACGGGTGCGCCACCTGCGGACCGCGCGCAGGAGCTGAGTGCGGCCGTCGAACGACTACAGGCTGAGGCGCAGGACCGCCCGGGCGAGCAGGCGGTCCTGAAGGAGATCGCCCGTGGCCTGCGGCGAGGTGGGCTGCAGCTCCCGCCCATGCCCCAGGTGATCCTGCGCGTGCATCGCCTGATCGACTCGGGTCAGTTCAATATGGAGGACCTGGCCCGAGGCATCGAGCTGGATCCCGCGCTGGCCACCAAGATGGTAGGGATCGCAAACAGCCCCTTCTATGCGGGCCTGGAGCCGGCACAGTCCGTGCGCGACGCGATCGTGCGCATCGGCATGCTCGAGACGCGCAATATCTTGATGGCGATCATGCTGCGTTCACGCGTGTTCCGGGTGCCCGGCTTCGAGAGCGTGACGCAGGGGCTGTGGGAGCACGCTCTTGCGGCGTCCGTCACGACGCGTGTGATCGCCACGCAGGCCCGCATGGAACCGGATATGGGCTTCCTGGGCGGGCTGGTTCACGACGTGGGCCGGGCGGTAATTCTCTCCTTCGCCGGGGACGTTCGGCGCAGCTCGCGCGGAGCGCTGCAGCCCCAAGAAGAAGAGCTCCATACGATCATGGGGGTTCTCCACGCGCAGATGGGCGCAATCGTCACGGACTCCTGGCATCTGGGAGAGGAGCTCGCGGCCGCCATCGTGCACCACCACGACCCCGCGCAGGCCCCGGAGTCGGCGCAACGTTTCAGCTGGCTGCTGTGTGCGGGCGACGAGCTGGCCAAGCAGCTGGCTCAGAAAGAGGAGGGCGACGCGGCGGACGATGGCGTTGCCGCGGCTCTCCAGGCACTCGGACTGGACCCCGAGCTGAGGACGGGATTGCTCGAGGAAGCGCGCGAGGAGTTCGAGGAGCTCGGCAAAGTCCTGTAGTCTCGTCCCTCGTGACGCAGCGGCCGGGACCTGGCGCGTTATCGGGCGGCAAAGCCGCCCTAGCGCGTTATCGGGCGGCAAAGCCGCCCTGCGCGCACGTCGTGCGACTCTCGACTCGCCCGACTAGCCTATGAACGCAGCCTTGCTCGCCGTTCTCGTCCTCGCGCTCTACGTGCTGGGCTATCGCTATTACTCGGGCTTTCTCTCCAGGCGTGTGTTCGGATTAGCGCGCGACGAGCCGGTTCCCGCGCGCCAGTTCGAGGACGGCATCGACTTCGTACCCACCAAGCTGCACGTGCTCTGGGGACACCACTACACGTCGATCGCGGGTGCGGCTCCCATTGTCGGTCCCACGCTCGCCGTGATCTGGGGCTGGGTGCCTGCGCTGCTCTGGGTCGTGGTGGGTACGCTCCTGATGGGCGCGGTGCACGATTTCTCGGCCCTGGTGATCAGCCTGCGGAATCGCGGACGCTCTATCGGCGAGATCGCGGGCACGGTGATCAACCCGCGCGTGCGCGTGCTTTTCTTGGTGATCATCTCGTTTCTGATCTGGATCGTGCTCGCGGTCTTCGCGTTCATCATCGGTACGCTCTTCGTGGCTTACCCCTCCTCGGTCTTTCCCATCAACGTCCAGATCATCCTGGCCGTGCTGCTGGGTTGGGGCGTGTACCGCTTGCGGCTCCAGATTCTCCCCGTTTCCATCGTGGCCTACGTGCTGCTATTGCTGGCCGTGTTCTACGGGCAGGCGTTCGCTGATGCCGTGCCCGCGCTGGGAAGCATCTCCGTTGGCGCCTGGGTCTGGATCCTGATGATCTACTCCTTCGTGGCGTCGGTGCTCCCGGTCTGGCTGCTGCTCCAGCCGCGCGACTATCTCAACTCCCATCAGCTCATCACGGGCTTGTTACTGCTCTTTACGGGGCTCATGTTGCTGCACCCGGAAATTCAGGCACCCGCGATCAATCCCAGCCCCGAGGGCGCGCCACCGCTGCTCCCCTTCTTGTTCATCACCATCGCCTGCGGTGCGATCTCCGGGTTCCACGGGCTGGTCTCTTCGGGTACGACTTCCAAGCAGATCGCCTGCATGACGGACGCGCGACCCATCGGCTACGGGGGGATGCTGGGCGAGGGGACCCTGGCACTGATGGCGGTGCTGGCTGCAACCGCCGGCTTCGCCAGCTCGAGCGAGTGGTTCACTCACTATCACAGCTGGTCGGCAGCCTCGGGCCTCGCACCCAAGCTCCAAGCCTTCGTGAACGGCTCGGGTCGCTTCCTGGTCGAGCTGGGTATCGCGAGGGACGTGGCCGAGACCTTCATCGCGGTCATGGTGATTGCGTTCGCGGCGACCTCTCTGGACACGGGCGCCCGCATCCAGCGTCTCATCATTGCGGAGCTGGCCGAGACGGCTGGCGTACGCCTGCTCACGAATCGCTTCGCCGCCGCAGCGCTCGGCATCGGGGCCGCACTCTTACTGGCCGTCACGCAGGCGGGCGGGAAGGGAGGGTTGATCCTGTGGCCGCTGTTCGGCACCACGAACCAGCTCGTCGCGGGCGTGACCCTGCTTGTGGTCTCGGTGTGGCTGCGTCAGATGGGCAGACCCTTCCTCTACACCTTCATCCCCATGCTGCTGGTCGGTGCGGCCAGCTTCGTGGCCATGCTGAGCGAGGTCCAGGGTCACTTCTTGGGGCAACGCTGGCTACTTGCGAGCATGGGAAGCCTCATCCTTCTGCTGGACACATGGGTTCTAGTGGAGGGTATTCGCATGCTCACGAGTAGCCCAACCCCCTCCTCTTGATGCTCGCACACCCATCTCCTAGTTTTTCTTCGGACTCCCCCCCCCGGTGGATCGAGGTACGTGGCAGAGCAAACCAGGGGGACGGCCCGGCAGCCGCGGTCGCGCCCTAAGGCGAGTAGGGCGAAACGTAGCGCGCGCCAAACGGCCCCGCGTAGATCGGCACCCTCCGTGGACGAGGTCGACTTCAGCGACCTCTATGAGCTCGAAGAGATTCCGGTCGACACGGAGGATGGCTGGCGCCTCATCCTGACGCGCTATCGACCGCGTCCCCAGCCCTTCGCGCAGCCTCTGCGTGGGGAGCCGCTGCTTCTGGTTCATGGCTACACGCAGAACCGACGTGCCTGGAGCTCGGGCGAGTTCGTCAAGACCATGCTGCACTTCGGTACGGATCTGTATCTGCTCGAGCTGCGCGGCCACGGCAAGAGCGGCGTGGCGACCCAGCAGCGGCGCGCGCGCCAGGAGAAGACCCCGCTCCCGAGTGACCTCGAGCATGGCTGGGACATCGACAGCTATCTGCTCTACGACCTGCCCGCAGCGGTGGCGGCGGTGCGGCGCGTGAGCGGCAGAGAGCGGATTTTCTACTGTGGTCACAGCCTGGGCGGGATCCTCGGCTATGCCTACGCAACGCTGTTCGACGATCTGATGGGATTGGTCACCATCGGCGCGCCCTCCGATTTCTCGCGCATGCCGCTCTGGCTGCGAGCCGTAGGCTGGGGGCCGGCCGTGCTCTTCCCGCTCATCGACTTCGCACTGGCGAGCGTCAACCTGGGGAGCTTCATGGCGCGCAATCTGGCTCGGGCCTCGGGACTCAGCACTCCGCTGCGCGGCTGGAAGCCGGTTCGCTTCCGGCGTCTCCCTTTTCGACCGCTCTTCCACTGGGTCGAGAGCCGTCTGCGTCGAGCGAGTCAGGGCGCCTTCACGGGCGGCATCCCGTTCAGTCGGCCGCTGCTCTACGCGCCGGACAACGTGGCGCTGAGCGCGCTGCGGCCCCTTCTACGCGAAGGGGCGAACGACGAGCCCCGTGGAACCGCCGCCCAGTTCTCGCGCTGGCTGCGTCGAGGGGAGCTCGTGAGCTATCGGATACGCCACGACATTGCCGCGGCTTTCCCGCGCATCCACATACCGGTGGCGATCTTCTTCGGCGATGAGGATCCCTTTGCGTCGGTGCGAACCACGCGCAACGTCTACCGTTCGGTCTCGAGTGACTACCTTCTGTGGCGACCCGTACGGGGAAACAGTCATCTCGACCTCACCATGGGCTACGACATCCGGCAGATCTGCTACGACATCAAGAACCTCATGACCTACGCGCTGGACCACGATGGCGCGCCGCCACTCAATGCGCGCCGACGGCGCGTGCGCGACGCCTGATCGCGCGGTGGAGATCTATCTCGTCCGGCACGCCGAGGCCAGCACGACCGGCGTTGATCGCTTCGCGGACACGGGTCTCACGGCAACTGGAGTCAGCCAGGCCCGCAAGCTGGCCGAGGCCTTGCGCGAGGTCGAGTTCGCGGCCTGCCTGAGCTCGCCGCTGCGGCGGTCACGGGAGACGGCCGAGCTGCTCGTGGAGGGTCGTGACATCCCGCTGCGTGTGGACCCGAGCCTCGCGGAGGGGCTCCCGGGCGAGCTGACGGGACTCAGCGAGTCGGAGGCGAGGGCGCGCTATCCCGACGACTTTCGCCTGGGCACGACTGTCGTGGCCCGCATCGCCTCCATGGGGCGAACGGCCCCCGGTGGGGAGACGCGCGTGGCATTTCTCGAGCGCGCGGAGGCTGCAGCGCAGAGTGTCCAGCGCGAGCTGGAGGCCTGCGACTCTCGTGTGCTGGTGGTCACGCACGGCGGTCTCGCGAACTACCTGCTCCAGCTCCTGCTGCGCATGCCCGCGCGCGATGAGGTGCCCTTCGGCTTCGATCACTGTGGCTTGGTCAGGTTGCTCTACTACCGCGAGGCGCCCGGCTTCGGACCCTTCCCCATGCTTCGCTTTGGTCCCCCCCAAAGAGACCCCAGTACGGACGCTCCGCCCGGACTTTCTGCGCGTCTCCCTTGACGCAATCCCGACCTAGGGCTACTTCTGCGCCCGGCCGATGCGCACCCCCTACCGCATATTTCTCTCCTTAGCCCTGCTATGTGGGGTCGCGCTGATCATTACGGCCAGCGCTGCGGGAATTTATTCCTACACCGACGCCGAGCTAGCCGGCCCGGAGCAGCCGATCGCGTTCAGCCACCAGCTGCACGCGACGCAGCTCGGAATCGAGTGCCTCTACTGCCACTCCGCCGCGGACAAGAGTCAGCATGCCTCGGTCCCGGCGGTTTCGGTCTGTGTGGGCTGCCACCAGTGGGTCAAGCAAGGCGCGACCGAGGGCAGTGCCGAAGAAATTGCGAAGGTCCTCGACTACTACCAGCGGGGCGAGTCCATTCCCTGGGTCCGTATCCACAACGTTCCCGAGCACGTGCAGTTCAAGCACCAGCGCCACGTGCGTGCGGGTGTCGAGTGCCAGGAATGCCACGGACCCGTGGAGACCATGCAGCGCGTGTACATGACGAAAGACACGAAGCTGCGGCCACACAGCCTGTGGTTGCCGGCGGCGAAGCTCGAGATGGGCTGGTGCATCGACTGCCACGAGAGCCGCGGCGCAAACATCGACTGCGTAGCCTGTCATTACTAATCAGGGGAATCCTTTCAGCATGCCCGAGTTCGACCGCAGAGACTTCCTCAAGATCGTCGGATTCAGTGCGGGAGCCGCAGCTGCGGTGGGCTGCCAGGAGCCGGTCGAGAAGGTCATCCCCTACCTGAATCAGCCAGAGGAAATCATCCCCGGCATCGCGACCTACTACAACAGCACCTGCCGCGAGTGTCCGGCCGCGTGCGGGATTCGCGTGAAGACGCGCGAGGGTCGGCCCATCAAAGTAGATGGCAACCCGGATGACCCCGTGACCCGCGGCTCCCTCTGCGTGCGGGGCCAGGCCAGTCTCCAGCGGAGCTACGACGCATCCCGTTTCCAGGGGCCGATGCGTCGCAAAGATGGACAGCTCGTCCCGATCACCTGGGACGAAGGGCTGAAGCTTCTGGTCGAGCAACTCGCTGCCGAGTCTGCGCAGGGCAAGGTCTTCTTCCTGGGTGGCCTGCAGACGGGAACGCTCGATGCCCTGATCGATCGTTTTCTCGCCGCCATCGGCTCCCCGCAGCGGCTGCGCTACGAGCTCTTCGGCCATGAGGCCCTGCGCAGCGCCAACGAACGCCTGTTCGGAACGGCGGCCGTTCCGCACTTCGCTCTGGATCGTGCGGACATGGTCGTCTCCTTCGGGACCGACTTCATGGAGACCTGGCTCAACCCACTGCAGAACCAGGTGAATTTCAGCGCGGGCCGTCGCGATGGCCACGGCTACAGCGCCTATGTCGGGCCGCGCCTGGGGCTCTCGGGCGCCAACGCCGACGAGTGGCTTGCGCCGAAGCCCGGCAGCGAGGTTCTCGTTGCGCTGGCACTGGCCCACGGAGTCGCCAAGCGACGCGGAAACGGAAACCGGGGCTGGCTCTCGAAGTACAGCGCGGCATCCGTTGCGCAGGGCACGGGTCTGGACGCCTCGACCCTCGAGGGCTTGGCGCAGCGCATCGCGACATCGAAGGCACCCCTGGCGCTGCCCCCCGGGAACGAGATCCAGGGGAGCAACGCGGCGGACCTCGCGACGGCCGTGCAGATTCTCAACCACGTGAGCGGCGCGATCGGCAAGACCGTCGTCTTCGGCCCCGATCACAACGTGAGCGGGCTGGGCCGCTTCGCAGACGTCAAGGAGTTCGCTGGCAAGATGCGCGGCGGCGAAGTCGCTGTGCTCCTGCTGCACGATGCCAATCCGGTCTACAACGTTCCCCAGATCGGCTTTGCCGATGCGATGCAGCCCTCGGGGCTCTTCACGGTGAGCTTCTCGAGCGCCAACGATGAGACGACTGCACTCGCCGATCTCGTGCTGCCGGATCACACGCCCTACGAGTCCTGGGGGGATGCTGAACCCATCCGCGGTGTGCGACGCTTGCAGCAGCCCACGGTGCGTCCACTCATGGATACGCGTGCGCTGGGGGACGTACTGCTGGACGTCGCGCGACGCATGGAGAAGACCGACGGCCTGCCCGCGGGCAACTTCCGGGACCTGCTTCAGTCCGAGTGGACCGGCGCGAGCTTCGACGCAGCCCTGGCACAGGGCGGCGAGTTCAAGCCGGCTGCTGCGAAACGGGTCACGCTCGGGAACAGGATTCCATCTAAGCTCGAGTTCGAGCCAGCACAGCTCACGGGCGACGGGGACCTCACGCTTCTGGCCTATCCGTCGCTCCACCTCTACGACGGCCGCAGCGCGCGCATCGCCGCGCTTCAGGAGCTGCCCGATCCGGTTCTCAAGACGAGCTGGGAGAGCTTTGCGGAGCTGCACACGGAGACCGCTGCTGCCAAGGGGATCGAGCGGGGTGACCTCGTGCGCATTACGACGGAGGTGGGCTCGATAGAGCTGCCGGCCTTCCCGCACGACGCCTTGCGCAAGGATGTGGTCGCGGTCGCGATCGGCCGGGGCCATCAGCCGGTCGATCCGGAT